>ENA-ORRR01001999-ORRR01001999.1-human-gut-metagenome-genome-assembly--contig:-NODE-1999-length-11381-cov-3.34249_pt1 | contig 11381 bp, 9 predicted proteins | sample MGYA00242182_ERZ509148 | MGnify/ENA primary metagenome ERZ509148 (study PRJEB26280, sample SAMEA2338674) | human gut metagenome | biome: human gut; feature: human-associated habitat; material: faeces... | reverse complement strand
TTTTACCAGAGAAAAAAGGTGAAGTTGAATTTAAAAATGTATATTTCTGCTATCCAGATGCAGATGAAGCAGTTCTTCACAATATCAGTTTCACGGCACCATCTGGTAAGACGACTGCATTTATCGGAAGTACAGGTAGTGGTAAATCAACATTGATCAACTTAATTCCAAGATTCTTTGATGTCAGCCGCGGAAGTATTTTAGTTGATGGTGTGGATATCCGTGATGTAAAACAGCATGATCTGTGCGAAAAGATCGGATATGTACCACAGAAAGGGGTTCTGTTCTCAGGAACGATCGAATCCAACTTAAAATATGGAAAAGAAGATGCGACAATGGAAGAAGTCAAGCGAGCAGCAAGAATCGCACAGGCAACCGATTTCATTGAAGAAAAAGAAGAACAGTATGATTCACCGATCGCACAGGGTGGTTCTAATGTATCTGGTGGACAGAAACAGCGATTATCCATCGCCAGAGCCGTTGCAAAAGATCCTGAAATCTATATTTTCGATGATAGTTTCTCAGCACTTGACTATAAAACGGATGTAAAACTTCGTGCAGCTCTGCAGGCAGAAACACATGGAAGTACAACGTTGATCGTTGCACAGCGTATCAGTACGATCCTTCATGCAGACCAGATTATCGTTTTAGATGAAGGAAATATCGTTGGAAAAGGAACGCATGAAGAATTATTAAAGACTTGTCCAGTTTATCAGCAGATCGCAAAATCACAGCTGTCTGAAGATGATCTTAAGAAAGCAAGGGAGGTGTCTGACCATGAGTAATAACAACAGCATGAGAGGAAGAGGTCCAATGGGTGGTCGCAGAGGAATGGCACCAGGTGAGAAGGCAAAAGACTTAAAAGGAACGATGATCAAACTGATCAAATATATGAGACGTTTTTATCTTCCAATCGTTATGGTTATCATTTTTGCGATCGCAAGTACCGTATTTAACATTGTCGGACCAACGATCTTAGGAGATGCAACAACTGAGATTTTTGATGGATTGATCCGTAAAGTATCTGGTGGAAGCGGAATTGATTTTACAAAGGTAGCACATATCTTAGCATTTTTATTATGCCTATATGTAGCCAGTGCAGTATTTTCATTTATTCAGGGACTGATCATGACACATGTGTCAAACAATGTCAGCTATCAGATGAGAAAAGATATCTCAGAAAAGATCCACCGCATGCCAATGAAATATTTTGAGAGCAGAACTTATGGTGAAGTCTTATCACGAGTTACAAATGACGTTGATACCCTAGGACAGAGTTTAAACCAGAGTATGACACAGATCATCACATCTGCGACACAGATCGTCGGTGTATTTATTATGATGATCCGAATCAGTATTCCAATGACGATCGCCGTCTTACTGACACTACCATTATCCATGGGACTGATCGGACTTATCATGTCCAAATCCCAGCCATACTTCAAGGCTCAGCAGAAACACCTTGGAGAATTAAATGGACAGGTAGAAGAAATCTACAGTGGACATAACATTGTCAAAGCATTTAACAAAGAAGAAAGTGTCATTGAAGAATTTAAAGATATCAATGGAAAACTTTATAATTCTGCATGGAAATCACAGTTCTTCTCAGGAGCTATGATGCCATTGATGCAGTTTGTCGGTAACTTAGGATATGTAGCAGTATCTATCTTAGGTGGATACTTAGCCATCAAGAAAACAATCGAAGTTGGACAGATTCAGTCCTTCTTACAGTACGTAAGAAACTTCAGCCAGCCGATCACACAGTTAGCACAGGTTGGTAACATGATGCAGACAACCGCAGCTTCCGCAGAACGTGTCTTTGAATTCTTAGAAGAAGAGGAAGAAGTTGAAGTAGAAAAAGATGTTGTACCAGTCGATACACTTGCTGGAAATGTTACATTTGAACATGTAAACTTCGGATACAATGAAGACCAGACAATTATCAACGACTTCTCTGTCAATGTTAAAGAAGGTCAGAAAGTAGCCATCGTAGGGCCAACCGGAGCCGGAAAGACAACATTGATCAAACTTCTGATGCGTTTCTACGATGTCAATGGTGGATGCATTAAAGTCGATGGTCATGATATCAGAGAGTTTAAGAGAAGTGACTTAAGAGAGATGTTTGGTATGGTATTACAGGATACATGGCTTTACAACGCAAGCATCCGTGATAATATCGGTTATGGAAAATTAGATGCAAGCGAAGAAGAAATCCAGGGAGCAGCAAGAGCCGCATTCGCCCACCACTTCATTGAAACACAGCCAGGAGGCTATGATATGGAGATCAACGAAGAAAGCAACAACATTTCTCAGGGACAGAAACAGTTATTAACGATTGCAAGAGCAATCTTAGCAGATCCAAAGATCCTGATCCTAGATGAAGCAACAAGTTCTGTCGATACAAGAACTGAAGAACGAATCCAGATGGCAATGGATAATCTGATGCAGGGAAGAACAAGTTTCGTAATTGCACATCGATTATCTACGATCAAAGATGCCGATGTGATTTTAGTTATGAACCATGGAGACATCGTGGAACAGGGAAATCATGAAGAACTGCTGGCTAAGGGTGGATTTTATGCGGATTTATATAATAGCCAGTTTGAAAATGCTTAGAAATTTAATTTTATAATTGGCCAACTGAAGTCTTTCAGTATATGAGAAAAAATAAATAAGCAACCGAAAGCGCAGCGGTGGAATTTTGCTCATATTTTGAACAAATCGCTTATCCGCCCAATTTCCTACGAGAACTTGCTCTGAAGTTTTGTTTCAGACAAGAGACTTTGGAGCTCAGACACTCGTCCAATTGGGCTGCGAATTTATTCAAAATATGGCAAAATTCCAATGCTGCGCTTTCGGTTGCTTATTTATTTTTTCTCATATACATGAAGGTTATAGTGTGGTAAACTACAAGATTGGAAAATTTAAGGTGGTGTGTATGGAGAATGGTATTGGATAGGAATTGAGGCTTTCTCAGACAGAAGATATTTATAATGTAACTATTTACATTACAACAATAAAATGTTAAACTATGATTAGATGTAATAAAATAAGTTACAATAATGATTTGAAAATACAAAAAACAGGAGGAATACCATGAACCAGTCTGAACGAAGAAGATATCTGATTCAAGAATTGATTAAAGAAAATACACAATACAATAATCTGGAAATTCCACAAAATAAAGAAGAACAAAAACAACTGTTAAGATCCTTGATGAATATCCGTTTTGCATGCCCAATTTCTGATGAATTCAAACAGATCCAAGACGAATATTTAACAGAAGAAAATAAAAATAGAGGTATCATACAACTAAAAGATTTAAGCGAGATCAAGAAAGATATCTACCTCTGGCAAGGAGACATCACAAGACTCAAAGTCTCAGCAATCGTAAATGCAGCCAATAGCGGCATGACAGGATGTTATCAGCCATGTCATAACTGTATTGATAACTGTATTCACACTTACGCAGGAATCCAGCTTAGAAATTACTGCAATACAATGATGAAGAAACAAGGTCACGAAGAACCAACCGGACAGGCGAAGATTACTTCAGCTTATAATCTTCCTGCAGATTACGTGATTCACACCGTAGGTCCGATCGTACATGGCGGTTTCTTACAAAAAAGACATGAAAAATTATTGGAATCATGCTATCGATCCTGTCTTGAAATCGCAGAAGAACATAAACTAGAAAGCATTGCATTTTGTTGCATTTCCACAGGAGTTTTTATGTTCCCAAACGAAAGAGCAGCCGAGATCGCAGTAAAAACAGTACAGAAATTCAAAGAAGAAACAAACAGTAAGATCAAAGTCATTTTCAACGTATTTAAAGACGAAGATTTAGAAATTTATTGGAGGTTACTATGCACAAAATAACATTTCAGACATTTTTAAGTGGAACACCTGCAAGAGATTATATTTTTGTTGGAAGCAAAGTAGCAGCAGAACACAAAACATACGAAGAAGCTTATAACGAAGGAAAATTAAAAGCGATCGGTGTCTCTAATTTCCAGATTGAAGACATAGAAAGCTTAATGGAAACAGCAAACAAAGATCACATGAAAACAAACGCTGACGTAGACTTTGAGATTAGTGCAGAAGATATGGAAATTCTGAAAAACTTCAAGAAGATCGAAAACTATGGAGCAAACAGCGAATTCCCTGTTTACGGTGGAAAACTATAGAATTCCTAAAAGCTGATTTCTGTCGAATCTTGCACGTAGACTTCATTCTCATTTTTTGGTATAGTTAAACTAAATAAAAACTTAATTAACATGAAAATATAAGGAGAAGCCAGAGAATGAAAAAGAAACAGACGCAGATCAGGGAATATGCTAAGATCATGAGTGTATTTCTGGTAGCAGTTGTTATAGGACTTCTGATTTTCTTCTATTGTATACAACGTTCCGTCGAACACAGATCACAAAAAATGATGATGAACAATGTATCAAGACAAAGCGTGCATTTACGCACGATATTGAACATTCAATATTCAATATGCTTATCTTGATGGACTCGCAGAAGAAATAGGAAAATCAGATCAGCTATTAGATCAAAAAAATATCAATTTGCTCCAGTCTGTGACAAAGAATACAGATTTTGGAGCGACTGCTCTGATCGAGCCAGATGGTACTTCACATTATAGTAACGGGCAGACAAAGAATGTATCGCATCGAAGATATTACAGAGAAGCGATGAGTGGAAAAAGGACCTTAAGTGAGCCATTAGACAGTAGTATCTCAGGATCGACAAGAGTTGTATTAGGAGTACCAATCTATAAGGATAAGAAAGTAATCGGAATCCTTGGAGGCTCTTATGATGTCACAGCATTAAGCCGTATGCTTTTTGAAGATTTATTTGACGGGGAAGGTTGTAGCATGATCATTGCCCAAAGTGGGGAAGTCATTGCATTTGAAGGAGATACGTCCTATTGGAACATTGATTATCGGGATAACTTTTATACATATTGCAAGAAATTGATGATCAAAGATAATGTGACAGCCAAGATGATCAAGCAGGATTTTTACAAAGGAAAATCAAATCTGGTAACCGCAGATAGTAAGAAGAAGGGAAACGTAAGACATTATTTTGCTTATATGCCAATGAAGATTAATAACTGGACGCTTTGTTATGCGGTACCAGAAAAAACTGCACAGCAATCATATGACTTTATTGAACATTATGAGATCATTTTTATGGCAGTATTTGTTATTTTAGTTATTTTGCTGGTGCTATATATCGTGCATGAAAACTATAGAGGGAATCAGGAATTAATGAAATATGCACAGACAGATGCGCTGACAGGTTTATATAATAAAGAAACAACGAAACTTCGAACCGATGAAATATTGTCAACCGATAAAGATATGATCCATGCATTTTTAATCTTGGATATGGATTGCTTCAAGCAGATGAATGATGGATATGGACATGCGGTGGGAGACATTGTTTTACAGAAGTTTGGACAATTATTGCGTGATATCTTTAGAGAAGATGATATTGTAGGGCGAATCGGTGGAGACGAATTTGTCGTTGTAATGAAGAATATTAAGATGAAAGAAATGGCGATTGCCAAAGCAGAGGAACTACTTACAAAGACGCAGCAATATGAGATCAAAGAATTAAATGGCTCAGCAATCTCTATCAGTATAGGAATTGCAATGGCGCCAGAAGATGGAGACTGCTATATGGATCTTTACAAACGGGCGGATCAAGCCTTGTATCAGGCAAAACGAAGTGGAAAAGCAAGAGTTTGTGGTTATTAATTAAAATAACGAGGTGAGCAAATTGATATTAGAAAATAAACTGGGTATCACAGATTCATTGGAATTGGCGCGGCAAGAGGAAAAAATCAGTAAAAAAAAGGCAGTTGAGTTATTTGAAAGTGGAAGATTAGATTCTATGCAAGCTGGTACGGTAGATAGTTTAAAGAAAATACATCAATTTCTTTTCGAAGACATCTACGAATTCGCTGGGGAAATAAGAACGGTCAATTTAGCAAAAGGAAATTTTAGATTTGCTCCTGTGATGTATTTACAGCCATCATTGAATCATATTGAACAAATGCCACAATCAGATTTTGAACAGATCATAGAAAAATATGTTGAAATGAATATTGCACATCCATTTCGAGAGGGAAATGGAAGAAGCACAAGAATATGGTTAGACCAGATCTTAAAGAAAGAACTGAAACAAGTCATAGACTGGAGCAAAGTAGATAAAGAAGATTATTTATTAGCAATGGAAAGAAGTCCGATTCGAGACATTGAAATTAAATATGTCTTAAAACAAGCCTTGACAGATAAGATTCATGATAGAGAAATTTACATGAAAGGTATCGATCATAGTTATTACTATGAAGGATATATGATTTATAAAAGTGAAGAATTATAAAAGAAAAGAGAATCCGGCAATGTGCTGGATTCTCTTTTTAAGAACAATATTATTTTTCGTGGAAGTATTCTTTCACAAGCTTTACCACAGTTCCAGATAATAAGAACAGTGCGATCAAGTTTGGAATTGCCATCAATCCATTAAATGTCTCAGCAATACTCCAAAGCATTCCAAGATCCACAGTAGCACCAAGAATGGCTACCAGAGAATATACTAACATAAAAGGTTTGATAACCTTAGAGGAAAATAAAAACTCAATACAACGAGCCCCATATAATCCCCAGCCAATGATCGTAGAGAATGCAAAACAGCAAAGAGCAACTGCAGTAAAGATAGAAATCCAGTTTCCATAAGTAGCAGTGAATCCACTGATCGTAAGTTCTGCACCAGCATCAGCTCCGAATCCAATAGGAATTCCACTGCAAAGGATAACAAGAGCTGTTAATGTACAAATTAAGATTGTATCAGTAAACACTTCAAAAATACCAAGAAGCCCCTGTTTGACTGGCTCTTTTGTATCGGCACAAGCGTGGGCGATAGATCCAGTACCAAGTCCAGCTTCATTTGAGAAGATTCCTCGTGCCACACCTTTTTTCATACTCATAAAGAAACTTCCAACAACACCACCAGTGACAGAAGCTGGATGGAAGGCACCATTAATGATAGAACCAAAAACAGAAGGAAGATGGTTGATGTTTAAAACAACAACACTTAAAGCAAAGAAAATATAAATAAATGCCATAAAAGGTACTAATCTCTCAGCAACTTGTCCAATTCTTTTGATTCCACCAAGTAAGATCAGAGCAACAAGAATCGCAACGATGATACCAATGATCAGATTTACTGTATCAACAGATGATTTACTGATCACATTGAAATTTAACAAAGCAGAATTGATCGCAGTTGTGATCGTATTTACCTGTGTTGCATTTCCAGTTCCAAATACAGTTAAAACTCCAAAAGCAGAGAATAAGACGGCAAGAAAATGCCAGTTTTTGCTAAGCCCATTCTTAATATAGTACATAGGACCACCAACATAATCTCCTTCAGGGTTACGTTCTCTGAAATGTACAGCTAATGTTACCTCAGAAAATTTTGTACACATTCCAAGAATCGCAGAAACCCACATCCAGAATACAGCTCCAGGACCACCGATTGCGATCGCACCGGCAACACCAGCGATGTTTCCAGTTCCAACTGTGGAAGCGAGGGCAGTACAGACTGCCTGAAATGGTGTCATAGATCCGTCGGATGCATCTTGTTTTTTAAAGACACGTCCAATGGTTTCCTTCATTGCATAAGGAAACTTTCGAATCTGTAAAAATCTTGTTTTGATCGTTAACAGTAATCCAACACCAATGATACAGATCATAGCTGGAACACCCCAGATAAAGTTGTTCACGGCACTGTTAATTGATTGTATAAGTTCTAACATGAATCAAACCTCTTTCGAATTTCTTTTATTAATATTTTGTGTTTGTTTCTATAGAATAGACAGTTGCTTGTTAAATACAAACAGACACAAATGCAATCATATCATATTTACAAGAAAAAGTACAGAATCTAATCTTGACAGAGGCTATTTCCTATACTATAATCATTCAGATTTCAAGAATTTGACATAAAATAGGAAGGACAAAGAAAACATCATGAATTAGAAAGTGTGATCATACTTTGTGCAGTATGGGGAATGGCAGTTATGGCGTATAATGTAACATTTCAGTCAGAATTGATCTTATGTGTTCCACAATCCGCATCTGCGGTTGCAATGATTGCATTAGCTGCTTTGATTTATTACATCATTCGTTTAATCAGACATATGAAAAGAATGTATAAATTAGTTAAAAATAGAGAATTGATAGATGTTATCTATAGATTCATGAAAAAATGTAACTTGTAAAAAATGTAAATAAGGACTAAACTTATATTCATATATGTTCTCTGTCCTTTAAAAGTGTTAGTTTTTCTTACGGATAAGAGAATTGAAAACTTAAACGGACAGAGAATGAAATGGACTTGGAGGATGAAAATGGAAAACGAAAAACCAATACTAAGGGGAGAACTTGCACTGATCGCAGCGATTGTGATCAATAGTTTCAGTGTTGTACTGATGCTTTATTCAGGATCTGGAATTTCCGCGATTTCAAGTGTGCCGTACGCATTTTCGGAAGTATTTACAAAATTATCACTCGGTACATGGACTTACCTATTTCAGGGAGCTTTGGTATTAAGCCTGATGATCTTAAGAAAGAAGTTCGTACCATCTTATTTATTCAGTTTCGTTGCAGGATTTGCATTTAGTGAATTATTAGATGTCAATGAATTATGGATCGGGATTCTGCCACAGACGATTCCATGCAGAATTGCATACTTTTTGATCAGTTATTTCTTATTAAGTATCGGAATCGCATTAGAAAATAGATGTCAGCTTCCGATCATTCCAACCGACCTGTTTCCAAGAGAATTATCAGAAATCATAAAAAAACCATATGCAAGAGTAAAGATTACATTCGATGTTTTATGCCTTGCAACAACAGGACTTTTGACAGGATTGATGCTTGGATACTTAGATGGACTAGGAATCGGAACGATCGTTGCAGCATTTACAATGGGGAAAATGGTTGCAATCACAGGAAACTGGATCGATCAGAGAGTAACGTTTGTATCGGTGCTTAGTAAACAGCAGATATAAACAGACAGGGGAAGATTTCCACAAAGAAGAGAGAAGAAAAAGCAGAATGGGAGTTTAGTTGTGAAACAATATATATTAAATGATTATATTACAGATGAGGTCAGAATGGTAAAACCAATGATGGAGATCAATGGTTTCAAAGTTAGACCTGGATTTTTTGATTTAAATGGAGCATCGGAATTTTCATGTGGTGTAAACTTCACAGTGCATACAAGCCATGGAACATCATGTGATCTTTTATTATTCCATCCAGATGAAGAAGAACCATATGCAGTCATTCCATTCCCAGAATCTTATAAGATCGGGGACGTGTATTCTATGATCGTTTACGATCTGAAAGCTGAAGAGTTTGAATATGCATATCGTGTGGATGGCCCATATGATGAGAAAAAAGGATTATTATTTGACAAAACAAAGATTTTGTTAGATCCATATGCACAGGCAGTTGCAGGTCAGCAGGTATGGGGAAAGAAAAGAACAAGAACATATCATGCCAAAGTTGTAAGAGATACTTTTGACTGGGGTGTACAGCCACAATCAAGCAGGGAGATGAGTGATCTGATCATCTATGAGCTGCATGTCAGAGGATTTACACAACATTCATCTTCAGGAGTCAAACATCCAGGAACATTTGCAGGATTAAAAGAAAAGATTCCATATTTAAAAGAACTTGGTATCAATGCAGTAGAATTAATGCCGATCTTTGAGTTTGATGAGATGATCAATGCAAGAGAGGTTGACGGAAAACAGCTTGTAGAATACTGGGGATATAATACGGTTGGATTTTTCTCACCAAATGCCAGTTATGCGGCAGCCGAAGAGGTCAATAATGAAGGAACAGAATTAAAAGAACTGATCAGAGAATTCCATGAAAATGGAATCGAAGTTATTTTGGACGTTGTTTTTAACCATACAGCGGAAGGGAATGAACAGGGGCCATTCTTTAGTTTTAAAGGATTTGACAATAATATTTATTATTTATTAACACCAGAAGGACATTACTATAACTTTAGTGGATGTGGAAACTCTCTAAACTGTAACCATCCAGTGGTTCAGCAGATGATCCTTGAATGTTTAAGACACTGGACAGTTCATTATCGTGTGGATGGTTTCCGCTTTGATCTTGCAAGTATTCTGGGAAGAGACGAAGACGGAATGCCAATGAACAATCCACCGCTATTACGAAGTCTAGCTTATGATCCACTACTTAGAAATGTCAAGTTGATCGCAGAAGCATGGGATGCCGGTGGATTATACCAGGTAGGAAATTTCCCTGCAAGTAAACGTTGGGCAGAATGGAATGGACAGTACCGTGATACAATGCGTGGATACTTAAAAGGAAACTTCTGGGAAGCAAACAGCGCCGCATGGAGAATCTGTGGTTCCGGAGATTTATATGGTGGATATTATTCTGAAGGAAATAACAACTATGCCGGATATAATTCCTGCATCAACTTCCTTACTTGTCATGATGGATTTACGTTATATGATCTATATTCTTATAACAATAAACATAATGAAGCAAATGGCTGGGACAACACAGACGGAGCGAACGATAACCGAAGCTGGAACTGCGGTATGGAAGGAGATACGAATGATCCAGAAGTACTAAAACTAAGATATCGAATGATCCGAAATGCCTGTGCAATCTTAATGTGCAGCCGTGGAACACCAATGTTCTTCTCAGGAGACGAATTTGGAAATACGAAGTTTGGAAACAATAACAGCTACTGTCAGGACAATGAAATCTCATGGATCGACTGGAGTTTATTAAAGAAGAACAAAGAATTATTTGAATTCTTCAAGTTTATGATCGCATACCGAAAGAAACATCCAGTCATCCGAAAGAAGCTTGACAATGCAGTCTGCGGAATGGAAGGAATGCACGCACACGACGTCAACGCAGACCGCATGGAAGTATCACAAAATGCAAAAACATTGGCAGTCAGCTTTGCAGGATACGACCGCAAGAAATGTAAAGATGATCTTGTTTACGTTGCAGTGAATGCTTATTGGGAAGAAGTGCGCATCACACTTCCAAACCTTGCAAATCATGGAGCCTGGTATCTGAGTGTGGATACTTATGGCGATGAGAATGGAAAGTATTGTTATGAAGAAGGAGAAGAAATTCGCATTGATCATGAGTATGTGATGAAACCACGATCTATTGTGGTATTTACTGGGCGACAGGTTTTAAGGTAAAATTTGTGTGTGGTGGTTGGCCAACTGTAGATTTCGAGTATATGATAAAAAATAAATAAGCAACCGAAAGCGATGCGGTGGAATTTTGCTC
>ENA-ORRR01001998-ORRR01001998.1-human-gut-metagenome-genome-assembly--contig:-NODE-1998-length-11384-cov-3.44894_pt1 | contig 11384 bp, 5 predicted proteins | sample MGYA00242182_ERZ509148 | MGnify/ENA primary metagenome ERZ509148 (study PRJEB26280, sample SAMEA2338674) | human gut metagenome | biome: human gut; feature: human-associated habitat; material: faeces... | reverse complement strand
CGGCGCGTTCAGCCCGCTGTGGGACCGTCCGGAAGTGCACGACATCTACCGCGAATGGCGTCAGGTGTTCAACGAGTACAATCCGCCGCGTTTCGCCGTCGGCGAGGCGTGGGTGAAGGCCGAATCGCAGCATCTGTACGCGTCCACCGACGAGCTCGGCCAGGTGTTCAATTTCGAGTTCGCCGAAGCCAACTGGTTCGCCGACGAGTTCCGTACGGCCATTGCTGACGGCTTGCGCGCCGCCGAGGAAACGCACGGTTCCACCACGACGTGGGTTATGAACAACCACGATGTGCCGCGCAGTCCGTCGCGTTTCGGTCTGCCGCAGGTGAAGGACGCTCCGTACCACCAGCTGGCGCACGATTGGCTGTTGCGTGACGGAGAGACCTACCGCGAGAATCGTGAGCTCGGCACCCGTCGCGCCCGCGCAGCCGCGCTGATGGAACTGGGCCTGCCGGGTTCCGCCTACGTGTATCAGGGCGAGGAACTGGGCCTGTTCGAAGTGGCGAACATTCCGTGGGATCGTCTTGAGGATCCGACGCCGTTCAACACCCGTCGCAACTTCACCGACAAGGGTCGTGACGGCTGCCGTGCACCGATGCCGTGGAAGGCTGCCGATTGCGGCGAACCGGCTTCGTGGAGCCCGGACTTCATCACCGGCGGCACGTTCGGTTTCGGCCCGGAGCAGGGCGATTCCGCCGACGCGCACTTGCCGCAGCCGGCCTGGTTCAAGGATTTCGCGGCCGACGTCGAGGCCGATGACAACGGTTCCATGCTGCACTTGTACCGCAAGCTGTTGCAGTTGCGACAGACGGTGCTGACGGCAACCGGAGACACGTCCGCCGACCTGCTGGACATGGGCGATACGGTGGTCGCCTACTCGCGTCCGGCCACGGAAGGCCGTCGATTCCTGTCCGTCACCAATTTCGGCGACGAGCCGATCGCCCTGCCGGACGATGCGGTCGCCATCGCAAATTCCGTGCCGTTGACGGATGACGGCAAGCTGGATAGCGACGCCTCAGTCTGGCTGCTGCTGGGCTGATCGACCGCTGAACCTGGCCGCTCCCAAATCGCCTTGCATATATGAAAAATTCCGGCCCTCCACAAGGAGGACCGGAATTTTGGTTTGTAAGGAAAGGGGAATGGTAAGTCTAAACGCTACTTCTCGCCGTTCATGATGGCGGCAAGCGATTGCACGCGCGGCAGATCGAACACCTCATCGGTGTGCACCACCTTGAGGTCCGGGCCTGCCAGCGGCACACGCCAGTTGGAGTATTCACTGGACGTGCCCGGCTGGTTCTGCGTGCGCGTCTCGCCCACGCCATCCACCAGCGCGGCCTGCAGCAGCACGGACGGCGACTTGAGCAGCATCTTGTGCATCGCCTCGACGATTTCCTGGATGTGGCCTTCCACATCGCCCGCCACTTCCGGCGTGATCAGGCCGGACTCCACGAGACGGTCCATCATCGCGTCGCGTTCGGCGGTGGCGGAAGCCTGGAACTCCTCGACCGGGCCGGACAGCAGGTGCAGCTGTTCGCGCAGCTTGACGTGCTCGAACTGCAGGTAGCCGGCGGTCGGCGGCAGGTCGTGCGTGGTGACGGAAGCCAGCGCGTACTTGCGGTACGTGGACGGATCGGCGTACGGGTCGCCGGCGTTGGGGGAGTCGTCCACGCGGGCGAACCATTCCACCATGCAGCCCAGCAGGCCGTGCTCGCCGAGTACCGTGCGTACGTAATCAGGCACGGTGCCCAGATCCTCGCCGACCACCAAACCGTTCACGCGGGACGCTTCAATGGTCAGGATCGCGATCATCGCCTCATAGTCGTACGTAACGTACGCGCCACCGCGCGCGCCTTCGCCCTGCGGAATCCACCACAGACGGAATAGGCCGAGTACATGGTCGATGCGCACCGCGCCCGCGTGCGAGAACATGTTGTGCACCATCTCGCGGTACACGCCATAACCAGTTTTGGCCAGATAATTCGGATTGAACGGCGGCTGGCTCCAATCCTGACCCTGCTGGTTGTAGAAGTCCGGTGGGCAGCCCACGGTTACGCTGCCTACTGCGAAACGTTCCGGATTCCACCACACGTCCGCGCCGAGCGAGTGCACGCCCACGGCCATATCCTGCATGAGGCCGAGTGCCATACCGCTGTCACGGGCGGCGTTCTGCGCGGCTGTCACCTGCTCGTCGGCGATCCACTGCAGCCAGCATTCGAAATCGACCATATCGGCGTGCTCGCGCATGAGCTCCACCACTTCAGGCGAATCGCGGTTCGTGTCCTTGAACCACGTGCCTTCCCACGGCGCGCCCCACACCTGGAACGCCACCGACCATGCGGCGAACGCGCGCAGATCCGGACCCGCGGCCTCCTTGAACGCGTCGAACGCGGCCTGACGCTCGACGGAACGCGGCACGTTGTACACAAGCTGCAGCGCCTGGCGCTTGTGCCACCAAGCGGAATTGATGTCGAGCGGCTCGATACTGTCGTTGGCTGGCGAGGCTTCCGCGTGCAGACGCGCCACTTCGGCCTGGTCCGCCTCGTTGAGTTCCGCATATTCAGCGATATCCTGCGGACGGATGTACGTCACATTGAGAAAACGACGCGATTCGGGAAGATACGGCGACGGCTCCAGCGGCGGCACCGGCGCGGTGGCGTGAATCGGGTTGATAAGCATGAAATCGGCATGCGATTTCGTTGCCGCGTCGGACAGCAGCAGCTTCAGATCGCCATAGTCGCCCACGCCCCAGGATTCAGCGGAACGGATGGAATACATCTGTGCCATCCAGCCCCAACGTTGCTTTTCCGCTACTGCTGGCGGCAGTTCGATGCGTGCCGGTGCGCAGATCAGCGCGGCTTCGGCGTGCAGCGGGCCGGCATCGACGGCCAGCGTGTGGTAGCCGGCGGGAATATCGTCCGGCAGCGTCAGTTGCAGCGAGCCGTCATCTGCGTTCGAGCCCGTCAGATACGCGGTCAGATCGCCCGCATATTCCGTGCCGTCTTCCAACGTCAGCTTCAGCGCCACGTCGTTTCCTTTCGCGCGGATTGGCGTGACGGCTTCCTTGCCGATGAACTTCACGACGGTCGGCTCAACAAGTGTGTCTGCGATGCGCTGCTGGGTCGCCGCATAGGAGGCGGTGATCGCTTCGTCGCTGGATGCGTCCACGCCGAGTGCGGCCAATACGGAGACGAGCACTTCGTCGCGGATTTCCACATAGGTGCCGAGCTGGTCGATATACGACGTGGAAATGCCATTGAGCTTGGCGAGCTGGATAAGAGGCCGTGCGATGCGTTCTGCGCTTTCGGTCTGCTGGGTCTGTGTCATAGGTCCCTTCTTTCCGCGCCGTTTGTGACGGCTGACATGCTACATTGCTTGCGATTGCCGCAGCTTCGATGCTGGTGGCATTCGCACCAAAGATAACTATATCACGGTATGATATCGTTTTCAAAGCGTGTTTTGCGGTAAGAGAGTGTTGCTATATTGCGATTTTGCTCTAATTTCAGGAATATAGATAACCGGAATTGTTTTTCCATATTGACTATCGTTTGCAATACGAAGGCGCAGCGCTCCGCATTGCAAACGATTATTCCAACGGGGCATTGCTCGTCTGCTACTCGGCTTCGAGAATTGCAAAGCTTTGCAGACCTAGACGCAGCGAAGTGCCGCTAATTTCGTTTTCGCCGATGCTGAAAATCGTCCGATAACTACCATCTGGTAACTGCAAAGCTTTGCAATCGCGGCTTGGATTGACGGCTATGATCAGCTTCTGCAGGTGGGTGGAACGCTCGAAAACGAACACTCTATCGCGTTCGATTGCATGGAACGTAGCCCCCGACCGCAAGGCGTCGCATTCCCCCTTGACGTGGAGTATGGAGCGCACCGTATGCCACAGTGATTCGGCGTCGGCCTGCTGTGCGGCGACGGTCGGGGCGTCGGCGGACGGGTCGGCGGGCAGGTAGCTGCCACCGGTCACATCGCCAGCCCGAGTGTCCGATTCTGCAGAATCGGACACGTGAAGTGCTCCGGATGCGTCGTTCGCACCCCACTGCATCGGTGTGCGCGAACCGGTGCGCACGTAGCCGCCTTCTTTGCCGGGCAGTGCGCGGTATCGCATGCCGATTTCGTCGCCGTAATACAGGAACGGCACGCCCGGCATCGCGAACAGCGTGCAGTATGCCAGGGCGATTTCGCGCTGCGACAGTCGCGGCGCCACGCGTGCGGTGTCGTGGTTGCAGGTGATGAAATTAAAATTTCCGTCGGCCGTTTCCGCTTCGCGCAGACGCGGCTCGTACTCGTCCAGGAATTCGCTGATCGGCGTGCCGGAATCGGCGTTGAAATAGCTCTTGTCGCCCTTGCGGCTCAACGGGTCGTCCACGTTGCGCAACAGCATGTTGTAGCCGTTGGGAACGCCGTCCCAACGCCAATCGAGATAGAAATCCATGTCGAAGCCGGCGGCCATCGACTCCTCTGGCCGTCCCCATTCCGAAACGAACGCGGCTTCGGGGAAGGCCGGGCGGATCCGGGCGAACATGTACTGCCAGGTGCGGATGGTGTAAGGCTTGCCCTCATCGTCCTTTTTGACGAGGCTGTCGGCCATATCCACGCGGAAGCCGTCTGCGCCACGGGAAAGCCAGAACCGCATGACGTCCACCATCGCGTCGCAAGTGGCCTTCGCGTCCGGACCAAGGGCTGGCTTCTGCCAGCTACGTTCGGGGTGCGCGAAACCGTAGTTGAGCGCCGGCTGGCATTTGAAGAAGTTCAAGATGTAGGTACCGTTGCGGGGCGATTCGCCGCCGATGAATGGCAGTCCGTCGCCACCGGAGATCCATGAGTCTGTCCAGATGTAGCGGTCGGAATAATTGTTTCGCTCGACCTTGCAACTGCGGTGGAACCACTCGTGTTCCTCGCTGGTGTGGCCTGGCACGAGATCGAGGATCACGTGCATGTCGCGCCGGTGGGCGGCGTCGAACAACGCAATGAGATCGTCGTTGGTGCCGTAGCGTGATGCCACCTTTTTGTAGTCGCGCACGTCGTAGCCGGCGTCTTTGAATGGCGAGTCGAAACAGGGATTGAGCCAGATCGCGTTGCATCCGAGATCCTTGATGTAGTCCAGTTTTAAAGTGATTCCGGGGATGTCTCCGATGCCGTCGCCATTGGAGTCGACGAAGGACTGTGGATAGATTTCATAAAAAATTGCGTCGGCAAGCCATTTGGGGTGGGGGTGTTTCGCGGGGGGAAGCATGAGGGTGTGTCTCCTTGATATTTCGCGGTTTGCGGTGTTTCTTTGAAACAATCATAACGCTGAATTGCAAACGTTGGCAGAAACGTGCTACACTAACAATCACTGATACATTTTTGGTGGCCCCAGTGTTGTTGGTAATCATCCAAGAACGATGATGTGAACGTATGCAGGGTTTTGGTCCGTACCATTTAACCGGAGATGTTGAGGAACACAAGGTTATGTGAGGAAAGGAAGATCAATGAAGATCGATTGGAAGAAGGCAATCGGACTTACTGCTGCCGTTTCTATGCTGGTTCCGCTCGCTGCGTGCGGTGGCTCCTCCGACGGTGGCGATAAGAACGCTTCCGGCTCCACCGAGGCCGTCACGCTGAGCGTGTGGGCCCCGCAGGAAGACCAGGCCAAGGACACCAACTGGCTGGGCAAGGTCGAAGAGAACTTCGCCAAGGCGCATCCGGAATACAATATCACGTGGAAGAATGACGTGGTCTCCGAAGGCGATGCTTCCAAGCAGGTCAGCACTGATCCGTCCGCGGCGGCCGATGTCTATATGTTCGCTTCCGATCAGTTGGGTGTTCTAATGGACGCCAAGGCCATTGGCCAGCTGGGCACCGACGCTGAGAAGCAGGTGAAGGAACAGAACGGCGACCTCGAAGTCAACTCCGTCACCGGCACCGATGGCAAGCTCTATGGCGTGCCGTACACCGACAACACGTGGTTCATGTACTACAACAAGTCCAAGATCACCGAGGATGAGGCCAAGGACTTCGATACCATCCTTTCCAAGGCCAAGGTCGCGTTCTCCCTGCAGAATTCTTGGTACATCAACGGCTTCTATGATGGCCTGAGCCTGTTCGGCGAGAAGGGCAATGATGCTGACGCAGGCATGGTCTTCCCGAAGGACGGCGCCGATATCACCTCTTATCTGGTTGATGTGGTCGCCAACCCGAACTTCTCCAACGACGATGGCGCTTCCGGCCTCGCAGCCATCAAGGATGGCTCCGCCGACGTGCTGTTCTCCGGTACCTGGTCCGCTAAGGACGTGAAGGAGGCCCTGGGTGACAACTACGCCGCCACCTCTCTGCCGACCTTCACCGTGAACGGCCAGAAGAAGCAGATGAAGTCCTTCGCCGCCACCAAGGCCGCTGCTTACAACCCGAACGCCAAGAACCCGAAGGCCGCCGCTCAGTTCGCGGCTTACCTCGGCTCCACCGAAGCTCAGAAGCTGCACTACGAGATGCGCGCCATCCCGCCGACCGACAAGTCCCTGTCTGATCTGACCACCGACGACGTCGCAGCCAAGGCCCAGGCCGACACCATGGCCAACACCGCCCTCCTGCAGTCCGGTCTGTCTGGCATGAACGATTGGTGGACTCCGGCCGAAACCTTCGGCAAGGCCCTGGTCAACAAGGAAATCACCAAGGACAACGCTGCCGCCAAGTACCAGGATTGGGTCAAGCAGGCCGGTGGCAAGATCGCTGAGTGAAATCAGTAATTCTAAAAATCCAATAACTGAAGAATGCAGGTGGTTGGCACTGCCAAATCCCCCCAGCCATCCTGCAGCTTTGAGAGACGCTTCGAGTCGCGGTGTCTCTCTCCACTTTGCATAGTGGCTCACTCCTCCTCCGAGCTTTGCATTCCCGGGCAAGGTTTTTAAATTCTCCTTCCCCTTGTCCGGGAGCAAAGCTTTTTTTATCTTTCAATATCCATATGAGAGGGCAGTCGAAATGACAGCAACAACTCTTTCCCCGCGGGAGATGAAGCGCCTTCGGAAGCAGGGTGCTGATTATGTTTCTCCGTCGCCTTACACGGTAAGGGCGGCGTTCCGGCGTGGTGACCTGTTCACTAAGCTTTCCGCAGTGGTGTTTGGTCTTGGCGATATCGTGCGCAAGCAGTATGTCAAGGGCATTGCCATGCTGGCGCTGGAAATCGCATACTTCGTGTTCATGGCAATCAATGGTGTGGACTATCTTTCCAAGTTGCCGACCTTGGGCACCAATGCAGGCGGCAAGAAGCTGGTCGACGGCTTCTGGGTCTACACCGAACCTGACCGTTCCGTGGTCATCCTGTTGTACGGTGTCGCCACTCTGGTTATCACCGCTGCCTTCATCGGCCTGTGGGTCATGTCCGTGCGCTCTGCATACAAGTCCCAGGTGCTGCTCGAGGAGAACGGCAAGGCTCCGAGCTTCATGGACGATGTCCGCGAGCTGCTCGATGCCAAGGCTCACGTCCTGCTGATGTTCCTGCCCACGCTGGGCATTGCCGTGTTCACTGTGCTTCCGTTGATCTTCATGATTTCCATGGCATTCACCAGCTATGACCACAAGCACCTCGTGCTGTTCCACTGGGTCGGCTTTGAGAACTTCGCCAAGGTCTTCTCCAACAGCGGCGGCACCGTTAACGCCGCACTGTTCGGACGCGTGCTGGTGTGGACCTTGGTCTGGGCCTTCTTCGCCACCTTCCTGAACTTCTTCTTCGGCATGTTCGTGGCCATGATCATCAACCGCAAGACCACCCATTTCAAGGGTTTCTGGCGTGCCTGCTTCTCCATGTCCATCGCCGTTCCGCAGTTCGTGTCCCTGCTGGTCATGCACACCATGCTCCAGCCGCAGGGTGCGGTGAACCGCATGCTGCAGACGTGGGGTTGGATTGACGGCCCGCTGCCGTTCTTCACCGACGCCACTTGGGCCCGTGTCACCGTAATCGTCATCAACCTGTGGGTCGGTATTCCGTACACCATCATGCAGATCACTGGTATTCTGCAGAACATTCCGGCCGATCAGTATGAGGCGGCGAAGATCGACGGTGCCAACTGGTGGCAGATCTTTACTAAGATCACCATGCCGTACATTATCTTCGTGCTCACCCCGTATCTGATCACCACCTTCACGGGCAATGTGAACAACTTCAACGTCATTTACCTGCTGTCCGGCGGCGATCCTACGCCATTGGGCGATTCCGCAGGCTCCACTGATTTGCTTATCACCTGGCTGTACAAGCTGACCGTGGACAAGCAGGATTACAATCTCGGTGCCGTGATCGGCATCATGACCTTCGTCGTGTTGGCCATCGTTTCGCTGATCACCTACCGCAATTCCGGCTCCTATAAGAATGAGGAGGCATTCCGATGAGCAACAAGCATTCCGCAACCAAAGTGGAAAGCCACGGCCTTCTGCACGACCAGAAGATCCGCCGTATCACCGGCGACGTGTTCGCCCACTTGTTCCTGGCCATTCTGGCCGTCATCTGGCTCGTCCCAATCGTATGGGTGTTCGCGGAGTCGTTCAATAAGAACACCGCCCCGTACACCAGCTCCTTCTTCCCGAAGGAGTGGACTCTGGACAACTATAGGGTGCTGTTCACCGACCGCAACGTGTTGGACTTCCCGAAGATGTTCGGCACCACGTTCATCATCGCCTGCTTCACCTGTGCGATTTCTCTGATCTTCGTGCTCTCCGTGGCATACTGCATGAGCCGTATGCGTTTCCGTGTGCGCAAGACTTTCATGAACGTTGTGCTGATTCTTGGCATGTTCCCGGGTATCATGGCCGTCACCGCCATCTACTTCATCTTGAAGGCCTTGGGCCTGTCAAGCGGCACCATGACTACCGTGGCGTTGATTCTCGTGTACTCCGCCGGTTCCGGCGCTGGCTTCTACGTGATGAAGGGCTATATGGACACCATTCCGACCTCGCTGGACGAAGCCGCCCTGCTCGACGGTTGCACCCGTTTCCAGGTGTTCCATAAGATCATCATCCCGATCTGCAAGCCCATGATCGTCTACCAGGCCATCATCGGCTTCCTGACCCCGTGGCTCGACTTTGTCATGGCCAAGGTGATCTGCCGTACGCAATCCAACTACACCGTGGCATTGGGCCTGTGGCTCATGCTGCAGAAGGAATATATCCAGAACTGGTTTGCCCGCTTCGCCGCGGCCGCGGTCGTGATCTCCGTTCCGATCGCCATCCTGTTCATTGTGATGCAGCGCTTCTATCAGGAGTCCATGTCGGGCTCCGTGAAGGGCTAAAGAAAGGCAAAGGATATGACGCTCGTAGACAGCTTCGCACAGCCGAACACGAGCGTCGCCGAACCGTTCCCGCTGTGTCTGGAACGGCCGCTGGGTGCCGTTGTTACTGAAACCGGCACCCAGTTCGCTCTCTGGGCTCCTTCCGCACAGAAGGTGACCCTGAGACTGTTCTCGCGTGGCTCCATGGGGGAAAGCGGCGACGCTCTGATTGGACAGTACACGATGCGTCCGGAATCCGATGGTTCCTGGACGTACGATTTCGCCGACAACATGCACGGCGTGTATTACGACTTTTTGATCGAACGCGATTGCGGTTCCGTCGACCGCATCGCCGACCCGTGGGCGCGCGGGGCCGGTGTGAACGGCCGGCGCAGCATGGTCGTGGACTTCAGCCGCACCAATCCGGATGGTTGGTACCGCGACCATATGCCGGACGTGCCGCTTGCGCAGACGGTGGTCTGGGAAACCCATGTGGGCGATTTCAGCAATGATCCCGCCGGCGGTTTCCCCGAATCGCATCGGGGCAAGTATCTGGCGTTCACCGACGACGGTACGTCTCTGGACGGGCATCCCGACTTTCCCACGGGCATCGCATATCTCAAGAAACTTGGCGTCACCGCGGTGCAGCTCATGCCGATTTACGATTTCGGTTCCGTGGACGAAGAGACCTGCGATCGCTACAACTGGGGGTACGATCCGGTCAATTACAACGTGCCGGAAGGCTCGTATTCCACCAATCCGTTCGACGGGTCGGTGCGCATCCGCGAAGTGAAGCAGATGGTGCAGGCGCTGCACAACGCCGGCATCAAAGTGATCATGGACGTGGTCTACAACCACATGTTCTCGCCCGATAATTGGTTTGAGCGGTCGGTGCCGGACTATTTCCTGCGCCGTAAGCCCAACGGCGCGCTGGCCAACGGATCCGGCTGCGGCTGCGATATGGCCACCGAACGCAAGATGTTCCGCCGGTTCATCGTGGAATCCGTGACGTTCTGGGCGCGCGAATACCACATGGACGGCTTCCGTTTCGACCTGATGGGTCTGATTGACGTGGACACCATGAACGCCGTGCGCGCCGCGCTGGACGAGATTCCCGGCCGTGGACGCAACATTCTCATGTACGGCGAACCGTGGTCCGCGGGCGCCACCGCGCCGCTGCCCAGCGACACCGTGCTGGCTGACAAGTCAGGCCTGTCGAAGCTTGACAGTCGCATCGGCCACTTCTGCGACACCACGCGAGACACCATCAAGGGCCATGTGTTCTTCTCGGACCGCCCGGGTTATGTGAACGGTGGCATGCACGAGAACGTAGCGGCTGCGCGTGAGGCCGTGGACGCGTGGCGTCGCGGCAAACATTCGGAAGGAGTGGCAGGCCAGGTCATTCAATACGTGTCCGCGCACGACGACCTCACGCTGTGGGACAAGTTGTGCGCGAGCTTTGCGGCTGGTTCGTTGGGCAGCACCGTGGCCGAAGGTGTTAACGAAAATACCGTGGATGTGCCAAAAGTCATGTATGACGCCGATTTCTCGGCGGAAGGGCTGGCCGGTGTCGGTCCGCAGATTGCGGCCGCGCTGACCGACGTGATGGACGCCAACAAGCTGGCTGTGGGTATCACGCTTACCTCCGCTGGCATCCCGTTCATGCTGTCCGGCGAGGAGTTCGCACGTACCAAATTCGGCAGCTCTGATTCTTACGATTCCGCCAAAGAGCTTAACTGGCTCGATTGGAACCGTGCATGGCAGAAGCGCGATTTGATTGAGTATTACGCGAAGTTGATTGCATTGCGCAAGTCTGATCCACAGTGGTTCGACGGCAATCGCAATATCGTCGATACGGAAGGCGACGAACTCGTGTTCCGCGTCGGCGATTATCTGATGGCCGCCAATCCAGGCAGACACGTCGGCGTTATTGACGTGGCCGTAACGGGTTTGGAACCGATTGGCGGAATACGGAGATACTGGTGTGGTCTCGGCTCGTCCGTCAGTCCGGTGGAAGGCAATGTGAGCGCAGGTGATGGCGATTATTTGATTGTTCCACCGCATACGTTTGCAATCTGGCGGTTGCAGTAATACTCTCAGTAGGGAAGCTACAAAACGGCGACCGCAAAGCTGCGG
>ENA-ORRR01001971-ORRR01001971.1-human-gut-metagenome-genome-assembly--contig:-NODE-1971-length-11545-cov-2.57111_pt1 | contig 11545 bp, 6 predicted proteins | sample MGYA00242182_ERZ509148 | MGnify/ENA primary metagenome ERZ509148 (study PRJEB26280, sample SAMEA2338674) | human gut metagenome | biome: human gut; feature: human-associated habitat; material: faeces... | reverse complement strand
TACTACTTTAGATACGGCGAAAAAGTGAAAGGTGAGTTTAATTATCCATACCGTGGTGATCATTATTATGACAAAGAGACTGGTGCCCTTGTAACCGGAAAATACTTCGAACATAAGAATAACTGGTATTATGCAAATAGTAAGGGAAATATTCTGACTGGAAAACAAGTCATCGATGGCAAGCATGTCTACTTTTACGATGATAATTATAATTACGGAAAGAAGGGCATACAAGCTAAAGATAAACTCGTCATTTTAAATGATAAAATCTACTACTACCTTCCTGACTCTGGTAATCGTGCTGAAAATGTGACCTTGACAGTAAATCATGTTACTTATTTCTTTGATGATAACGGCGTTGGTCATATCCTTAGATAATTTCTTACAAGTTACTAATGATTTCAACTGCTTATAACAAAAGGAAGTCGTTCAAAATCGACTTCCTTTTTACCTGTTTTTGATAATTCTGTTAGTTTCTATTGTTTATTCTTAAAAAAGGATTATAATGAAGTTAGACAAAAATGTAAGCGCTTTGATTTTTGTTTTAATGGACACTTAGGGGATTATCTAAAAGATTTGACATTATTTCGCTAATGCCTAAATACGGTTTATTGTAGGGTAATCATTCCTAAGTTGCTCAACCATAAAACTAGGGCTCATTTCTAAAAAAACATCATTTCTAACTAGAGCTCTAGAGGAGACACCTCATACTAGGAAGCTCTAGTTTTTTGTGTCCCATAGCCTTAAAAAAAAACGAGATAGTCTCAGCATAGAAAGGAGAACATATTTCAAAGCATTATCGTGTTACACAGAATTATTTTTCTATAACTCATGTTTGCCTTGAGCAGTCTCACAATACTGAAATTGAGGAGATTGGGAGAAAATAAGGGTTGTCATAAGAAAATTAACCCACATCGTTAGGTACTCCTACCTAATGCTCACTTTTCATAAAATCTCATGACAGTCCTTATTTGTGATATGTAAAAGTTTAAAATGAAAGGAGAATTACCATGGAAAAGAAAGTACATTTTAAACTTCACAAAGTTAAAAAACATTGGGTAACTATTGCAGTGACAGGGCTTACTTTAGGATTGAGTTTTGCAGGCCTTAACTACGCTTCAGCTGAAGAACACCATACCCCTGTTAATGAAGCGACTGTTGAAGCCATCATCAAAGAAGGCGCTATTGACGTTGAGGCTCCAGCGACTAATGAAGCCACAGCCAAACCAGTAGAAAACACACCTTCTACTGCTTCAAGCGAAACTGCTACAGTATCAGAAGCACCAGTAGCTACCTCTGAAGTGGCTTCATCAGAAACAGTCTCTGAAAAACCAAGCTCTGAAGTCACAAGCACATTTGTTTCAGCCTCTGAAACACAAAATTCAGAATCTAAATCATCTGTCGCAACAAGTGTGACAGAAAAAACTGCGGAAGAAACTGCATCCCATGAAGACCGTACTATAGATGTTACCGACAGAGGTATTTACCCACCTCCACCATGGTCTTCTCGAGTGGAAAATGTTACAGGTGGTGAGTATTACACTGACGATGATGGTTTTTGGCATTATAGAAATGAAAATGGCGATGACTACATTGATGGTCATACTATCGATGGTGTTAAGGTTTATTTTGACTATAAAGGTAGACAAGTAAAAGGAAGATTTGGCTTAGATCAACACTTTTACGATAAAGATTCTGGTGCTCTAGTTACGTCCAGTTATGTCAATGATGGCTATAACACCTACTATGTAAACAAAGAAGGTTATAGGCTTATCGGTCATCAAAAAATTAACGGAGATTGGACATACTTTAACGATTCTGGCGCCCAGTTAAAAGAGTCATTCGACCCTGAAGGTCGTTATTATGACAAAAATGGTCTACGGACCGATCTTGGTACCAATCACTATGTTCAATTACATAATAAGTGGTACTACATCGGAAATGATGGCAAGATTTTAAAAGGACCTCAAACTATCGACGGTGTTAAAGTCTATTTTAGCAATTACGATGGTATCCAAGTAAAGGGTGACTTTGCTAGTGATGAGCATTATTACGACAAGGATTCTGGTGCCTTGGTGACTAATCGCTTTGTTCATTCAATGTATGACTTCTTTGTAGATGAAAATGGTAATAGAGTTACAGGTCAAAAAAATATTGGAGGTGCTTGGTACTACTTTTCACCTGCACAAATCAAAGACGAATTTGGTCCTGATGGCTATTATTATGATAAAGAAGGCAAACGAACTGATTTAGGTACCAATCGCTATTACCAACTTCACACTCACTGGTACTACATTGGTAAAGATGGCAAGATTTTAAAAGGGCCTCAAACCATTGATGGCATGAATGTATATTTTGACACTGATGGCAAACAAGTTAAAGGACACTTTGCAGCTGATAACCGTTTTTATGACAAAAATAATGGTTGGCTCGTCACCAATCGTATTGTGAATATGTATGGTGATAAAACCTATTACATTGATGAAAACGGCTATAAGTTTACTGGTGTCAAAGAAATCAATGGGGCATTGTATTATTTTGAACCTGAACAAGTTTTTAATAAATTTGCCGAAAATGGTCGTTATTATGATGATAAAGGTAAACAAGTTGATTTCGGAACAAACCGCTTCTTCCACTTAAATGGATATTGTTACTATGCTGGAGATGACGGCACAATTTTAACAGGCAGACAAACGATTAATGGTATGGATGTTTACTTCGAGAACACTGGTGTCCAAGTCAAAGGCAGATTCATATCTGATTATTCAGGTAAGAATTTCCGCTATTATGATAAGGATTCCGGTGCCTTAGTCAAAAATCAATACGTCATTGCCTATAATAGTACTACTGGTCAAAACGAGAGATATTATCTGGATAATCAAGGACAACCATTAACCGGACCTCAAACCATTGATGGAAAGCAAGTGTACTTCCACGAATTAGGAAATTACTCTAACAATTACGGTGGTTGGCAAATATTCGATAATTTTGCTGAAGGACGGTACTATGATCAAGATGGTAATCTCGTTGACCTTGGTAAAAACCGTTACGTCCAAATCAAAGAGAATTGGTACTATGTTGGTAATGATGGAAAAATCTTAACAGGATACCATACAATTGATGGTGTTGATGTCTATTTTGATAACAATGGTGTACAAGCAAAAGGAACATTTGACTCTAATGACAGGTTCCACGATAAAGATACTGGAGGATTAATTTATAATCAATTCATTACAGTCAAAGATAAAACGTACTATATAGACGATAAGGGTAATCCCGTTAAAGGGTTAGCTGTTATCAAAAATACCGAATACTTCTTTGACAAACAAAAGGGAACTCAAATAAAAGGTGATTTCGCCGTGAATGGTAAATACTATGATGGTATCACTGGAGCTCTTGTAACCAATAGCTATGTGCGAGTCGGATCAGATTGGTACTATGTAAATAGTAAAGGTAGACGACTCAAAGGAGCTCAAATCATTAATAATGTAGCCATTTACTTCAACCCTCAAAATGGTAAACAACTTAAAGGTGGATTTGACGAAGACGGTTACTTCTACGACAAAGACTCTGGTGCCAAGACTGATTTAGGAAAGAATCACTATGTGCAAATCAACGATGCTTGGTATTATATTGGTTCTGAAGGTAAAATCCTAAAAGGAGAACAAACTATTGATGGTGTACAAGTCCATTTCGACACTATTACTGGTGTTCAAGTTAAGGGTAACTTCATTACTAAAGATGGACGATTAATTACTGAAAAGGATCATGCTAGCTATACTCCGGCTGAAAAATTCTTCGATAAAGATTCTGGCGCCCTAGTCAAAGGTCGTTACTTTACCCATAAAGGCAAGTGGTATTATGCTAATGATCAGGGAATCTTACTAAAAGGGTCTCAGACCATCGATGGTGTAAATGTCTATTTCCACCCTTACTACTTCGGTGGTCAAGCTAAGGACCTTGTTTTGGACGGCTATTACTATGATAAAGACACTGGTGCTCGGCAAGAAATCCCTAAAAATACATTTTTCAAGGCCGGAAACAAATTATACTACTTTGATAGTAATGGGGATTTCGGTAGAATGACAATAGATGGAAAAGACTATTGTGTTTATTCTTGGGGTGAAGTTATTCGAGGTGGATTAGGACCCTACAACACTCTTCCATATTATGATGAAGAAACAGGTGCTGCTATCCACAAAACCGGTCTCATAAAATCAGGCAATAATTGGTTTTACCTTGATGAAAACGGTCGAAAAGTCAAAGGGCTACGAGAGATTAATGGTAAGATCTATTATTTCTCTGATGGACCAGAATCAAGATATGGGCATTATTATGATCAAGTCCGTGGCTTATTAGTTAACCCTTATAATGAAAATTACTATAATAGCACTTCAAAAGCTGCACCTACATACTTCTTTGATGCTGAGACAGGTGCTGCTTTAACTAACCAATTCTTTAACTGGGGGGGAGATTGGTACTACTTTGGTCCTGACGGAAAAGCGCTTATTTTCGATCAGGTTATAAACGGACAACATCTCTACTTCAGAAATAATGGTAAACAAGTCAAAGGACAATTTATCTCAGATTATAAAGGAACTCGCTATTATGATGAAAATTCTGGCGAACTTGTTACTAATCAGACACGTACCATTAACGGAGTAACCTATCTCTTTGATGAAAACGGACGTCCTACTCAATTGTGAGATTTATCTTATTATAGTAAGTATGTTTGTCTAAATGTTCTTTAAAAAAACACAAAAGGAAGTCGACAGTTGGTCAACTTCCTTTTTCATATAATCAATCACTGTCATTCAAACAGAACCCAATTATGACATTTTTTTAACATTTACGATTATCTTGTAAAAAAACTTGTTTGTAATTAAAAAAGTATTATAATAAAGATAGGTGAGCATGTAAGCGTTTTACCAAAACGTTGAAAGTGTACTACAGAGGGATTAGGATTAGGAACTTGGCTTTAGAATTCTAACGTCAAAATAATTTTTTATGCATGAAAACTGGTCCTTAGGCACTTTGGCATGATAATCTAAGGCTCTTTTCATACACACATCTGTCTATAATACAAAACTAGAGCTTTAGAGAGAATGTTTCAAACTAAAAGTTCTAGTTTTTTTGTATTTAAAGACATATGCCATAGGCTGGATTCAATAATAAAACGAAAGGAGAGAAATAAAAGTATTAGGATAAATAAGTGAAGACACTTGTTTCTAGATATGAATTACACAGCATAAGCATATTCTCCTTGCCACACGTTTGACGTGCTCCCCTATAAAATCTTCTTATGGTCATGACATGAGAGATTTAGATATGGGACTCAGTCGTTTTAACAGATTTGCCTACTTTTAACACTATTTTAACGGCGAGCTCCTTTATAACCACCCAAACATCGGTGTTCATTTTATGAAAGGAGTCTATCATGAATACTGAAATGAATTATCCATGGCACGTGTACAAGAAGCACCTTGTGGCACTTTCTTGTGTAACCGCACTAGCTGCTTTTTCCCTAGTTGCTCGCCCTGCATTTGCGGAAGAAGTAAAAGCATCTGATACGAATGCTAAGACCGAAGTTGTCGCACCTGCTATAGAAAATGTAGTGGCTACTGTTGAGACTAAGACACTTGATGAAAATCCAACAGCAACTACAACAGATGCACCAACAGGCACAAGCATTATCAATAGCGAAGCTACAAGTGTTACCACTGATACTACAGCTATTCCTGAAACAGCTAAACCCGCTTCAGAGGCTTCAAGTACAGTTATCTCTGAAACAAATTCAACAAGATCAGAAATACCTACTTCTAAAACAGGAGCTACAGTAAGTGAAACTGCTAGTATGGAAAACGCTAGATATGAGGACATCTCAGAAAATCGACTTAAGACTGATGTTTCTTCCTTCAATAACGATGAAAACACAGAAATTCAAGACGAAGATCCTGAAGAAAATATTACAGGTGGTCAATGGTATAGTGACGTACAAGGTAGTTGGCACTACAAAAAAGACGGTAAAGACCTTATAGGCGCACACGTTGTTGACAATCAGCACGTGTATTTCCATGAAGATGGTAAACAAGCCAAAGGTGAGTCTGTCCAACGTAATAACCATTATTATTTCTACGACCAGAATCTAGGGCATAGGATAACTGAACAGTTTGTCAAGGTAGCTGATTTTCCTCACGATGAATACCGTTACTTTGGTAAATATGGTGTGGCTGTAACAGGCTGGCAAGATATTAATGGAAACCGTTACTATTTCTATCCTGACACTGCGTATAGAGTCTCCATTCCTTGGTACCAAGGAGATTGGGATGACTTCCATAAAGTTTACATTGATAGCAAGCCATACTACTTTGGACATGATGGTGAACTTTGGCGAAACCGCTATGTCAGATCTCTAGGGGGAATTCCTGGTGGCTATAAGAGCATGGATTTCGGAACATTTTACCTCGGCGACGACGGACAATACGTTACAGGCTGGCAAAAGAAAGGCGAAAAAGAATATTATTATTTTGAATACGGACGACAAGCTCGAGGAATCGGATTCAACAACAATGACAGCCAAACCAATGTTATGGGGCAATTTATTAGGTTCCCAGAAGGTATCCGTTACTTTGAACCTTATACTGGTGAACTTGTCAAAAATCGTATGATTTATAACGACAAAAATATGCTTTTTGAATATTCACATGGTTATATTCCTGGATGGCTCTATTTCGATAAAGACGGTATTGCAGTAACTGGACTTCAACAAGTTTGGGGTGAATACTACTACTTCCGTGATGCAGCTGGTCTCCCAATAAGAGTTCAGGGAGAAATTGTAGACTACAAGGGACATAAGCTTTACTTCGATCCAAACAATGGTCAAATGTGGCGTAATCGTAATGCCAATATTGATGGAAAAAATTATCATATTGATGAAAACGGCTACCTTACAGAGATTTAAGTCATCAATCAATTGTAATTAAGTTATTTTTGCATTATTTCAGTTTTTAGACTGAAAAGATTTTAAGATGAAGGGGAATTTATCATGATTACGAAAAGGACTAACCCAAAGAAACACCTTATGGCACTTTCTTGCGCAACCGCTCTAGCTACTTTTACTTTACTCGCACGACCTGCATTTGCGGATGAAGCGAAAACACCTGAAACTTCTAGTCAACCAACTGAGATTCTTGCACCTGCACAAGAAACTGCAGTAACTAATGTTGAGGTCAAAGCACCTACTACAAATCCTATTTCAACTAATACTGAGCTACCTACTAGTACAAGTACGGTTCTTAGTGAAGCTCCTAGCAGTGAAGTCGCATCATCTGAATTAGCAAGCGAATCACCAGTAGAAATCACTTCTGAACAAGAAATTAGCAATCAAGATAATCAGGCAAATAAAGCTATACCTATTAAAACGGCAACTTCAGAAGCCTCTACTACAAAAACTTCGGCAGAAAAAGTCACTGAACCTGTTCCTGTCGAAGAAACAAAAACACCTACAAAAAACAGTGTACAACCTGCCCCAATCGATGAAAATGAAAAGCCAGTCACACCTTCTGTAACACTTGAAAATGCACCTCATATTTCTGGTGGACATTATTATAGTGATGATAATGGTAACTGGTATTACAAGGATGCAAATGGCAAAAATCTTGTCGGGCTGAACTATGTGGATAATGTTCCTGTTTACTTTAGCCAAGACGGTATTCAAATCAAAGGTGGTTTTGCAGAGGATGGCCGATACTATGACAAAGATTCTGGTGCTCTTGTAACCAAGACCTTTAAAGAACTCTTAACTTATATTGGTCGTGATGATATCAACGGTCAAAACATTTATACTACTGATTGGTACTACCTTGATGCCGACGGACGGCCACTTAAAGGTCCTCAAAATCTTGGTGGTACAAACATGTACTTCTTCCCTAATGGGGCACAAGTTAAGGGACGTTTTGCTCCTGATGGACATTACTATGACAAAGATTCTGGTGCGCTTGTAACTAATAGATTTGTTCATATTTATAACTGGAATTTCCAAAATCAAGACGGAAATCGTGTTCTTAAATTTATGCTTACTATTCCGAACGACTCTGCTATAGGATCTGACGGTAAATCACACTTTATTGATATGAGCCACTATCCACTTTCCAGCAATGACTTGGATCGTGAGGACTATTACTACTACGTTGATGCTAAGGGTAACAAACTGACAGGACCTCAAACCCTAAACGGCATCCATGTCTACTTCGACCAAAATGGTAGACAACTTAGAAGTGAGTTCAAATTTGACGAAGATGGTACCGTTCATTATTACGATGCAAAAAACGGTGCACGCGCTGAAAATACCATTGTCAGAACCAACACTGGTGCTTTCAAATTCGATGCAAATGGTAATGGACATTTGATGGGACCTGGTGAAGAAACAGACACTCCCGTCATTCCTACAATCTCCCTAGACAAGGCACCACGAGTTTTTGGTGGTCACTATTATAGTGATAACGAGGGCAACTGGTACTACAAGGATGCAAACGGTAAAAACCTCATCGGTCTCAACTTCGTTGACAACATTCCAGTCTACTTTGACAAGGATGGCAAACAAGTCAAAGGACGTTTTGCAGAGGATGGTCGCTATTTTGATAAAGACTCTGGTGCACTTGTAACAAAACGCTATCTTGAAACTGAAGATGGCAACTGGGTTTACGTCAATGATAAAGGTGATAAACTCAAGGGAGAACAAACTATCAATGGTGTTAAAGTCTACTTTGATGATTTCACTGGTATACAAGTCAAGGGACATTTTGCACCAAATGGTAAATACTATGATAAAGATTCTGGTGCTCTCGTAACCAATGCTTTTAAAGAAATCTTAACTTATATTGGTCGTGATGACATCAACAATCAAAATGTCTATACTACTGCCTGGTACTATCTCGATGCTGATGGTAAGCCATTAACAGGACCTCAAACCTTTGGAAATAGTCGCTTTTACTTCCTTCCTAATGGCGCACAAGTCAAGGGACGCTTCGCCCCTGATGGACACTATTATGATAAAGACTCTGGTGCTCTCGTCACTGATAGCTTTGTTCAGGTCTACAACTGGAATTACCGAAATCTCGATGGTGATCGCATCTTCCACTTCACTATTACCATTCCTGGAAATGATCTCGTAGATCAGGATGGACAGTACCCAAGAGAAAGTAAAGATTTAGATCGTGAAGATTTCTACTACTATGTTGATGCTAAAGGGGATAAACTGACAGGACCTCAAACCTTAAACGGCATCCATGTTTACTTCGACCAAAACGGTAAACAACTTAGAGGTGAATTCAAATTTGACGATGACGGAACTGTCCACTATTACGATGCTAAGAATGGGGCACGCGCTGAAAATACCATTGTTAGAACAAACACTGGTGCCTTCAAATTCGATGCTGACGGTAATGGACATTTGATGGGACCTGATGAAGTATAAGAAAATAATTCAAATAACAACTATTGATATCTCATAATTACTTTGATTTAGGAATCGCTAAAAAGGAAGTCGACCAACTGTCAACTTCCTTTTTCATATCACAAGTAAACTTTTTTTCCACTTTAAGAAAACTTTAGGCTTTGCTTTATATACTATAACCATCCTAAAACTTTTCTTTTTCATAATCTCCTAAATCCAGGGCCTAGGTTCTGGATTTTTTTGCGTGAAGGAGAAGTAAATGAATTTATGAAATTTGAATCAAAGCTTTTCTTCTTTTGCCGGATTAATCATATCTAGGAAATAAGCATGTACCCTTTCGTCACCCGTTAATTCTGGATGAAAAGAGGTCACTAACATCTGCTTTTCTCTAGCTGCCACAATTGCCCCATTGACTTGAGCTAAAATCTCCACTTCTGCTCCAACAGCTTCAATAATTGGCCCACGAATAAAGACCATTGGGATTTCCCCTATTCCTTTAAATTCAGCATCTGTGACAAAACTGCCCAATTGGCGACCATAGGCATTTCTGGCTACATTGATATCCATGCTTGCCAAATGTTTTGTTTGGTCCCCTACTATGGTTTTGGCTAACAAAATCAGACCTGCACAGGTTCCAAATACAGGTAAGCCCGAATCAATTTTCGCCTTTATCGGCTCAAACAAGTCTAAATCATGCAAGAGTTTTCCCATGACTGTCGACTCTCCCCCTGGTAGAATGAGCCCATCTAAATCAGCGTGCGCTTCCCAATCCTGTCGATTTCTGATTTGAACTGTTTCAACTCCAAGTCCGTTCAAGACCTGCTCATGTTCTGCAAAAGCACCTTGCAAAGCCAGTATTACAATTTTTGTCATCTATTTTCCTCGCTCTGCCATTAAGATGTCAATTTCATCCTTGTTGATACCAACCATGGCTTCCCCCAAATCTTCTGACACTTGCGCCAAAATATCTGGACGATTATAGTTAGTCACTGCTTTGACGATAGCTTTTCGCACGTTTTTCGGATCTCCAGACTTGAAAATTCCCGAACCAACAAAGACACCTTCAGCACCCAGCTGCATCATAAGCGCAGCATCCGCTGGCGTCGCTACACCACCTGCCGCAAAATTGACAACCGGCAACTTGCCATGTTCGTGGACATAACGGACCAAATCAATTGGCACCTGCAAGTCTTTAGCAGTAATATATAGTTCATCATCTCTGAGATTTTGAATACGGCGAATTTCTTGATTCATGAGTCGCAAGTGGTGAACAGCCTGGACAATATCACCAGTACCAGGTTCACCCTTGGTACGAATCATTGATGCCCCTTCAGAGATACGGCGAAGAGCCTCACCAAGGTCCTTGGCTCCACAGACGAAAGGCACATCAAATTTGGTTTTGTCCACATGAATAAGGTCATCGGCCGGTGTCAAAACCTCACTCTCGTCGATATAATCAATCTCAATCGCCTGCAAAATCTGTGCTTCCACGAAATGACCAATACGCACCTTAGCCATCACTGGAATACTAACAGCGTCCTGAATTTCCTTAATCATCTTAGGATCAGCCGGAATGCGTTCCAAGGCCATGACCGCAGCTGCTCCCGCCGCTTCAGCAATACGTGCCTGCTCAGGATTTTGAACGTCCATGATGACGCCCCCCTTAAGCATCTGTGCCAAATTTTTATTTAAGTCGTAACGATTTGTCATTGCAATCACCTCTCATGTTTTTATGCCCTTTATTTTACACAGGATGATTTTTGAAAAAAAGACTCTATTTCCCAAACTGTATGGGGACAATTACCATTTCAAGCATATCTATAGACGAAAAAATAAATAAATTAGGAAAACTCTTTTATAGGCTATAACTATCACGAATATAAGAATCTTTTTATAAAATCATGGCGTTTTTGTATCCGCTTTCTATTGAAATTATTAGAAAATAGGATTAAAATATAATCGTAAATTAATTTTTGGTATTCATGATGTTTTTAATGTCACAGCATGAATTTACCAAGCCACCATACAAGGGGGAAGATTATGGAAAACAAAGTTCGTTTCAAACTTCATAAAGTTAAGAAACATTGGATC
>ENA-ORRR01001970-ORRR01001970.1-human-gut-metagenome-genome-assembly--contig:-NODE-1970-length-11550-cov-2.32379_pt1 | contig 11550 bp, 8 predicted proteins | sample MGYA00242182_ERZ509148 | MGnify/ENA primary metagenome ERZ509148 (study PRJEB26280, sample SAMEA2338674) | human gut metagenome | biome: human gut; feature: human-associated habitat; material: faeces... | reverse complement strand
GAGCAGTATCAGGGAGTTACAGTGTATATGGACAGAGACTCTATTTCCTGTAAATATCCGGGACAGAGTACAAGCTACTGTCTGAATCAGAGAATTAAAGATGCAGCAGCACTCGGAGCGGCCGTGTTTGTAGATATTCATTTCAATACAGGAGGGGGAACGGGAGCAGAGGTTTACTATCCAAACAAAAGCTATAATGAAGGAATCCATCAGGAAGGGCAGAATCTGGCAAATAAGATTCTGAGTGAGTTATCAGCACTGGGATTAACAAATCGTGGTGCAAAAATTAAAGACGGTACCACGGGTGAGACAGATTCGAATGGAAATAAAGATGACTATTTTACGACAAACTATCTTTCTAAACAATATGGAATGACAGGGGTGATCGTAGAACACGCATTCTTAGACAGTGCATCTGATGCCGCGAAATTGAAAGATGAGAATTTCCTGAAAAAACTGGGAGAAGCGGATGCAGCAGGAATTGCAGCAACTTACGGGTTCAGCAAAGGCAATAACGGAAACGAGCAGGCAACTGTGCAGATTAAAAATAAAAATGATTTTAATGGAACTGCACAGATTGAGGTGAGTGGTTCTGGAAATGGTTACAAAGTGGCAGTGTGGAGTGAAGAAAACGGTCAGGACGACCTTGTCTGGTATTCTTTGCCGGGAACTGCAAGAGTTATCAATTTTGATATTCAGAATCATAAGAAGTCTACCGGAAAATATAATGTTCATGTATATAATTGGAATACGACATCGAATTTATGCCAGGCCGAATTCAGAGTCTCGGGTAATACTACTTCTACGTTAAAGGTTTCTTCTGTTGACAACAGAAGTGATTTGTATCGGGTTCAGCTGAAGTTTGCAGATATGCCGGATGACGTGGATGTCGTACAGTTTCCGGTATGGAACAAGGCGGATCAAAGTGATATTCGCTGGATTACAGCTCAGCAGAAATCGAACGGAGTCTGGGAAGCGGATGTGAGTATTCCGGATCAACAGGTTGGAGCTGTTTATCAGGTACATGCCTATGCAAATCTGACAAGTGGAACGCTGGTATTCCTTGGGAAAACAACGTTTAAGGTGATTGGACCAAGTGCAGATGTGGAGATTCAAAATTATAATGCAAATCAGGGAACTTTTGATGTTATTGTGAAAAATGTTGAAGTTCCGGCAGGAGTGGAATCTGTCAGAGTTCCGGTGTGGAGTGAGCCGGATCAGGGCGATCTGATTTGGTATTTTGCAGACAGGCAGAGTGACGGTACTTACAAAGTTCATGTAGATATTGCAAATCATCACAACAACAGAAGTACCTATAATGTTCATGTATATGTGATGGATAACAATGGAGTACAGACATTCGTTGCGATGACATCCCAGCAGGTGAGTGAAACGAAGGACGAACTGACAGCAGAGGATAAGAGCGGAAAAGAAACGACATATCAGCTGACCTTAAAAAATCACAAAGCAGCAAAAGCAACAAGCGTTAATTTTGCAGTGTGGAGTGAACGAAACGATCAGGATGATCTGGTATGGTATGAAGGAAAAAAAACGTCTTCAAATACATGGAGTGCAGAGGCTTCGATCAAGAATCATAAAACAGCCGGAAAATATCTGGTTCATGTATATGGAATTGTAAATGGAAAGCAGATCTTTTTGGATCAGACAACATTTGAAGTTTCAGAAGCGCAGGCAACCCTGGAAGTGGGTACATATGATGTGGAAAAGAAAAGTTTTGAAGTAACTGTCAAAGGCATTTCCTGTAAATCAGGTATCAAGGAAGTCCTGGTTCCGGTATGGAGCAAAGCAAACCAGAGCGATCTTGTATGGCATGAGACGAAAAAGCAGAGTGATGGTTCTTATAAAGTGACGATTAAAGTGCCTTCTGATATCAAAAATGCGAAGTATAATGTTCATGCCTATGTGACCGGGAAAAACGGAGTTCAGTCTTGTGTAGGAGTAACAACAAAGGAAGTAACGAATGAGCAAATTGTTGTATCGGCAAAAGATACAAGCAAGAAAGAAAGTACTTATCAGGTAAAACTGGAAAACCAGGGAAAATATGACAGGATCGATGATGTAAACTTTGCAGTGTGGAGCGTTGCAAATGATCAGGATGATCTGATATGGTATTCTGGCAACAAAGAAAGTGCGAATGTATGGACAGCAGATGTCAGCATATCCAGCCATAAAACGGCAGGGACGTATAATGTTCATGTATATGGAGTTGTTAATGGACAGCAGATAAATTTAGGACAAACTACGTTTGAAGTGTCAAGCCCAAAAGGGAAAACAGAAGTGAGAAACTATAATTCTGTTAAAGGATCGTTTGACGTGATTGTCAAAAATATTTCTTCAAAATCAGGGGTTCAGTCAGTACAGGTTCCGGTATGGAGTCAGCCGGATCAAAGTGATCTGATCTGGTATTCAGCAAAGAAACAGAGTGATGGCACTTACAAAGTAACAGTGGAGTTAAGTAAACATCAAAATCACAAAGGAACCTATAATATCCACACCTATATTACCACAGAGACTGGAATCATGACATTTACGGATGGAATTACATATAATGTGGTCAGCGATTCATCCGACCAGGATGAAGAAAAATTAACTACAATCATGGGGGAGACGGCTACAACTGTTGAACAGATGATGCGCTATTATGAAAGCAGCGGTAATCAATACCCGTCAGAGGCGCTTGGAAAAGGCGGAGCACCGACACTTCGAGATTTCTGTCAGATGTATTACGAAGAAGCTGTGGCGGAAGGTGTAAAAGCTGAGGTGGCTTTTGCACAGGCAATGAAAGAAAGCGCATGGCTTAAATTTGGAGGCATTGTGAAAATCGAGCAGTTTAATTTTGCGGGACTTGGAGCATTGGATGGAAATGCGCAGGGACAGGCAGCGAGTTTTTCTGATGTCCGGACAGGAATCAGAGCTCAGATCCAGCATTTGAAAGCATATGGTTCTGCGGAAGACCTGAAGTCGGCATGCGTAGACCCCAGATTTAAATATGTAACCCGCAACTCAGCAAAATATGTAGAGTGGCTGGGGATTAAGGAAAATCCGGCAGGTGTAGGCTGGGCAAGTGATAAAAATTACGGATATGCGATTGTTGATATGGTGAAAGTGTTGACAAGCAAATAAACAACGATTCGGAAACTATGATTTGAGTTGTTTGAGAAAAAGAACCTTTTATGTGTTAAAGAAGCATAAGAGGTTCTTTTTTAATGAATTTCAGAATATTCTTTCTTTTATGCCTGATTTACGATAAAATACATAGTATAGATTTTAATCAATAGTTATTTTATAAAAAGCTGGGTTAAAAATAAACGGATACGAGGTAAGAGGGTATGGATAGGGAATTGGTAAGTGTTTTAATGGTGAATTATAATAGGGGGACAACAATTGGAGAGAGCATCAAAAGTGTGCTGGCACAGACATATACGGATTTAGAGTTGATTATTGTAGATGATGGTTCAACAGATGATTCCTGTTCCGTGATTGAAAGTATTAAAGATCCGAGAATCAAGTTGTATCGTCTGGAGCAGAATGAGCATATCAGTCATGCGACAAATTATGGATTTCAAAAGGTGACAGGAGCATATCTTGCAAGGATAGACAGTGATGATGTCTGGTATCCCCAAAAGCTGGAAAAACAAATTACGTTTTTAAAGAATAACCCCGAATATAAGATTTGTTTTGCATGGATTGATTTGATTGACGAGTATGGGAATAGCATCAATGAGCAGCAAAAGGAATTGCTAGGTGTGTTTGAAACTACATTTCAGGGGCAGAGCGATTGTTTGCACCGGTTCTTTTTCGGAGGAAACTGTCTGTCACATCCTTCAGTGGTGATGAGAACGGAGTTGATGCGGGAGACAGGAGATTTTAACCTTGCATATATGCAGTCTCATGATTTTGATTATTGGGTGCGAATTGCAAAGAAATACCCAATTTATGTTATGCAGGAAAGACTGTTGGCGATGCGTCGCTTTATTCATGAAAACAGTGAAGTGGAAAATAACAGTAAAACATATGGTCCGAATGTGATCCGTTACGAAAATGAAGCTGCAAATATAAAGCGTCATTTTTTTGAGGATATGGAAGATGAACTGTTTATCAGAACATTCAGGCAGGATTTTAAAAATCCGGAGTCAAGTACAAAAGAAGAATTGGAATGTGAGAAAATATTTTTGCTCTGTAAAACATGTCCGGAATTGCAGAATATCCTGCCCACAGGGTTAGATAATTTTTTGGAGCTGTATCCGAAGTATGCAGAAATATTAAAACAGAAATTTGATTTTACAGTTCATGATTTCTATGATTTCACGGGAAATCGAGTTTATCACAATGAAAGAGAAGAGAATGCAAAACGTAGAGAACAAGAATGTTTGAAAGAAGAACTTCAAAAAGTACACAAGGAATGTGAAAGACTCAAGATGCAGATTGAAGCGTACGAGAATTCGAAAAGCTGGAAAGCTACAGCTCCGTTTAGAAAAATAAAAGCTGTATGGAAAAAATGAGCGATACAATTAAAAATGTTGCATAGATGTTAAAGAAATGTTATAATTCTAAAGAATATATTGGAGGTTAAAATTATGAGAACATATTTAGTAACCGGTGGAGCCGGATTTATTGGATCAAACTACATTCATTACATGTTTAAAAAGTATGACAACGAAATCCGCATCATCAATGTAGATAAGCTGACATATGCAGGAAATCTTGAGAACCTGAAAGATATAGAAGACAGAGAGAATTACACATTTGTAAAGGCGGACATCTGTGATGCAGATGCGATCAACAAGATTTTTGAAGAAAACGAGATTGACAGAGTTGTACATTTTGCAGCGGAAAGTCATGTGGATCGAAGCATTAAGAATCCGGATGTATTTGTAAAGACAAATGTACTCGGGACACTTGTGATGCTCAAGCAGCATGGGAGCTTCCTGACGGAACATTTAAGGAGGGAAAGAAATTCCTTCATGTTTCTACAGATGAAGTGTATGGATCACTGGAAGAAGAGGGAGAATATTTTTATGAGACAACTCCATACGATCCGCACAGTCCATATTCTGCAAGTAAAGCATCATCTGATATGCTGGTAAAATCTTATATGGATACGTATAAATTCCCGGCAAATATCACAAACTGCAGCAATAACTATGGACCGTATCAGTTCCCTGAGAAGTTGATTCCGCTGATCATTAACAATGCTCTGCAGGGCAAGAGTCTTCCGGTATACGGAGACGGAAAGAATGTCAGAGACTGGCTGTATGTAGAAGACCATGCAAAAGGAATTGACATGGTTCAGGAAAAAGGAAGACTTTTTGAGACGTATAATATTGGCGGTCACAATGAAAAACAGAATATTCAGATTATTCATATCATTCTGGATACGTTACAGGAGATGTTGCCGGAAGGAGATCCAAGAAAAGAACTTGTCAGCGAAAAGCTGATCACTTATGTAGAAGACAGAAAGGGTCATGACAGACGCTATGCTATTGCACCAGACAAGATCAAAGAAGAAGTGGGCTGGTATCCGGAGACGATGTTTGAAGACGGTATTCGCCTGACGATCAAATGGTTCTTTGAAAATGAAGAATGGATGAAAAATGTTACAAGCGGTGACTATCAGAAGTATTACGAGGATATGTATCAAGATAAATAAGCAGAACTCGGCAGTATCGAAAGATACTGCTGGTTTGCGTTAAAATATATAATATTAGGAGGAAATACGATGAAAGGTATTATTTTAGCTGGAGGTTCAGGAACAAGGTTATACCCATTAACACAAGTGACAAGCAAACAGCTGTTGCCGATATATGATAAGCCGATGATTTATTATCCGCTCAGTATTTTAATGGAAGCAGGAATCCGGGAGATCCTGATTATTTCTACCCCTGTAGATACGCCAAGATTTGAGGAATTGCTTGGAGACGGAAAGCAGTTTGGAATTCAACTCAGTTATAAGGTGCAGCCGTCACCGGATGGACTGGCTCAGGCATTCTTGCTGGGAGAAGAATTTATTGACGGAGAAAGCTGTGCAATGATCTTGGGAGATAATATTTTCCACGGACATGGTCTGAGTAAGAGATTGAAAGCGGCAGCGGCAAAGGAAGAGGGAGCTACGGTATTTGGATATTATGTGGATGATCCGGAGCGTTTTGGCGTTGTTGAATTTGATCAGGATGGAAAAGCCGTTTCTCTGGAAGAAAAACCAGAACATCCAAAGTCTAATTATGCAGTTACCGGTTTGTATTTCTATGATAACCACGTAGTAGAATATGCGAAGCAGATCAAACCAAGTGCAAGAGGGGAACTCGAGATTACAGATTTGAATAGAATTTATCTGGAAAAAGGAAATCTGGATGTGGCGTTATTAGGTCAGGGATTTACATGGCTTGATACAGGAACACATGAATCGTTGGTCGACGCAACAAATTTTGTAAAGACAGTGGAGACACATCAGAACAGAAAGATTGCGTGTTTAGAGGAAATTGCATACAACAACGGATGGATTGATAAAGAAGAATTGCAGAAAGCATGTGAACTCTATCAGAAAAATCAGTATGGTCGTTATCTGAAAGATGTATTGGATGGAAAGTATATCGATCAGAATTAGAAGCAGGAGGAAAAGACTATTATGGGTAAAATTAAAGTAGAAACATGTGAGATAGAAGGTCTGAAGGTGATCACTCCAACAGTTTTTGGTGATGAGAGAGGTTATTTTATGGAGACCTATAATTATAATGATTATAAAGAAGCAGGAATTGATATGGAATTTGTGCAGGATAATCAGTCATCTTCCAAAAAAGGAGTACTTAGAGGGCTTCATTTTCAGATCAATTATCCACAGGATAAATTAGTGCGTGTAGTGAGCGGAGAAGTTTTTGATGTTGCAGTGGATCTGAGAAAAGATTCTAAAACATACGGACAATGGTATGGCGTACTGTTATCAGCAGAGAATAAAAAACAGTTTTTTATTCCAAAGGATTTTGCGCATGGATTTGTAGTATTGTCTGATTCAGCAGAATTTGCATATAAATGTACAGATTTTTATCATCCGAATGATGAAGGCGGTCTCGCATGGAATGATCCGGATATTGGAATTGAATGGCCGATTCCGGAAGATATGGAACTGACAATTTCTGAAAAGGATCAGAAATGGGGCGGAATTAAAGAATTAAAGAAGTAAGGGGAGCACAACATGATACAGTATGTTAGAAATTTCCAGAAGTTTCGTCCGCTGTTAGGCGAACTCGTTATGAGAGATGTGAAGATTAAATATAGAAAATCTGTACTGGGCGTACTCTGGACATTGCTGAATCCGCTGCTTATGATGGCTGTGCTGTCTATCGTATTTTCTCATTTGCTTCGGTTTAATGTGGAAAACTATCCTGTATACATTTTAAGTGGTCAGGTAATGTACAATTTTTTCTCGGAAGCTACATCAAGTGCAATGACTTCGATTTTAAACAATGCGCCATTGATTAAGAAGGTGTATATTCCTAAATATCTGTTTACTTTTGCACGGATCGCATCCAGTGTGATTAATATTATGGCATCTTTCGCAGCACTGATTTTAGTAATGGTATTTATGCGTATGGAGTTACATTACACGCTGTTTCTGGGGATTATTCCTCTTTTTTGTGTGATTGTGCTTGCAACCGGAGTTGGACTTATACTGGCGACTGCGACTGTAAAATTCAGAGATATCATGCATTTATACGGAGTCTTCCTTACAGCGCTGACTTATTTATGTCCGGTTATTTATCCAATGACATTTTTGTCAGAAGGATCCCTGATCTATACGATTGTAAGTTTGAATCCGCTGACAATCATTATGAATATGTTCCGTGATCTTGTGATTTACGGAGTTATGCCGTCAATCGGAAGCTTTGTGGCCGCGATAGGAATATCCGGAATCGTGTTGGCTATCGGGTTGTATGTATTCTATAAAAAACAGGATACCTTTATCTTGAATCTGTAAAAACATAAAATAAGGAGAAGACTATGGAACAGAGAATTGTGGATGTGGAAAATGTGTCCATAAAGTTTAACCTTTCATCGGAAAAAATAGACAGCATGAAAGATTATTTGGTGAAACGGCTAAAAGGTCAGATATCCTTCGATGAATTCTGGGCACTGCAGGACATCAGTTTTTCCATGAACAGAGGGGATTCTGTAGCATTGATTGGATTAAACGGATGTGGAAAAAGTACGCTTTTAAAGACAATCGCAGGAGTATTAAAACCGACAAAGGGAAGCGTAAAAGTATATGGAAGTATTGCACCGCTTATTGAATTGGGTGCAGGGTTTGACCATGATCTGACAGCTGAAGAAAATATATATTTAAACGGGGCAATTCTTGGATACGGAAGACAGGAGATGCAAAAGCATTATGAGGATATTGTGGAGTTTTCAGAATTGCGGGATTTTATGAATGTGCCGATTAAGAATTTTTCTTCCGGTATGTTGGCAAGACTTGCATTTTCCATTGCGACAATTGGAAACCCGGATCTTTTGATTGTAGATGAGGTGCTTTCTGTAGGAGATTTCCGTTTTCAGGAAAAGTGTGAAAGACGGATACAGAATATGATGAAAGAGGATACCTCTATTTTGTTTGTGTCACACAGTATTGAACAGGTGCAGAAGCTTTGCAAAAGGGCTATCTGGATAGAAAAAGGCCATATTGTAAAAGCAGGAACAACAGAAGAGGTATGTCCGGAATACAGAGAGGCATATCAAGTATAACAGAGAGGCAAAGTTGATGAAAAAATGGAAATATGTAATAGTGGCAATCGTAGGTATTTTGTTTGCCGTTATTTATTCGTTCAGAACCTGGCCGGCAGAAATTTATGATAATAACATTGACAGTACACTTTATACAAATGTGGGAGAGCTGACAGAAGGAAGTAAAGTCAGCCAGCAGTTTACGTGTACACAGAATGGATTAAACAGCCTGGAGTTGACAATGAGTAATCTGGGACAAGAATGTGAAGCGGAGTATGCGTGGACATTGACAGAGACGGAAAGTGAAAAAGTTGTGGCAAAAGGCGAGTTTACAGCTGGTGAAGTAGATAATAGCAAAAATATGGTTTTAAAACTTTCTGAATTGGAAGAAAGTAAAGGAAAACAGTATGTTCTCACAATTGAGACAGAAAGTATAAAATCAGAGCACGGGGTTACTGTTATGACAACGGACCGCAGTCTGAACGAAGACGGAAAGCTGTCGATAAACGGGAAAGAGTCATCGCAGGTGCTTGTGATGAAGGAACAAATGAAATATTTCAATACGGAGACATTTATTGTATTGTTAGGATTGATTGCTTATCTTGTGTTTTTGATCACATTTTTAAACAGACTTTTTAAGTAATCATCAGTTTGGAGGAACAGCATGAATTTCAAATCCTATATTGACGCAATAAAATATAAGAAAATGGGTAATGAATCCTGCTTTATCATTGGCGGCTGGTGTTTTTCGGTTTCGGGAGAAAAAGTTGAGTATCAGGTTTTGATAAATGGGAAAGCAGTGAAATTTGATATACAAAGGATTGCGAGAAGAGATGTCACACAAAAAATGGCGAAATATCAGCCGGAATTGTCGTGTGGATTCTCTATGACCATTCCGGTGAATCCAGAAGTAGAAGCTCCAAAAGCATTGGAGCTTTATGCTGTAAGCGGAAATGAGAAAAAGAAGATTGTGTCATTGAATGAAGCAAAGATAGAGAAGATTACAGATACAAGAAGTATTTCTTATCATTTAGAGTATGTAAGACCAGAAGAAAAAGGAGATGCTGTGAAATACAGCATCGGAGGATGGGCGATTTCTGAAAAAAAGGCGCGGGACATGGAGTATCAAATATTAGATGCGTCAGGTCAGGATGTTGATAAGACAGTCCGTATGGTTAACAGAGATGATTTGTACAAACTTGGAATGGTAGATAAAGAAAAGAAATATTGCGGATTTATTGTGGAATTTCTTGGAGATCAGGATAAAACTTACACATTTGTGATCAGCGATGGATATAATTCTGTAAGAAAAAAAATTGTCTACAAAGAAGTTGTAAAAGCAAACAGAAGATTATCTCAGGTTGGTACTGTAAAGATGATACTGCATAATCTTAATGGAGAGAACATTGTAAAAGGATGTGCATATCTGAAGAAGAATGGAGCTAAAAAGTTGATCAGCCGTCTGAAAAAAGGCGTTCACGTCAATGGAATCCCTTATAGTGAGTGGTATGAAGCTCATAAAGTGACAGAAGAGGAACTGAAAAAACAGAGAAAAAAAGTGTTTGAATATCAGCCGAAATTCAGCATTATCGTGCCGACTTATAACACTCCGATTCCGTTTTTGCGTGAGATGATCGATTCTGTAGTTGCACAGACATATCCGAATTGGGAATTATGTATTGGAGACGGCAGTGAAGGCAATCCGGAATTAGAGCAGGTACTTGCAGAATATGCTGCAAAAGATACAAGAATTAAATATCAGATACTGGAAAAGAATTTTGGAATCGCAGGGAATACAAATGGTGCTTTAGAGCTGGCAACAGGAGAATATGTTGGATTATTTGATCATGATGATATACTTGGTCCAAACGCTCTTTTTGAAGTAACAAAAGCGCTTCAGAAGAAAAAGTATGATATTCTTTACACGGATGAAGATAAGGTGTCAGGTGATCTGTCCGAACATATGGATCCGAATTTTAAGCCGGATTGGAGCCCGGATCTGTTTTATTCGCACAACTATATTACACACTTTTTTGTTGTGAAGAAAGAAATTATAGATAAAATAGGTGGGTTTAGAAGCGAATATGATGGTTCCCAGGATTATGACCTGATGTTCCGCTGTATTGAAAATGCGGAAAGCATCAAGCATATTCCGATGATTTTATACCACTGGAGAATGCATGGCGGATCAGTTGCTGAAAATCCGGCAAGTAAGATGTATGCATATGAAGCAGGGAAAAAGGCGATAGAAGATCATTTCGAGAGAACCGGTGTAAAGGTAAAAGTTGAACATATGCCGTTATGGGGAATGTACCATGTGATTTATGAAACAACGGGAAATCCACTGGTTTCTGTTATTATCCCAAATAAAGATCATACGCAGGATCTGGATACGTGTATTCGCTCATTGTTTGAAAAGAGCAGTTATCGTAATATTGAAATTATTATTGTAGAGAATAACAGTGAAGAGGCAAAAACATTTTCATATTATGAAGAAATACAGAAGAAGTATGAGAATGTAAAAGTTGTAAAATGGGAAAATGAATTTAATTATGCAGCAATCAATAATTTTGGCGTTACATTTGCCAAGGGTGATTACTATCTGTTCCTGAACAATGATACTGAAGTAATCAATGAGACTGCAGTCAGTGAACTTCTTGGCTGCTGTATGAGAGAAGATGTGGGAATCGTAGGAGCAAAGCTCTTATATGAAGATGATACCGTGCAGCATGCAGGAATCGTGCTTGGATTCGGGGGCTTTGCAGGGCATGTGTTTACCGGACTTGATAAAGATGATTACGGCTACATGGTAAG
>ENA-ORRR01001967-ORRR01001967.1-human-gut-metagenome-genome-assembly--contig:-NODE-1967-length-11568-cov-2.99036_pt1 | contig 11568 bp, 9 predicted proteins | sample MGYA00242182_ERZ509148 | MGnify/ENA primary metagenome ERZ509148 (study PRJEB26280, sample SAMEA2338674) | human gut metagenome | biome: human gut; feature: human-associated habitat; material: faeces... | reverse complement strand
CATCGCGGCGGCCAGCGCCTTGTCTGTGTCGGAGACTTCCTCGTGGCTCAGGTCGTACGGGTACTTGACGTCGTAGTGCAGCTCGCGCTCTGATTTCTCGGTCTTTTCCGCGCCATTTTCCGGGGAATGCGTCGCAGAGATACGCGCGTTGGTAGCGGCAGGCGTCACGTCTTTGAGGTCGTTCAGCACGTCGAGCACGGCGGCGTCGGCCCCGGCGGCCAGCAGCGGCACGCCGAACTTCTGGTCCTCGTGAGCAGTGGAGATGTACTCGTGGCCGCCGGCGTGGACACCGACGGTGACGCGCAGCATCACACGGGCGCGTTTGCCGAGCTTGCGGGCGATGGCAGCAACGCGCTCCGGCTCGTCGGGCTCGTCGATCACGATTTTGGCGAAGCCCTGTTCGATGGCCAGCGCGATTTCCTCATCGGACTTGTTGTTGCCGTGCAGCACCAGACGACGTCCGGGAACGCCAGCGGCGAGGGCGATTTTCATCTCGCCCATCGTGCAAGTGTCCACAAACATGCCGGCCTCGGTGACCAATCGCACGACTTCTTTGGACAAGAACGCCTTGCCGGCAAAGCTCACGTGCGTAGTGGAGGTGTTGAATGCTTCGGCGGCAGCGCGCACGAAGTGCCTAGCACGTGCGACTACTTCATCAGTGTCGATGAGATAGAGCGGCGAGCCGAACTCGTCAAGCAGCGATTCGGCGGTACGACCATGAAATTCGATGGAGCCTTCGGCATTCACAGCCGTAGCGGCCGGCCAAATTGGAGAAATAGGCATAATCACATCTTTTCGGGGGCGGTGACGCCGAGGAGGTCGAGGCCGTTGGCGATGACCTGCTGGACGGCGTCATTGAGCTTCAGGCGGGCGGCGGCACGGGCCGGCTCCGGGTTCTTGGCAATCTCCAAGGCCTTGCGAGCCTCGTCGTCGCCACGGGTTTCCGGATCGGTCAGGGCCATCGGCACCACGCGCTCTACGTTGTACCACTTGTGATAGGTGGCGGCCAGTTCTTCGAGGTAACGGGCCACCTTGTGCGGCTGGCGGTCGTCGGCCGCAGTGGCGAGCACGCTCGGGAATTGGGCGAGGGCGGCGAGCACTTCGCCGTCGGCCTCGGTGTCGAGCAGGGCCAGGTCGGCACCCTCGTAGCTGATGCCGGCAGCGGCTGCGTTGCGGTCCACGTTCTTGGAGCGGGCGTGCGCGTACTGCACGTAGTACACCGGGTTGTCGTTGGTGTGCGAGGCGAGCAGGGCCAAGTCGATGTCGAAGTTCTGGTTGTAATCGGAGCGGGCCAGCGAGTAGCGGGCGGCGTCCACGCCGACCACGGAGACCAGGTCGTCGATGGTCACGACGTTGCCGGCGCGCTTGGACATGCGCACGGGCTTGCCGTCCTTCATCACGTTGACCAGCTGGCCGATGAGAATCTGCATGTTCTTGCCGGGCTCATCGCCGAAGGCCGCGCACATGGCCATCATGCGGCCGATGTAGCCGTGGTGGTCCGCGCCAAGCATGTAGATGGCCACGTCGGCCGAGTTTTCGGCGCGATGGCGCTTGTCCCAGTAGTAGGCGATGTCGGCGGCGAAGTAGGCGAACTCACCATTGGACTTGATGATCACACGGTCCTTGTCGTCGCCGTGCTTGGTGGATTCAAACCAAGTGGCGCCGTCCTTGTCGAAGATGTCGCCGCGGGACTTGAGCTCTTCGATGGCGGCGTCGACCTTGCCGTCGGCGTACAGGCTGTTTTCATGGAACCAGACGTCGAAGTTCACGCGGAAGTCCTTCATGGACTTCTGAATCTCGTCGAACATCATCGGTACGGCGCGCTTGCGGAATTCCTCGCGCACTTCGGTATCGGCCTCGCCGAGCGGTTCACCGTCATCGTTCAGGCCCTGATCCTGGTGGGCCAGTGCGGTCAGGTCCACGCCGTCGGACTCGGCTTCGGCCTGAACACGGGCGGCGATCTCGTTGATGTAGGCACCCTTGTAGCCGTCGCACGGGGTTTCGGTCTGGTAGCCGGCCTCACCCAAGTTATTGGCCTCGGCCCAAGCGGCGACCAGCGACTTGGCGAAGCGGTTGATCTGCTCGCCGTGGTCGTTGAAGTAGTATTCGCGCACCACCTTGGCGCCGTTGGCCTCGAGCACGCGGGCCATGGCATCGCCGACGGCAGCCCAACGGGTGCCGCCGATGTGAATCGGACCGGTGGGGTTGGCGGAGACGAACTCGAGATTCAGGGTCTGGCCGCCCAGATGGTCGTTGCGGCCGTATTCGTTGACCTTGTTGAGATGCTTGTCGGCGTCGGTCACGGCACCGGCGGCGAGTACGGTGTCCACCACGGCGGCGGCCGAGGCGGAGTCAAGCGTGATGTTGATGAAGCCGGGGCCTGCCACCTCGACCTTGGCAATGCCGTCGGCTTCAGCGAGCGCGGCGGCGAACGGCTCGGCCAGATCGCGCGGCTTCATGCCGGCCTTCTTGGCCAGCTGCATGGCGATGTTGGAGGCCCAGTCGCCATGCGCACGGTCCTTCGGGCGCATCACGGCGAGCTTGTCGACGGGCGGAATCAGCTCGTCGGTCAACGCGCCGGCCTGGCCGGCGGCGACGAGGTTGTGGGCAATGCTGGAAATCAGTTCACTTAAGGCTTCAGGACTCATTCTTCTAAGGATACTGAGAACGGCGACACTTGCGCCCTGGTATGCCTATATGCTGCCCCTGCTGGCGGGGGCAAGCACACAGCCGAAAGATACCAAGCGAAAAAGGGTAGGCGACAATCGCCGGAATCGTTGGAGGCTCGCCGAAACCGCTATACATACCGTCGGTCGGTATCTATAGTGATCTGCAACATCAAGCACAGTAGGGAGGCCACCATGGCACGTAACGCTCACCCCGAGGTGACGCGCACCCGCATCCTCGACGCCGCACAACGGCTGTTCATGGCCCAGGGCTATGAGCACACCTCCATCCAGGACATCGTGGACGAGCTCGGCGACCTCTCCAAAGGCGCGATCTACCATCACTTCAAATCCAAGGAAGCCATCCTCGAAGAGCTCACCAACCGAGACAACAATATGCAGGACGACTTCAACGAATCCGTCATGAATCGCACTGACCTTACCGCCCTCGAAAAGTTCCGCGTGCTATGGCGGCATTCGATGACCAAGCAAGACCACGTGCAGATCATGCGAGCCGCCATGCCGATGCTGAGCGATCCGGTTTCGTTCGCCGCGAATATGCAGGTATGGAGCAAGCATCTGCCCGAACGCTTCCTGCCGCTGATCGAGGCGGGCGTCAAGGATGGCTCCATCCCCACCGAGTATCCGCGCGAGGCCGCAGAGCTGCTTTCGTTGCTGCCGAATTATTGGCTGATGCCGTATTTCTACCCGGTGACCCTGCCCGAAATGGAGCATCGCATCCGCTGCTTGGCCACCATGCTCGACGCGATCGGCGTGCCGATTTTCGATGACGAGCTCATCACGGTCGCCGCGAAGGGCATGATGACGTTCGCAGGGGAGCCGGAGAAAGGCTCAGAATGAATAGCACAGTGAAACCCGAGAATGACATCGCCGGCACCGCCACCCAACGCCCGCTGCTGTCCCGCGACTTCGTGCTGCTGGTCGCCGGACAAGGCATCTCGCTGTTCGGCAATGTGATGCTGCGATTCGCGATGTCGATGTGGGTGCTGGACGAAACCGGCTCAGCCACCATCTTCGCCTCGGTGCTGGCCATCTCCATCGTGCCGACCATCCTGCTCTCCCCGTTCGGAGGCGTGCTGGCCGATCGCGTCAACCGCCGCACCATCATGGTGGCGCTCGACGCCATCTCCGCCGTGCTCGTGCTGGCGAGCGCCATCGTCTTCGCCACCACGGGCTTCCATATCGTAGCCATCGCCACCATGCAGGTGCTGCTCGCCGTGCTCGGCGCCTTCGAAACCCCGACCGTGCAGGCCGCACTCCCCCAGATGTTCCGGCAGTACGGCCCGGCCACCATGCGCCAAGGCATGGCCGTGATCAATCAGGTCCAACAACTAAGCAGTCTGCTGCCGAGCTTCCTCGGCGGCGTGCTGTATGCGATGTTCGGCATCCGTCTCATGATGATCATCGCCATCGCAAGCTTCGCCGGCGCAGCCGCGCTCGAATGCTTCATCCGCCTCAGTGCCCCGGATCGCGGCGACGAGGAGCTGCCCACCCCACTTGAAGACCTCAAGGCAGGCGTGCGATTCCTCATCAAGGACCGGCCGAACGTGTTCAGACTGCTGTTGTTCGCGGCGGCGCTCAACTTTGTGCTTATCGGCTATTCCGGCGTCGGCTTCCCGTACACGATTCGTACAGTGCTCGGCTTCGACGCCACTGTCTACGGCATCGCCGACGGCCTGATCGGTGTTTCCGGCGTGGCGGGCGCCGCCAAGCTCACGATGCGCTGGCTGCCGGGGCTGATGGCGACGCTTACGCTGGCCATGGTCCCACAGGGTATTGTGTTCCTGCTGCCGGTCGACGCATGGACCAAACTCGTGGTGCTGATCGTATTCACCTGCGGCACGATGGTCGCCAGTTGCTTCACGAATCTCATCGCCGTGCCCGCCATCCAGCTCAGTACGCCCGAGGCAATGGCCGGCAAAGTGATGTCCATGGCCGCGGCCGTGAGCATGTGTGCCCAGCCGCTCGGCCAGATGGTGTACGGCTGGGCCTACGACCAAATGCCGGTCGCCATCGTGCTGTTCATCACCACCGCCCTGTTCGCCGTGCTCACCGTGCTGATGGTTCCGCTCGCCAAGCAGTTCGAGGACTGACGATCGGCGCGCACGCCACATCCTGCCGCCCGGCCATAATTGAATCACCGCACGAAAAGGCACGAAAAGGCACGAAAGAGGTACCTATGGCCACGCTCAACCCCCAATCATTGGTCACGTTGTGGCAAATCGAACAGTATGGTTCGTTCTCCGCCACGGCCAAGGCCACGGGTTGGTCGCAGCCGGCCATCAGCCAGCAGATCAAAAAGCTGGAGGCACAGTGCGGTTCGACTCTGGTGCAACGCACCTCGCATGGCGTGGAACTCACCGCCACCGGTTCGATGCTCGCCCGCCACGGCGAGGCCATCGCCGATCGGCTGGAGCGGGCGGCCCGTGAAGTCGAGGATTATCGGCATCATCGGTTTGATCACCTGCATTTGGTGGCCCCACCGTCAATCTGCTCTACTATCGCGGCCCGTACCGTGGTCAAGCTCAGTATGTTCACGGACATCGAGCTGAGCCTGATTCAGATGGAGCCGCCGGAGGCGATCGGTCTGATTTCCCAAGGCAAGGCCGATACCGCCGCCGTGTTCCGCTACAGCAGCATCCCGAACTTCCTGCACATCGGCGACGACCTGACCTTCCATTCGCTGGGTTACGATCCGATGCGACTGCTGGTGCGCCGCTCCAGCGGCATCGCCAAACGATTCGAGGAGACCGGCGAACCTGTGCCGCTGTCCGCCGCCAAAGACGAGCATTGGATCGCCGGCTGCCCCACCTGCCGCGCAAATTTGGTGAAACTGGCCACCCGTGCCGGATTCAAGCCGGATATCCGCCACTGCACGGATGATTACTGGGCCACGCAGAACCTGGTCGAGGTTGGTATGGGCGTCTCGCTGGTGCCGGCGCTCGATACGCATATCAACTTGCAGGGCGATCTGGTGGCCTGTCCCATTGCCGACGATTTTGCGGCGCGCGAGGTCGGCATCGTGACTCGTGCCGGCGACCATCGCCCCGCGCTTGGTTCATTGCTCGAGGAGCTCGAGCGCACGTCACTCAAATATTTGAGTGCCAAGTAGTCGCACAGCGATAAGCAAGCTTGCGAGCGCCATCACGATTTCGGGGAGCCAGACCGTTGAGCAGCCCTTCTGCACCGGGAACAATGACATGTTATGAGCATGAACAACATTCCCCAGTCAACGACTTTGAGCAACACAACCGCCGGCACCTCTTGCTTTGATGCCAATCACATCGACGTGACGACCATCGAGGATCTGGAGCAGGTCGGTTCGGATAAATGGACCCGTTACCCCGGCTGCATCGGCGCATTCATCGCCGAGATGGATTACGGTCTGGCACCGTGCGTGGCCGAAGCCATCGAAGAGGCTACTGAACGTGGCGCGCTCGGCTACATTCCCGACCCGTGGAAGAAGGAGGTCGCCCGCTCGTGCGCCGCATGGCAGCGCCGCTACGGCTGGGAGGTGGATCCAACGTGCATCCGCCCGGTGCCGGACGTGCTGGAGGCGTTCGAAGTGTTCCTGCGCGAGATCGTGCGCGCCGGTAACTCCATCGTGGTACCGACTCCGGCCTATATGCCGTTCCTAAGTGTGCCGCGTCTGTATGGCGTGGAGGTCCTTGAGATTCCGATGCTGTGCGCGGGCGCCGGCGAGAGCAGCGGGCGCAATGATGAATGGCTGTTCGATTTCGACGCCATTGAGCAGGCGTTCGCGAACGGCTGCCATGCCTTCGTGCTGTGCAACCCGCACAACCCGATCGGCAAGGTATTGACGCGCGAAGAAATGCTGCGATTGTCCGATCTGGCCGCCAAGTACAACGTGCGTATATTCTCCGATGAGATTCACGCGCCGTTCGTCTACCAAGGCCACACGCATGTGCCATTCGCCTCAATCAACCGGCAGACGGCCATGCAGGCTTTCACCTCCACTTCAGCCTCGAAGTCGTTCAACATTCCCGGCACCAAGTGCGCGCAGGTGATTCTCACCAATCCGGACGATCTGGAACTATGGATGAGGAACGCGGAATGGTCCGAGCACCAGACGGCCACCATCGGTGCCATAGCCACCACTGCGGCCTATGACGGCGGCGCGGCATGGTTCGAGGGCGTGATGGCATATATCGAGCGCAATATCGCGCTGGTCAACGAGCAGATGCGCACGAGATTCGCCAAGGTGCGCTATGTGGAGCCGCAGGGCACGTATATCGCGTGGCTGGATTTCTCGTCACTGGGCATCGATGACCCGGCCGACTATTTCTTCAAGAAGGCCAACGTGGCGTTGACGGACGGCCGTGAATGCGGCGAGGTCGGGCATGGATGCGTACGCATGAACTTTGCCATGCCCTACCCGCTACTGGAGGAATGCTTCGACCGCATGGCCGTCGCGCTCGAGGCGGACGGGCTGTTGTAGAACAAAATCGCGGCTCCCCTCAAAGAGGGGAGCCGCGGAACGGCCGAATTAGTCGAAGTCGGCGCCGAGGGCTTCGAGTTTGCCGCGGAAGTCGGCGTAGCCTCGGTCGATCAGGCTGATGCCGTGCACGTCCGAGGGGCCGGACGCGGCCAAGGCCGCGATCAGATGGCTGAACCCACCACGCAGGTCCGGCACGTCGATGTCGCGTCCGGTCAGCGGGGTCGGTCCGAAGATCACGGCGGAATGCTTGTAGTTGCGCTGCCGGAAACGGCACGGCAGCGAGCCCAGGCACTCGCGGTACAACTGGATGGTGGCACCCATCTCGACCAGCGGCTTGGTGAAGCCGAAACGGTTCTCGTACACGGTCTCGTGCACGATCGACAGGCCGTTGGCCTGGGTCAGGGCCACCACGAGCGGCTGCTGCCAGTCGGTCATGAACCCGGGATGCACGTCCGTCTCGATCGCCACGGGCTTCAAGTCCCCGCCCGGATGCCAGAAACGAATGCCCTTGTCCGTCACCTCGAATTTGCCGCCCACCTTGCGGAACACGTTGAGGAACGTGATCATCTCCGGCTGGGTGGCACCCTTGACGAAAATATCACCGTGCGTGGCGAGCGCGGCGGACGCCCAGGACGCCGCCTCGATGCGATCCGTCAGCGACGTGTGCGTGTACCCCTGCAGTTCCTTGACACCCTCGATGCGGAAGGTGCGATCAACGTCCACAGAAATGATTGCACCCATCTTCTGCAGCACGCACACCAGATCCATGATCTCCGGCTCAGTGGCCGCGCCCGACAGTTCGGTCTTGCCCTCGGCCAGCACGGCCGCCAGTAAAGTCTGCTCGGTGGCGCCCACCGACGGGTAGGGCAGGTGGATCTTCGCGCCGTGCAGGCCGTTGGGCGCGGTGATGTGGATGCCGTCCTTGTGTTCCTTGTCCACCGTGGCGCCCAGCTTGCGCAGCGTCTCCAGATGGAAGTCAATCGGACGTCCGCCAATCGCGCAGCCGCCCAACGCGGGAATGAACGCTTCACCCAAACGGTGCACGAGCGGGCCGGAAAACAGGATCGGGATGCGCGACGAACCGGACAGTGTATCCACGTCGGCCACATCGGCCAGCTGCACACGCGAGGCGTCGATGGTCACAATGCCGTTCGCACCGTCCACATCCACGTCCACGCCGTGCAGACGTAGCAAATCGGACACCACATGCACGTCACGAATCTCCGGCACGTTCTTCAGCACCGACTTGCCCGGTGCCAGCAACGCGGCGACCATCGCCTTGCTCACGAAGTTCTTCGCGCCACGCACCTTGATCGTGCCATTCAAAGGCTTGCCGCCCTCGACATGCAACACGTCATCCGGATTCTCAGCCACGCCACTCTCCTCAATCAATCAAGATTCAAAAAATGCTACCGTCCAGTTTGCCATAAGCCATGTGCCGACTCCGTGAAATGCACCCCAGCCGAACTTTGATCACCGTGCACAACGGATCCCATACCCCCCGTCGAATCAAACCGATAACGTGATCTTCCTCACATTTGCCGCCACGGCGTTCTCCATACTTCTACGCTACGATTCAGGGCAATGGCATCAGACGCCATGTCCACAAGCAAAGGAGCATTCATGACCACAGTCGCCGTCATCGGCTGCACGCACGCCGGCACGTTCGCCACCACCTCGATTCTCGCCGAGCACCCCGATTGGACCGTCCATGTTTTCGAGCGCAACGGTACGCTGTCCTTCCTCTCCTGCGGCATCGCCCTGTGGGTGGGCGACCACGTATCCGACCCGAAGAAAATGTTCTACTCCTCCCCTGCCGCTCTGGCCGAAGCCGGCGCGACCATGCATATGCGCACCGACGTGACGTCCGTGGACCTCGACGCCAGAACCCTCACCTACCGCGCGCTGGACGAGGCCGGAGACCCCGCCGAACAGACCCTCGCTTTCGACAAACTGGTCGTGACCACCGGCTCCCGCCGATCCCCGGCATCGACAGCCCGCATGTGCTGCTGTGCAAGAACTGGGATCACGCCATCGCCATCAAGGAAAAGGCGAAAACCGCCAAGTCGGCAGTGGTGATCGGGTCGGGCTATATCGGCGCGGAAATCGCCGAGCAGTTCAGCGTCACCGGCGTCAAGACCACGCTGGTCGACGGCCTTGATCGCCCGCTGGCCAATAATTTCGATAAGACCATCACCGATCAGGTGGCGGCCGCGTTCGAGGAGCACGGCGTCACGCTCGCGCTCGGCCAGAAGGTGGTCGAGTTCCGCGACAATGACGACGACACCGTCACTGTGGTCACCGAAAAGGGCGAGTACACGGCCGAAATGGCGATTCTGGCCGTCGGCTTCCTGCCGAACACCGACCTGCTCAAGGGCAAGGTGGACATGCTGCCGAACGGCGCGATCGTGGTCGACGACTACATGCAGGCGTCCGCGCCGGGCGTGTACGCCACCGTGTTCTACAACCCCACCGGCCAGCACGATTACATTCCGCTGGCCACCAACGCGGTGCGCCAGGGCCTGCTGGTGGGCCGCAACATCGAGACGCCGACCGTGAAGTACATGGGCACGCAGGCCACGTCCGCCGTGCAGCTGTACGATCTCTCGCTCGCCGCCTCCGGCCTGACCCGCGCCGGTGCCGAACGCCGCGGGCTCACGGTCCGCGAGACCTCGCTCACCGAGGATTATCGCCCGGACTTCATGCTCACCACCACCCCAGTCACGTCGATTCTGACCTGGGACCCGGAAACCCGCAAGGTCAAGGGCGGCCAGTTCTGTTCCAAGGCCGATATCTCCGGCGCGGCAAACGTGATTTCCATGGCGATTCAGGCCGGCTTCACCATCGACCAGCTCGCCAACGTGGACTTCCTGTTCCAGCCGAACTTCGACAAGCCGGTCTACTACGTCGGCGCCGTGGCCATGAAGGCGGCGGCCGAGTAAGACGGCTGTACCCACCGCAAAAAGAAACCCCGGCGTGATGGGCGCCGGGGAGAGAAAGGAGAGAAGAAGAAAGAGGTTAAGTTATGCAGCTTGTTCGGCCGTGATTACATATAACAGCAACAGTTTCAATGCAACATGGGCACTGTCTGGGAATCGTCTGGGAATCACGGCCCGTACAGGCTGTTGCTTGTTTTTGGAGCCGATTTACCGGCTGGCCTTGATCTTGTGGGCCAGTTCGGCGTCCCACATCGCGCCGGTGGCGGACATCACCGAGTCCGCGCCGGCGTCACGGTACGCCTGGTAGTCGGCGGGCGAGACCACGCCGCCGACGCCGTTGATCGCGAAATCGAGCCCGAGCTTTTCACGAATCGCGGCCAGACGGGCGACCATGTCGAGGCCGGCGCCACGAATCGCATTGCCGCACACGCCTGAGCGATCGCGGCCCGCGCCGGGCAGGGCCTGATTGCCATTGGCATCGACCAGTTTGGCGGAAATCGTATTGATGGTGCTGAAGCCCTGCACGGTGCCGTGGCCCACGGTGGAACGCACCATAAGCTCCAGAGCGTCGTCGCTGGGGATGTAGGCGAGCTTGACCATCAGCGGGATGTCGCCGATCTCCTGCTTCACGGCCTCGGTGATGCGGCCCACGAGCAGCGGATTGTGGCATAGCAGGCGGTTGTGGCCCTCGTTGGGGCAGCTGGTGTTCATCACCATGAGCTTGGCACCGGTCTCCTTGACCAGGCGGGCGGTAGTGGCATGGTCGGCGGTGTATTCCTCCTCGCTCATGCCCTCCACACGCGAGCCTTGGAAGCTCGGGACCAGCACTTGACCGGGACCGGCGGCCTCGATGGCGGCGCGCATGTCCGGCTGCCAGACGTCAGGGCTCTGCGAGGGCACACCGAAGCTGTTGGAGATGGAAATCGGCTGTTCATAGTTGGTGTCGGCCAGCACGCCTTCGTCCAGTTCGGCGCTGCCCGGTGTCAGTGAACCGTCCGCCGACTTGGGGTGTACGGCGAGCACGTTCGGGAACGGGTTGCAGCCCCAGGCGCGCGAACGCACGGTTTTGTAGGTCGCCAGATCGAAACCCATGTGGAAAGCGGCCGTGGTGAAACGGCTGTTGAGCAGCGGGCCTGCGGGAATGCCGAAAGGCAGGTTGACCGGCTGGCCCAAAAAGGTGGCCAAGGCACCCTCGGAGGCACCCTCGCTGGTGGTTCCGGCGGCATCGGCACCGTTGCCATCCTTCAGCGCCTCGGCGAACGCGCCGAACGGCCCTTGCTCATAGTTGTCTTCGTAACTGCGGCTGACATCGTAAAACGGCTCAAAATCACTCATGCTTCAACGATAAGCCAACCTGCATGCGCACACGCACACTCAACCCATCATCGCGCCGACAAACGAAATAATGGCGAAAGCGGCATTGGCTACGATAACGCCCGAGATTTTGCGCAAATTGGTTGAGGGCCTGAGATAGAGACATGGC
>ENA-ORRR01001961-ORRR01001961.1-human-gut-metagenome-genome-assembly--contig:-NODE-1961-length-11579-cov-4.63485_pt1 | contig 11579 bp, 5 predicted proteins | sample MGYA00242182_ERZ509148 | MGnify/ENA primary metagenome ERZ509148 (study PRJEB26280, sample SAMEA2338674) | human gut metagenome | biome: human gut; feature: human-associated habitat; material: faeces... | reverse complement strand
GCAACCGGGCCGTTTTTGCGGGCAGGGGTAGCGCGAAAGGACTGCACATGCGTCAATTTAAGACCGAGAGCAAAAAACTGCTCGACCTCATGATCAACTCCATCTACACCAATAAGGAAATCTTCCTGCGCGAGCTTATCTCTAACGCGAGCGACGCCGTCGACAAGCTCAACTTTAAGAGCCTGCAGGATCCGAGCGTCAAGATCGACCAGGGCGACCTGGCTATTCGCGTTTCCTTTGATAAAGACGCCCGCACCATTACCATCTCGGATAACGGCATTGGCATGACCGCCGAGGAGCTCGAGCGCAATCTGGGCACCATCGCCCATTCCGGCTCCGAGGAGTTTAAGACCGAGAACGCCGAGCAGCAGGGTTCGGATGTCGACATCATCGGCCAGTTTGGCGTGGGCTTCTACTCGGCTTTTATGGTCGCCAGCCATGTGAAGGTCGTCAGCCGCGCCTATGGCGAGGATGTCGCCCATGTGTGGGAATCCGACGGTCTTGAGGGCTACACCATCGAGGACGGTGAGCGCGCCGAGCACGGTACCGATGTCATCCTGACGCTGCGCGAGAACGAGAAGCTCGATGCCGACGGCGAGGCCGAGACCTACGATCGCTTCCTGACCGAGTGGGGTCTCAAGAGCCTGATTCAGCAGTACAGCAACTATGTGCGCTACCCGATTCAGATGATGGTGTCCAAGAGCCGCCAGAAACCCAAGCCCGAGGACGCCGGCGACGATTACAAGCCCGAGTACGAGGACTACCAGGAGCTCGAGACCGTCAATTCCATGACACCGATCTGGAAGAAGCGCAGCTCCGATGTCGAGCAGAAGGACTACGACGAGTTCTACAAGTCCACGTTCCACGACTTTGACGATCCTGCGCGCACCATCAGCTTCCATGCCGAGGGCACGCTCGAGTACGATGCCCTGCTGTTTGTGCCGGGCCGCGCGCCGTTCGATCTGTACAGCAAGGATTACGAGAAGGGTCTGGCACTCTACAGCTCCAACGTCCTGATCATGGAGAAGTGCGACGACCTGCTGCCCGACTACTACAACTTTGTCCGCGGCGTCGTGGATTCCGCTGACGTGACGCTCAATATTTCGCGCGAGACGCTGCAGCAGAACCGTCAGCTCAAGGCCATCGCCAAGCGTGTGGAAAAGAAGATTACCGCCGATCTTGAGGATATGCGCGACAACGATCGCGAGGCCTACGAGAAGTTCTTTGAGAACTTTGGTCGCGGTCTTAAGTACGGCATCTACTCGAGCTATGGCATGAAGGCCGATGAGCTCGCCGACCTGTTGCTGTTCTGGTCTGCCAAGGAACAGAAGATGATTACCCTGGCCGAGTATGCCAAGGGCATGCCCGAGGATCAGAAGGCCATCTACTACGCCGCCGGTGACTCGCGTGAGCGCTTGGCCAAGATGCCCGTGGTAAAGGGCGTGCTCGACCGCGGCTATGACGTGCTGCTGCTGACGCAGGATGTGGACGAGTTCACGTTCCAGGCTATGCGTGAGTACGTTGCCGCCGATATGCCCAAGATCTACGAGGACGATGCTGCCCGCGAGGCTGCCGAGAAGGCTGTGGCCGACGGTGCCGAGCCCGAGGTCGAGGATCGTCATCTAGAGCTCAAGAACGTTGCGACTGGCGATCTTGATCTGGCGACCGAGGACGAGAAGAAGGAGGCCGAGGACGCCACCAAGGAAAACGAGGACCTCTTTAGCGCTATGAAGGAGGCGCTCGGTGACAAGGTCGAGAAAGTTGCCGTCTCCGCGCGCCTGACCGATGCCCCCGCTTGCATCACCACCGAGGGCCCGCTTTCGCTTGAGATGGAGAAGGTGCTCCAGAAGGGACCCGAGGGCGCGCCCGACGGTATGCCCAAGAGCCAGCGCGTGCTCGAGCTCAACGCCAAGCACCCGGTCTTTGCCAAGCTCGTCGCTGCTCAGAAGGCGGGCGACACTGACAAGATCAAGCAGTACTCAGGCTTGCTCTACGATCAGGCCCTGCTGGTCGAGGGCATCCTCCCCGAGGACCCCGTGGCCTTCGCGGCGGCTGTTTGCAACTTGATGTAGTTCGGGGATACGGCACCGTAACTAGATTAGAACGAGAGTGGATAATCTCCCACTTTTGGCTCGAATGCGGGCTTGAAGTGGGAGATTTTCCACTCTCGTTTCCTTTTGAATGATCCCTTCGTCCCCAAGGGATCATTTATTTGTGCGGGTTGTGGTTTTGTGACCTGCTGAAATTTAGGATACTGTACATCTGTACGTTAACTCATCTTCGTAGTATATTGCTACCCGCAAAACTCAACACCATTGTGCTTTGAGACGTTAAAGCGCCTACTACAATGGTTGTCGATAGTACGATTCGATTTAACGACAGGATGGATGGTCCAAGCGTGAGTCTCGGCAGCAAACTATCCAATGCAAAGGTGTCCTTTGCGATATTTAAGCGCGACATTAAGCGACTGCTTGTGAACCCCGTCGCCCTGGTGGTTACCCTAGGCGTGTGCGTTATTCCCTCGCTGTATGCCTGGTATAACATCGTGGCAAACTGGGATCCGTATGGAAACACCCAAGGCATCAAGATTGCTATCGCCAACAACGATCGAGGCACCCAAAACGACTTGGTGGGTGAGCTCAACGCTGGCGACAAAGTGGTCGACCAGCTCAAGGAGAATCATCAGTTGGGCTGGACGTTCGTCGACTCGACGGCCGATGCCAAGGAGGGCGTCGAGAGCGGCGAGTACTATGCCGCTATCGTGATTCCCAAGAACTTCTCGGATAACCTGGTTTCGATGCTCGACGGCAACTACCATCAGCCCAAGCTCACGTACTACGTCAATGAGAAGAAGAGCGCCATTGCGCCCAAGGTTACCGATACCGGTGCAAACACCATCGAGGAGCAGATCAACTCGGAATTTGTCTCTACGGTAGGCAAGACTGTTGCCGGTATCGCCAAGGATGCCGGTGTCGATTTAAAGGACAAGGCAACCCAGACTCAGGACTCGCTGGCAAGTTCGGTGTCCGAGGCGTCCGACACCTTGGGCGAGGTGCGCGATTCGATTGGCGATATGAATGCCGCCATCGATAAGACGAGTGGCGCTATCGCCTCGGCTGATGCGGCACTTGCCGGCTTGCAAGGCCAGGCACCGTCGCTGACGCAGGCGATCTCCCAGGGCAACGACCTGCTGAGCGAAGCTCGCACCACGGCGGGCAACTCCATCACCTCGCTCTCCAAGGCGCTCTCGGAAGGCAGCCTTGCGCTCACCAAGACGTCGGCCTCTGCGAACGCTGCCATCGGCAAGCTGACGGGCGCGGTCACATCTACGACCACCCGTATCGACAACTCGCTCGAGTCTCTTCAAGCGACGATCGACCACAATAAGGCCGTTATCGGGCACTTGGAGATTCTCGCCAATGACACGTCGACAGGTTCCGAGGAAATTGACGCGCGCATTGTATCGACCATCGATTTGCTTCGAGAGCAGAATGAAAAGCTTCAGAGCATCAAGGACGGTCTGTCCGCGCAGTCGAGCGCCATGGCGAATGACGCAGCGGCTGTTTCGGGTGCCAGTGACGCTATCAATAACGCAATTCATACCGGTGCGACCAACCTTGGCCAAGCCCAGACGGACTTGGGCCAAAACGCGCTGCCGAAGGCCTCGAGCGCGCTCGACTCTTTTGCTGCCGTTTCGGGCGACCTGACCGGTATCGTCTCGGGTATGACACCTACACTTGCAAATGCGCGCGGCACGTTGGCGCAGCTTAGCGCTACGCTCGGCCAGGCCAAGACCACGCTGTCCCAGACCGATTCCTCGCTTGCCAAGGTCCAGGACAAGCTTGCAACCGCCGCCAATGACATCGCGGCGCTGCAGACCTCCGAGTCCATGGGCGAGCTGGCCGATCTGATGGGCGTCGATGTCAATGACGTCGCAGATTTCATGGCATCTCCGGTTGAGCTCACGTCTAAGTCGATCTATCCGGTCAAGAGCTTCGGCTCGGGCATTGCTCCTTTCTACACCAATCTGGCGCTGTGGGTGGGCGGCTATGTGCTCATCGCCATCTATAAGCTCGAAGTCGACCGCGAAGGCATCGGCAGCTTTACCGCGCGTCAGGGCTACTTTGGCCGCTGGTTGCTCATGGTGATCCTGGGCGCGTTGCAGGCCATCATCGTTACGGTAGGCGATCTGGTGATTGGCGTGCAGTGCGTCAGCCCGCTGCTGTTCGTGCTGGGCGGCATCGCCATTTCGTTCACCTACGTCAATATCATCTATGCGCTGTCCACCACGTTTAAGCATATCGGCAAGGCTATCGGCGTCATTCTCGTCATCGTGCAGATCCCGGGTTCGTCGGGCATGTACCCCATCGAGATGATGCCCGGCTTCTTCCAGTGGCTGCACCCGCTGCTGCCCTTTACCTACGGCATCAATCTGCTGCGTGAGACGGTCGGCGGCATGTATTCGTTCAACTACCTGTTTAACCTGTGCATTCTGGGCGTGTTCTTGATCGTGGCGCTCTTTATCGGCCTGCAGCTGCGTCCGCTGCTGCTCAACCTTAACCTGCTCTTTGATAAACAGCTTTCCACGACCGGTATGATGATTTGCGAGTCCAACGACCTGCCGCGCCAGCGCTACTCGCTGCGCACGGCCATGCGTGTCATGCTCGATTCCGATTCGTACCGTCGCGAACTGCTCGATCATGCGGTCGCCTTTGAACATCGCTACCCGTACTACATCAAGGGCGGTTTTGCCGCCGTGGTGGGCGTTCAGGTCCTGCTCTTTGTCCTGTCGACGGTTCTCGATATCGGCAATAACGGCAAGATCATCCTGCTTGTCATTTGGATCATCTCGGTTATTGCCATCTGCGGCTGGCTTATCAATATCGAATATATCCGCGCGAGCCTCAATACCCAGATGCGCATCTCGGCGCTTTCGGATGAGGACCTGCGTCGCGAGATGCGCGAACACACGGCCGCCATTCCTGCCGCCCGCCACATGTTTGGCCTCAACGCCAGCGAGCGTGGTGCCAAGGGCGGCGATCAGTCCACGGGCCGCTTGCCGCATATCGGCTCGCACCATAAATCTCAGGGCAGCGACAGCACAGCCACAAATGATGGAGATACCACCGCGCTTGGCAAGCACTCCAAAGGAGGTGAGGCATAAATGAAGAACATCCTGCATCTGTTTAAGCGCGATGTCCAAAACGTGTCTCGCTCCGTAATCGGCTTGGTTGTCGTGATGGGCCTCATTATCGTACCGTGTCTGTACGCGTGGTTTAACATCGCCGGCAGCTGGGATCCGTACGGCAACACCGGCAATCTTAAGATCGCCGTGGTCAACACCGACGAGGGCTACGAGAGCGATTTGATTCCCGTCGAGGTCAACGTGGGCGAAAACGTAACCGCCACCCTGCGCGGCAACGAGAGCTTCGATTGGGTTGTGCTCAACAATCGCGAAAAGGCTATCGAGGGCGTTAAGTCGGGCGCGTACTATGCTGCCGTCGTTATCCCCAAAACGTTTAGCGCTGACATGATGACGCTTTTCTCGACCGACGTGAAACACGCTGATATCGAGTTCTATGAGAACCAGAAAGCCAACGCCATCGCGCAGATCGTGACCGAGAAGGGTTCGAGCGCCGTTCAAAGCCAGGTTAACGAAACTTTTACCGAGACCATTACGAGCATCGGTCTTAAGACGGTGTCCAGCCTGCTCGATTACATGAGCACCGACCAGGTCAGCAACTTTATCGCCAACCTGTCCTCGACGCTCGGCGATTCGGTCCAGGACCTGCAGGACGTTCAGGCCAGCGCAACGTCGCTTGCGGGCATTTTGAGCTCCACGTCCGATTCGCTGACGTCGGCGAGCGGCATGCTCAAGCAGACCGGTGCCGTCGATGAGTCGACAAAGCAGCTCATGGAACATGCCAAAAGCGGCATCGATGATTCCAAAGAAGCGCTTAAGGCGGCAAACGATGCCATCGATGCCGCAATCGATGGAAGTGCGGGTTCGTTCGACAATGTGTCTGCCGAGCTCGCGAAGGCGTTCGACACCGCAAACCAGCATGTCGACCTTACGGTGTCCCAACTCAACGATGCCGCTGCGGCCCTCAATGCGCGCGCCAAGGATATCGATGCGATGGCCGATCAGCTCCGCAGCCTTGCCGACCAGGTGAGCGATGAGAATTTGAAGGAAGGCCTCAAGTCCGCCGCGACGTCGCTGGGCAGAATCGCCGTTGAGTACCGCAACAATGCCAAGGATCTGGCGGCTACCGCGAAGTCTCTCTCCGATAGCATGGCCGAGGTCAACAACTCGCGTGCCGAGGTCGATCAGGCCATCGCTGATGCCAAGGCCGGCATCGCGGGTGCCAAATCCGATTACGATTCCACGTTCTCGGTTAAGGCCAAGGAGCTCAAGAAGACGGTTTCGGGCATTCTGGACTCGCTTGATGGCATCTCGGGCGACCTGGATAGCGCCGTAGGCGGCCTGACCGACGCATCCGGTTCGCTGGCAAAGGGCCTCTCCAAGGCTGCAAAGCTGGTCAACAAGGCTTCTGATCAGCTGGGCGAGGCGTCGGACAAGATCAGCGCGTTTAAGGACGAGCTCGATGGCGCCCTGATGTCGGACGACCTTGCCACGATCAAGACGATGATTGGCAACGATCCCGAGGGTTTGGCCGTGTCGCTTTCCGGTCCCGTCGCGCTCGATCGCAAACCGGTCTATCCGATCCGCAACTACGGCTCGGCCATGGCGCCGTTCTACACGATTCTGTCGCTCTGGGTCGGCTCGATCGTGCTGGCGGCCATGATGAAGGTGTCGGTTGACGATGAGCTTATCAACGAGCTCATCCCCGTGCGCCTGCACGAGATCTACCTGGGCCGTTACCTGTTCTTTGGCGGTCTGGCGCTGCTGCAGGCAACGCTCGTGTGCGCGGGCGACATCCTGTTCTTTGGCATCCAGTGCGACAACCCGCTGCAATTTGTGCTGGCGGGCTGGATCGCGAGCCTCGTGTTCTCCAATATCGTCTACACGCTTACGGTGTCGTTTGGCGATATCGGTAAGGCACTCGCTGTCGTGCTGTTGGTTATGCAGGTCGGCGGTTCGGGCGGTACGTTCCCCATCGAGATGACCGGTCCCGTGTTCCAGGCGATATATCCGTTCCTGCCGTTTACCCACGGCATCAACGCCATGCATGCCGCCATGGCCGGTGCCTACCATATGGAGTACTGGATTGAGCTGGGCATTCTGGCGAGCTATCTGATTCCGTCGCTGGCGCTGGGTGTGGTCTTCCGCCGTCCGGTCATCAAAGCCAACGACTGGATTATCGAAAAGCTGGAATCAACCAAATTGATTTAATACAGCAACGTAAACGCCGTCGGAACATCGAGGTTATCCAAGTCGGTACTTTAGTGGGCTGGATTGCGATGCAACGCTGGTTGTTGCTACAGTAGCGGGGCGTGCCGGGGGTCCGGTGCGCCCCGTTTTTATTTGACCATGAGGCGGCACGCAGCCATACGCGTGCGGACACCACGCCCAGATTGAGTGTGAGGATGTTCCATGGCCCAATACGCTGCCAACGAAATCGAGAATATGCCCGATAGCCCTGTAGCCCGCGAAGACCTAGGTGCCGGCGGTGCCTCTCGCGGTGCCGGTGCGCGCTCGCCGCTGTTCTGGAAGGTCTTGCTGCTTTCGGTGGCGGTCATCTGGGGCTATTCCTTCACCACCATGAAGGATGCGCTCGATACCATTCCGGTGTTCGAGCTGCTCTACATTCGTTTTCTTCCGGCTTCGCTGGTTATGTTCGCCATCTTCCACAAACGCATCATCGCGCACTTTAATGCCCGCAACCTTATCGTCGGACTTGGTATGGGCGCACTTATGTGGGGCGCGTACGGTTTGCAGACGATTGGCCTGGCACAGACCACGGCGGGCAAGAGTGCATTTTTGACGGGTACCTATTGCATCCTCGTGCCGTTTGCGAGCTACGTCCTAAGCGGCGAAAAGCTTACCCGTTACAACTTGGGCGCCGCGTTGCTGTGCCTGGCGGGCATTGGTCTGGTGGCGCTCGATAGCGTCGAGTTCAATGTCGGCGATGTCATCACACTGGGCGGTGCGGTCTTCTTTGCCATCCAGATGGCGGTGACCGCCAAGTATGGCCGCAAGATGGACATCAACGTCATCACGTTTTGGATGTTTGTGGGCAACGGCGTCTTGAGCTTGGCAACGTCGCTGCTATTCGAGACCCAAGCGCCCGCGTCCGTGTGGACGCCGAGCTTTATCGGTGTGATGGCGTTTCTATCGGTGGGCTGTACGTGTGTGGCTCTGCTCATCCAAAACGTCGGCCTGGCGCATGTCCCGGCCTCAACGGGCTCGCTGCTCCTTTCGATGGAGTCGCCTTCGGGTGTGCTGTTCTCGGTGCTGCTGATGGGGGAGGCGCTCACCTCGCGCCTGCTCGCCGGCTTCGCGCTCATCTTTCTTTCGATTATCTTGAGCGAGACGCATTTCGATTTTTTGCGTCGAAAGCCGCGTCCGCAATTGTAAACAATTTGTTGCGCCGCCTCCCGGGGCGGCATTTTTTATGCGTCGCCCTTAAAGTAGTACCTTGCACTTTACGCTATCAAAGTGCTTGCTGCAAAAACGTTACTGGAGGGCATCTATGGCACCAGCACTGTCCGGTCTTCAACCGCAATCAGCGCCCAAGGCCACCGCGTCGGCGCAGACCGCTATCGGTGACGGTCTTGTTGCAGAAGCTCAGGCTTTTGCAGACGAGCTCGCTGCGTGGCGACACGATTTACATCAGATGCCCGAGCTGGGTAATAGCCTCCCGCAGACCTCTACGTATATCCAAGCGCGCCTGACCGAGATGGACATCCCATTTGCTACGCTCGTCGATGGTTCCTGCGTTGTGGGCCTTGTCGGCGCCGGTGCCGCCGCGGCCCAAGGCAATGGCATCTGCACGAATGAGCAGGCCGGTACGGTCATCATGCTTCGTGGCGACATGGACGCCCTGCCCGTTGCCGAGGAATCCGGCGAGCCCTTTGCATCCACCAACGGCTGCATGCACGCTTGCGGTCACGATATGCACGCGACGGCGCTGCTTGGTGCGGCTCGCCTGCTCAAGGCCCGCGAGGCCGAGCTCGTCGACGCCAATGCCACCGTCAAACTGCTGTTCCAGCCGGGCGAGGAAACCTTTGAGGGTGCCCGCGCCGCCATCGCCGACGGTCTGCTGCAGAACCCGCGTCCTCAGGTCGCCTTTGCCATGCATGTCAATAGCCAGTCGCCGCTCGGCCTGGTGCTCTACGGCAGCCCGGCGCTCTCGGGCGTGTACGGTTTTCGTATCACGCTTCAGGGCAAGGGCGGCCATGGCTCGAGCCCCGAGATTTGCATCGACCCCATCACGGCCGGCGTGCATGTGCATCTGGCGCTTCAGGAGCTTATCGCTCGCGAAGTGCCGGCGGCTAAGGAGGTCGCGCTTACCGTTGGTAAGTTTGCTGGCGGCTTGGCGGCCAACGTCATCCCTGACACCTGCGTGCTCGAGGGAACGCTGCGCGGCTTTGATGTTGAGCTCATGGCTCACCTAAAGACCCGCATCGCGGAGGTCGTAAACGGCGTTGCTGCAACATATCGTACGTCGGCGACCATCGAGACGCTTTCGGATGTTCCCCCGCTCGTACTCGATGACGACATGACCCAGGCGTCGCTTGGCTACGTGGGCGTGGTGCTGCCCAAGGCCGCCTTCCTGCCGCTGTTCCACGCCATGGCGAGCGAGGACTTCGCGCTGATCTCGAGCGAGATCCCGAGTGCGTACTTTACCGTGGGCGCAGCTGTGACCGATACGGACGAGCATTTTGCCCAGCACCATCCCAAGGCACGTTTTAACGATGCCGAGCTGCCGCTCGGTGCTGCGGCCTATACCGCCGTCGCTTTGGGCTATATCGCCGACCACCGGTAGCATCCAACCTTGCCTTTCAAGCCTGCGGGCATGGCCATAAGGCCTATGCCCTTGTCTTTCAAGGCAATCTTGGGCACTACCGGCGCCCGGCGCCGGCTATTCGTTTGTTAAATAAGGAGCAGTATGCCCCAGCAGCGTAAGTTCTTCCCCGGCTGGCTCGTGGTGGCCTCCGGCTTCGTGATCATGGCCACGTGCTACACGATTTTCGTCAACTGCATGAGCCTGTTCCAGCCGCTCATCGTCAGCGACTTGGGAATATCTCTTGCGCAGTACAACATCTCCAATGCGATCTCTACCGTGGTGAGCGTTATCGGATCGCTTGTCATTGGCCATGTTGCCGATAAAGTAAGCGGTCGCGTTTTGGGCTCCCTAACCGTTATCGCTACCTCTGCCGTGCTTGTCAGCATGAGCTTTGTGGGCGAGCTTTGGCAGGTCTACGTGCTCTTTTCTGTTCGTCCCGTTCTGTCCGTGGCCGCCTTGGAAGCCGAATGGATGCTCGTACCGTCATTCGGTTTCCAAGGCGGCCACGGGTCTACGAAATGATCTCTTTTCCTCCGTCCCCAAGGGATCACGTGATCCGAAGGGGGCGGAGGAAAAGGGATCACATACAGCGGCGGCGCGTCTGGCCGAACGAGTCCCCATACCCTCGTTCGGTCAGGCGCGCCGCCGCGTTGCTGCTTTGTGCCGTATAATGTCCACTACCTATGACGCGATACAAAAGAAAGGTGTTTGCCCATGCAGGCACAGAAGGCGGAGGGAACCCGCGACCTTATCGGCGCCGAGATGCGCGCCTGGCAAAAGATGCAGCAGATTGCGGCCGGCGTGTTCGAGCCGTTTGGTTTTAAACCCATCGAGACGCCCGCGATCGAGCAGGTTGACGTGTTTGTCCACGGTATCGGCCAGTCGACCGACGTCGTGCGCAAGGAAATGTTCCGCGTGTTCAGCGGTGCCAACCTGGAGCGCGTCTTTACCGAGGGCACCGACACCAAACTCAAGCCCAAGCAGCGCCTGGCACTTCGCCCCGAGGGCACGGCCGGCGTGGTGCGCGCCGTCGTCGAGAACAATCTGGTGCCCCAGGGCTCCACGCCGTTTAAGGCTTACTACGCCGAGGCCATGTTCCGCGGCGAGCGTCCCCAGAAGGGCCGCCTGCGCCAGTTCCACCAGGTGGGCATCGAGTGGCTCGGCGCTCCCGATCCGGCGGCAGACGCCGAGTGCATCATCATGCTCATGGAGTTCTACAAGCGCCTGGGCTTCGATCTTTCCAAGCTTCGTCTGCTCATCAACTCGATGGGTGACGCCCAGTGCCGTCCGGCTTACCGCGAGCAGGTCAAGCAGTTCATCCTCGATCACGCAGACGAGATGTGTGACGAGTGCCGCGAGCGCGCCGAGCTCAACCCGCTGCGTGCCTTTGACTGCAAGAACGACCACTGCCGCGAGATCATGGCCGAGGCTCCGCTGATGGGTGACAACCTGTGCGATGAGTGCCGCGAGCACTACGAGCAGGTCAAGCGCTATCTGGATGCCGCCGGTATCGAGTATGTCGAGGATCCCACCTTGGTGCGCGGCCTGGACTACTACACCCGTACTGTCTTTGAGGTCGAGGCCCCTGGCGCCGGCGTCGGCTCCATC
>ENA-ORRR01001954-ORRR01001954.1-human-gut-metagenome-genome-assembly--contig:-NODE-1954-length-11620-cov-3.44081_pt1 | contig 11620 bp, 9 predicted proteins | sample MGYA00242182_ERZ509148 | MGnify/ENA primary metagenome ERZ509148 (study PRJEB26280, sample SAMEA2338674) | human gut metagenome | biome: human gut; feature: human-associated habitat; material: faeces... | reverse complement strand
AAAGGATATTTTGAATCTGAAAGGATGAATAGCCGCAGTGTTTTAAAAATCTTTGATTTTCTGGATCCATCAGATACTGGTTGACCTGCTGTTCACGATACAGCAGCCAGAGACATTTTCCATTCCCTGAATAGATCAGTCCACATTTGATCTCACTTCCCGCAAGTGACTGAATCAATTCTTTTGAATCAATATAGTCGAGAGTTACTGCATTGGATGGCTTTAATCCCGCAAGCACAGGTGCACAGTGCATCGCCATCTGCATCTGCATACATTTTTTCCATTTTACCTGACTTAATTCTACTTGATATCTCATCGGTTCCTCCTTGGGTTAGTCTTAACTAACTATCTGCATCATACACCCTTATGATGCATTTGTCTATAGTAAAAAATGAGAAGATTTATCACTACATTCCTTTGTAGTCATTAATCTTCCCATCTTTGTATTTTTTATTCTGTTTTGAATTATCCGATCAGTTGATCTAAACGATCATATGCTTCTTTGATCGCTCTTCCTTGTTCTTCTGTAATATTCTGTGGTTTGATCCGCTTCATAGAATGTTTCAAGTCGCTGATCGCTGATTTTAATTCTGATTTCTGTTCTCTTGATAATTCTTTTTTATGCTGGGCTAAATATGCTTCTCCTTTGTACAACATATTTTGCCCTTCATTATAACTTTCGATCGCGTCACGTTTTTCCTGGTCTTCTGATTCATACGCTTTTGCATCTTCCATAGCTCGTTCAATATCTTTATCAGACATATTAGAACTTGCTGTGATCGTGATCGATTGTTCTTTACCTGTTGCAAGATCTTTCGCTGATACATTCAGAATTCCGTTTACGTCAATATCAAATGTTACTTCAATCTGTGGAACTCCTCGCATGGCTCTCTTGATTCCTTTTAATTTAAAGGTTCCAAGTACCTGATTATCTCTTGCCATGGCACGTTCTCCCTGCAAAACCTTAATTTCTACAGTTGTCTGAAAGTTCATTGCTGTTGTAAATATCTGGCTGTATCTTGTCGGGATCGTAGAATTTCGCTCGATCAGTCTTGTAGCAACTCCACCTGCTGTCTCTATGGATAAAGAAAGTGGTGTGACATCCATTAATAAGATTTCATTTAATCCAGCTTCTCCTGCGATCTTTCCACCCTGGATCGCTGCTCCTAAGGCTACGCACTCATCTGGATTCATGTTCTTGCTCGGCTCTTTTCCAGTTAGCTGTCTGACTTTCTCAGATACTGCTGGCATTCTTGTTGAGCCACCAACTAAAAGCACCATATGCAGCTCATTTGTACTGATTCCTGCATCCGATAATGCCTGATGAACTGGCCCTGCTGTCTGTTCGATCAGATCTGCTGTCAACTCTTCAAATTTAGCACGTGTTAACGTAATATCCATATGTTTTGGGCCATCATTGCCTACAGCGATAAATGGAAGGTTTACCTGTACTGTCATAGAAGATGAAAGTTCTTTTTTGGCCTTCTCTGCTTCTTCTTTGACTCTTTGCATTGCTGTCTGATCTTTGGACAGATCGATTCCTTCTGTTTTCTTAAATTCCCCGATCAGATAATTCATCACTCTCTGGTCAAAATCATCTCCACCCAGATGATTATTTCCTGCGGTTGCCAATACTTCAACTACACCGTCTCCGATTTCGATCACTGATACGTCGAACGTTCCTCCACCCAGGTCATAAACCATGATCTTTTGGGATACAGATTTATCAAGGCCATAGGCTAATGCTGCAGATGTTGGTTCATTAATAATACGTTCTACCTGAAGTCCCGCGATCTTTCCAGCATTCTTAGTTGCCTGTCTTTGTGCATCACTAAAATAAGCCGGAACTGTGATCACAGCTTTTGTTACTTCTTCCCCTAAATAGCTTTCTGCATCTTTCTTAAGTTTTGTTAATATCATTGCTGAAATCTCTTCTGGCGTATATTTCTTTCCATCGATCTTCACCTTTCGGTCAGTTCCCATCTGACGTTTTACAGATGCTACCGTGCGGCTTACATTGGTTACTGCCTGGCGTTTAGCTGGATCTCCGACTAAACGTTCTCCATTCTTTGAAAATGCAACGATCGATGGAGTTGTTCTTCCACCTTCTGCATTCGGAATAACAACTGGTACGCCGCCTTCCATTACGGCAACACAGGAGTTTGTTGTTCCTAAATCTATTCCGATAATCTTACTCATTGTTTCTTTCCTCCTAATTTATGCTGATCTATTTATCGGTCTATAAGGATCAGCACCAGTATCTGCCACCAAAACAACAGTTACACATCAGATTCAGCATACAGATCTTCATACACCAGTCTCCACCTGTAGAGTATGGATTCTGATAGGTGCTTTGTCGCTGCTGATACCAGGAACCATTTCCTTCTAACTGATTTAATAACATCTGATATTCATAGTTGTTTGGTTCCATGGAGACTGCCTGTCTGGCATGTTCCATGGCAGTCACGTTATTTCCAAGCCCTTGGTTTGCTGCTGCACTGTAATAATACCATCTGGCATTTCTTCTTGCTGGTTCCATTCCATCTAAGACATTTCTTGCCTCTTGATAATATCCATTCCTTACATAGTTACCTGCTGCTCTTAAATGAGTATCTTTTTCATATCCGGTTGTTGACTGTTGCTGCTGCCCACCGCCATTTGTATAATATCCACCAAAATTGCCAAAAATATCTTCAAATGGGTTCCATTCTCCATAAGGATTTCCCTGTTGGTTTCCATATGGATTTCCCTGACTTTGATAGCCACCACTCTGACCTTGATAACCTCCATAAGAACTCTGGCTGTATCCGCTTGTTTTTTCTTTCATTACCTGCTGATACGCCTGCTGGATCTGTTTAAATTTCTCTTCTGCCGCTTTGGGATTATCAAGATTTGCATCTGGATGATATTTCCTACTCAGCCTTTTATATGCTTTTTTTATTTCTTCTTCCGAAGCACCTCTTTGCACTCCTAGAATTTCATATGGATCAGACATTGTTTTCTTCCTTTTCTTTTTCTCTTTTCTCTCGCACCTGTTCGTATCGGTACCATACTCCGGAATATAAGACATTTCTTAAAATATCAATATCATCGATCAATGGTAGTTGTTCAAATGTCTTAGAACATTCTGCCATCATCATTGTCAGAATCTTATGGATGATATCTTCAAATTCCGGTTTCTTATATAATTGTTTCAGTGGATTGTAATTGTGATTCTTAAGATCATCTTCAATATCTTCGTATGCATCCATCAGATAAATAAATTTGCCAAGGAAAAATCCAAATCTTGACAATAATTCTTTCCATTCATCATCTTGATACAGCATGATCTCTGCCATGATCTGTCCAAACATTCCAGACATCTGATCGATATCCTGATTATCTTTTTGTTCCTCTTTTGAAAGTTCATCTAACAAATGACTGATCTTTTTCCACTTTTCTCTATAAAAATTTCTGGAAAATCCACTCTTGTGATATAAGATCTTCTCTAGTACAAGTTGTTTTAACTTACGGTCATCATTCCAATCATCTTTACATTTGTAATAAGTCAGAAGAATATTCATATGTGCAACATAATCAGTAATATCATTGACTCTTGTATCATGTTTCTGAAATGGATGTGTGATGCAACGTTCCTTGCTTCTTGTCGTTTCTGGTTCATAAAGACTTGTTAATACCATCAAAACAAAAGTCATATCATAAGATAATGTGATCTGGCCAAACTTTCCATAATGTTGTTTTAGTTTCTTGCACAAACCACAGTAATATCCGTGATAAACATCAAATTCACGAAATTTCATCTCTGGTTTATTGACAATGATATAGCCAAACATCTTAACTCCTCTTTATAAATGTTGTACGACACTTTGGACAACGCACTTCAATCTTTCCTTTTCCTCTAGGAATCCTGATCTTCTGTCCACATCCTGGGCACTTGTAGATATGATAATTCTTCATCTGCTGTGCATTATATTTTCTGTTACTCCAGAAACCACGCATATTGGATGTCTTGTTTAAAAACCATCGATTTTCTTCAGATCGCTTATAAATATTTCTGGAAAACATTCTGATATAGCAATAGATCAATAATGCTAATGCGATCCAATAAAAAATACGGCTTAATGAAACAACGCCGCCAAATACGATTCTTCCTGTAAATAGTGATAGTACGAATGCTGCTAAAATGATCTTCATCAAAAAGCGGTTCAGATCGTCATTTCCGTATCTTCCCTGCATAAACTGATTTAATTTATCTCTCATAGACGTTCTCCTTCTTTGATATCTGTTCTATTATAGATATCACATTTAAGTATAATGGTAATTATACGCAAACCACGTGAGAATAGCAATGAAATAGTTGTAAAGAAATTATAAAATAAAATTTATAATTGGAGTGAATGCCTGCAGTGATCTCACTGCAGGTATTCTTCTAGGATCTTCTTTGTTTTATTGACCACATATCCACTTCCGCCTCGTTTTTTTACATCTTCTGTCATGGATACCAGTTCCAGGGATTCTTTATATTCTGTCTTTGGCATGATCGTTACAAACCATCCAAGTTCTGTTCCCTTCGTGTCTGTCTGCGACTGCTTGATCTCTGCAGTTCCGGTCTTACCTTTTAGATCAATACCATCGATCTGTGCAGCATGTCCCGTTCCATTTGGATTGCTGATCACTTGTTTCATTGCATCATTGACTGTTTTTACTGCATCATTTGAAAATACATGTTCTCTTAATACTTGCTTTTTACTGCCTTTTTGTTTGATCAGATATGGATTTAGCATATTTCCTTTATTTGAAAATGCTGTATAGATCGTTGCCATATGTACTGGATTGACCATCATCTCTCCCTGCCCATATCCACTGTCTGCCAGCTGGATCTCTGACGTAAATCCTTCACTTCCATAAGATGATGCTGTTAGTCCGAATGTAAAATCCAAGTTTTTTCCAAACAAAAGATTATCAAACTGGTCTTTTAAAGTGTCTTTTCCAATCTTTAATGCTGCTTTCGCAAAATAAATATTGTCTGAATAGATCAACGCATTCCTTACATTGTGCCCACTATAGTCGTGCAAAGTCGTCACATAATATCCACCCCAGCTTTTATTCTTCTGCCAGCGTTTTCCACTATTGCCAAAGTCATCGGATGCACTGAATTTATTCTGGCTTAATCCTATCGCTGCAATGATCGGTTTTAAAGATGACCCTGGGGCAAAGATTCCTTTGAAACGATTCTGCATAGGGTGTCTTGGATCATTATTGATCTTATTCCATTTCTCCGGTGTCATTCCAAGGATAAATGCCTGCGCATCATAAGAAGGCGTGCTTACCAATGCTTTCACTTCTCCCGTTGTCGGATTCATTGCTACATGTGCACTCTTATCCTTTTTATATTGTTCATAAATGGATTTCTGAAGCTTACTGTCGATCGTTGTATTTAAACTTTGTCCATCAATCTGAGCTTTCACTGCCAGTAACTGCTTTTTCTGTCCATTGGCATCTACTATATATATCTCTAAACCATCTGTTCCACTGAGCTGCTTATTATAAAGCTTTTCAAGTCCTGCTTTTCCTTCCCCATTCTGCAGATATCCTACCAGATGGGCTGCGGATTCACCTAATGGATAGATTCTTCCTGTCTCTGTCGATATAATGATTCCTTTGACATCTAACAGATCACTGGAATATTCTTTTAATTTTACCAATGGAACAAAAGAATCTTTTGTTACCCATTTTTGTTCCAGCTTTTTTTGAATTTCTTCTTTGGAAATTCCAAGTTTCTTCGAAGCAAGTTTTACAGAATCAGAATCCATTTTTTTTGGCACAAACCCTACTGAATAGATCTTTCCCTGTATAGCAAGTGCATTCCCACTAGCATCTTTTATCGTTCCTCGTTTCGCATGTAGCGTCTTGACCCTTACTTTATCTTCCGCACCAAGTTGTGGAAAGATGACAGAATCATCCCATTCCATACGGTATCTTCTTCTTTCTTTTACAAAGATTGTTTTGTTATTATAAGATATAACTCCCGCATTTGTCCTCATTTTGACACGATAAGTAACGGTTGTTTCTCTCTTCTTGGACGTTACCACTGCTTCAAGTGTTTTCATTCCAATACCCTGATATATATTTTTATTCCTTTTTATAAATTCTTTCTTTGAAATTCCTTTTTGACTGTCTTTATCCAGAAGATCATACATCTTATCATATTCTCCATCTTCTGCATACGACATATATTTTAATAAAGTTTCTCCTGGATTCATTGCGATATTATTCTTATAAAATAATACAGCCCCCGCCCCAGCGAGCGCTAGTGCAAATCCAATTGCTATATTTTTTACTATATTTTTACCATTCATATAGGTCCCGTCTCCTGTTTTCAAATACAGGATTTGCCTTTCTTACTATCTTGATCTGTTCTAGATCAATTGCAGCAAAAAGAAGTTCTTCTCGTTCCACTCCTTGATACAACCGATCACCATCTGGCCCAAATCCGGTGCTTCTTCCCATATAATGTTTTTCACTGTAATGGCAGCATCCAAGTACATACATTTCATTTTCAATAGCTCTTGCACGAAGAAGACTTTCCCATTGTATAAATTTATTCTCTCCCTTTACCCATGCTGATGGATAGATCATGACCTGTGTTCCTTTTAGTGCTTCATATCTTGCTGCTTCTGGAAATCTAAGATCATAACAGACTCCAAGTCCGAGCATGCCAATTGGTGTCTGTACTGGTTCAAAGAATCGATTTCCTTCTATTGTATCTCTCGATTCTTGCCACTTATATGCATTAAACAAATGTGTCTTATGATAATGTGCGATCAATTGTCCATTCTCATTGATCACTGCCATCGTATTATAATTCTTTGTTTCATCCACAGTTTTTTCATTCATTCCAAAAATGATCCACATCTTATATTCTTTCGCGAAAACTTTCATCTGTGATACAAAATCTCCGTGGAGTGTCTGTGCCTTTTCTATATATTTATGGTCCGCATCCGGATAATAATTCATAAAATATTCTGGAAATACGATCATTTTTGCTTTTTCTGCTTTGGCTCTCTTTATAAATTGTTCTGCTTTTCGAAGATTTTCACTCCAGTTTCCTGAAGATGTTGTCTGTGCGATTGCAATTTTCTCCATAATGATCGATCCCCTTTCCAGTCTTTAGGATACCATATTTCGTGCTTTTTTTGTACTTTTAATCACTTTGTTTAAATTACTTTAAAGATTTTATAAAATTTTTTTAAAAAAAATGAAAATAATGCTTGCATTTCTTAAAACATTCGTATATAATAAATCTTGCGTTAAGGAAGCGCAGTAAAAACTTCATAAGATATGCGTGATTAGCTCAGTTGGTAGAGCACCTGACTCTTAATCAGGGTGTCGAGGGTTCGAACCCCTCATCGCGTACTAAAGCACTGTTTTTGGTTGATATAGGTAGCCGGGGATGGTGTTTTTCTTTATGTAAATCTTTTCTTGTAACTATTCTAAGAAACGTCTATAATAAATACTACTACCCTATAAATATTACAACGCACATTTTGAATATATTGTATTTTACAATCTTAAGGAGCAGCTAATGGCAAATAATCACAAATTTGAATCAAATAAAAAATATTTTACAATTTCCATTTATACGACTGTCGTAATTCTGATCGGATGTATCATCTTCCGTTTTGTGACACAATGGTCTACAACTAGTAAACTTATTTCCCAACTATGGGGAATCTTATTTCCATTTTTTATGGGGTTTCTGATCGCCTATATTCTAAACCCAGTTGTTTCATTCTTTCAGAGAAATGTATCTGCAAGAATTTTAAAAAGCAAACCTGACAAACAACGTGGACTTGCTATTTTGATCAGTTATCTTGTTATGGTCGGTTGTATCATTATCTGCCTTCGATTTATCATTCCACAGTTATATGACAGTATCCGTGAATTATCTTTGATGATCCCTGATATTTATAACTCCATCATGTCGATGTTTGAGCAATATCGTGAAAACAGTACCGATATATTTCCTGACCAGATTGCTGATATGATCGAGACGAAAACTTTACCAAAGCTGTTTGAACTGACGAATAATCTTTTAACAAATATTGTTCCTATGCTTTATGAAGCTTCCATGTCATTTGCAAAGGGATTATTTAATTTATTTATTGCATTTATTGTTTCTATTTATATGACCATTGATAAATTTATTTTAAAATATGCTGGTAAAAGAATTGTTCTTGCAATCTTTAATGAAAACTTCTCTTATCGTGTATTACGCACTTTAAAAGATTGTCACAAAATTTTTTCTGGATTTATTATTGGAAAATCCATTGATTCTCTGATCATTGGTTTGCTTGCTTTTGTTGCAATGACAATATTAAAACTCCCATATACAGTGCTGATCAGTGTTATTATCGGAATTACAAATATGATTCCTTATTTTGGTCCGATCATTGGTGCTGTTCCAGGGGCATTTATTTTATTTATCGTAAGTCCGATGAAATGTCTGATCTTTATCATTATGGTCTTTGTTTTACAGCAGTTTGACGGATTGATCCTTGGGCCTAAGATTCTTGGAGAATCCACGGGCGTACGTCCATTGTTGATCTTATTTTCTATTACAGTTGGCGGTGCTTATTTTGGTCCTTTGGGAATGTTCCTTGGAGTTCCGTTCTTTGCGACGGTTCAATTCTTGATCAAGAACTGGGTAGATTATCGATTGTATAAAAAGAAGATCAAAATAAAAAAAGAAGAGTAAAAGAAGAGGATTGCCTTATCTGATATTTTGTAAGTCAATCCTCTTTTATTTGTCATTGATTTGCTATCTGTTCTGCCAGATCATTTAAATATACCCAACGATCCATTTTCTCATCTAATTCCGCTTGTGCAGATTCTTTCTGCTCCGTCAGTTCTGCTAACTTTCCAGAATTCGTTGCATTTTCCATGATCTCTTCGTCTAACTGCTCTAACTTCTCTTCCAGTTTGGCGATATCATCATCGATCGTTTCAAATTCTTTTTGTTCTTTGTATGTAAATTTAAGCTTCTTTTGATGTTCTTTCTGGAATTTCTTTCCGTTGTTTTCTTTTTTCGCTGGTTTGCTTTTTTCTGGTTTGGCTGCAGGTTTTACTTTTTCAAGATAATCTGTATATCCACCTTCGTATTGTTTTAAATGTCCGCCTTCTTCAAATGCAAAGATACGGTTTACAATACGATCAAGGAAATAGCGGTCATGGGATACCGTGATCACGATTCCTGCGAAGGTATCCAGATAATCCTCAAGGATCGTTAATGTCTGGATATCAAGGTCATTGGTCGGCTCATCAAGGATCAGAACATTCGGTGCTTCCATCAGTACTTTTAACAAGTAGAGTCGTCTCTGTTCTCCACCTGAAAGTTTATCCAGCGGTGTGTACTGAAGTTCTGGTGGAAACAGGAAGTGATCTAACATCTGGGATGCACTTGCCTGCCCTTTTGTTGTCTGGATGTATTCTGCAACATTTTTAATATAATCAATGACACGGATATCTCCTGTCATATCTTCATTTTCCTGTGCAAAATACCCGATCTTTACAGTGTCTCCGATCGTGATATTTCCTTCATCTGGCTTTAAAATCCCCATGATCATCTTCATTAACGTTGATTTTCCACATCCATTTGGTCCGATAAATCCGATTCGATCATCTCTTAGGAAAATATAAGAGAAATCGTTGATCAGATGTTTATCACCGAATCCTTTGGAAATGTGTTCTAACTCGATCGTTGTCTTTCCAAGACGGCTGCTTATAGAATCCATTTCGACATTTTGCTGCATGGAGGGACCTTTGGCATTCTTAAGTTCCTCAAAACGTTCGGTTCTTGCTCTCTGTCTTGTTCCTCTTGCCTTGATTCCCTGCTTCATCCATTCCATTTCCACACGGAGTAAACTCTGACGTTTGCGTTCTGTCGCTAATTCCATCTCTTCACGCTGGACTTTTAATTCTACAAATCCTGAATAGTTTGTGTCATATTCGTAAAGCTTTCCTTTGTCGATCTCTACGATCTTATTTGTGACGCGGTCTAAGAAATAGCGGTCATGAGTTACCATGATCAATACGCCGCGGAAGCTGTTTAAGAATTCTTCCAACCACAAAACCATATCGTTATCCAAGTGGTTAGTCGGCTCATCAAGGATCAGGACTTCTGTCGGATCTACTAAAGTTCTTGCAAGTGCAACTCTCTTCTTCTGACCTCCGGATAAATGATCGCATCCTTCGTCAAAATCATAGATTCCAAGCTTTGTAAGAATTGTCTTTGCTTCACTCTCTGTCTTCCAGTCCTGATGTTCTTTTCCATCCATCACATATTCCAAAATACTTTGTTTCTTCGGGAATTCTGGATTCTGCGGAAGATAGGATACACGGATTCCATTTCCACAGATGATCTGGCCTTTGTCTGGCTCATTGATCTTGGCGATAATTTTTAATAATGTAGTCTTTCCTGTACCATTGACCCCGATCACACCAATCTTATCACCGCTGTGGATTCCAAGAGATACGTCATCAAAAATAACTTTCTCTCCATAAATTTTGCTGATATGTTCAATATTTAATATATTCATCGTACTACTTTGCCTGACCGATCGCTTCAACTAATTCTTCTTTAGATACTGCACCGATCAGTTTTTTAACTACCTCTCCATCTTTGATCACTAAAAATGTTGGAACTGACATGATCTTGTACTGTGCCACGATATCCACATTCTGATCGATATCAAGCTTTCCAACCTTTACAGATCCTTTATATTCTTCGGCAAGCTGTGCAACGACTGGAGCCATCATCTTGCAAGGTCCACACCATGTTGCAAACATATCAACTAAGACTGGTACATCACTTTTTAATACTTCTTCTTCGAAATTTTCACTTGTAAATGTATATTCCATAATCATTCACCTATCCTTTGCTATTTATTTAAACATCGTTTTGCTTCTTCTAATGATTCATAAAATCTGCAGATCCATCGGTTTATACATGGATGCAAATATAAAAATAACTGGATCTTGCATCGAAACTTTCCTTGTTTCATGATTATATTACCACTTTTTGTTTATTTTATGCAATCCTTTTACTTTGCATGACGATATGCTACTAAACGGCAGATTGGATTTCCTTTGGCGGAGAATTTCTCTTCATATTCTGTCATGACATTTCCTTCATTATATTCACTATGATGAAGATCATATGTGTGATTTTCTAAGATCCATCCTGCTTCTTCTACCTGTTCTAAGGAGAAGTCAAACAAATCTTTATTGTCTGTCTTAAACATGACTCTTCCTTCTGGTGTCAAAATGTTATTGTATCGTTCTAAAAATCTTGTGGATGTCAGTCTTCTCTTTGCATGTCGGTCTTTTGGCCATGGATCGGAGAAGTTTAAGTAGATTCTGTCTACTTCATCTTTATCAAAAACTTCTTCAATATTCTCTGCATCCATACGGATCAGGCGAAGATTGTTCTGTTCAAAGTCTTCTAATTTCTCTACGGCTCTTACTAGCACGCTAGAATATTTCTCAATTCCGATATAGTTGATCTCTGGATTTCTTCTTGCCATTTCTATGATAAACTGTCCTTTTCCCATTCCTACTT
>ENA-ORRR01001939-ORRR01001939.1-human-gut-metagenome-genome-assembly--contig:-NODE-1939-length-11709-cov-2.69933_pt1 | contig 11709 bp, 7 predicted proteins | sample MGYA00242182_ERZ509148 | MGnify/ENA primary metagenome ERZ509148 (study PRJEB26280, sample SAMEA2338674) | human gut metagenome | biome: human gut; feature: human-associated habitat; material: faeces... | reverse complement strand
GGGGGAGAGGCCATGTTCGAGCGACCGCTGCTGTACCTTGTGCCCCCGTATGCCGTAATGCTGCTCATCGCGGTGCGGTTCGGGCTCGTTCCGTCACCGTTCCTGTGCCTTCCCGCGCTCGCCGTGCTGCTGATTGGCGCGGCATTCGCCGTCAGGCATCGCCGAGCGTTTACCGTCCTCGCCATGCTATGCGCCGCAGTCTTTGCACTCGTACAGCTGTCGCTCTGCGACAGGTATCTTGCACAGCCCGTCCGCGAGCTGAACGGCCGCAGCGCAGTCGTTCGAGCGACGGTTTTGCAGGATGCCTCGGTCTATGAGGACAGCCAGCGCGCTGAGCTTCGCGTTGAACCGAACCGTTATCTGCGCCGCAGCTTCCGCACCTTCTGCTATCTTCCGCTGAGTGATACACCGCTCTGCGCCGGAGACCGCATCGAAGCGCATGTGACATTTTACCGCAGCAATCCCGACCGGGAACGCTCGCTTGCGGCGGACGGCTGCTTTATCGCCGCGTTCTCCACCAAGGACAAAAGCGGTGATGTGATCGGCTTCGAACGTCTCGGCTCCGCATCCGGCAGTCCGCGGTATCTGCCGCAGCGCATCGCGCGCTTCTGCAAAAATGCGGTTTCCGCAGCGCTGCCCGAACGGGAGGCCGGACTGCTGCGCGGTCTGCTGCTGGGCGACCGCACCGGCATGTCTGATGACGATACACTGTCCTTCCGCATGGCCGGACTCAGCCATCTTGTCGCGGTCTCCGGACTGCATGTCGGCTACCTTGCGGCGTTCTGTTTCGTGCTGCTCGGCAGAAAATGGGGTGTTTATCTCTCGCTGCCGCTCATTCTGCTGTTTGTACCGGTTGCAGGCGCGACGCCCTCCGTCATCCGCGCCGCCGTCATGTACGGTATTACAGCGCTCGGTTTTATCCTGCGTCGGGACGTCAATCCCAAGCTGTCTCTCATGGCGGCGCTTGCGCTGCTCCTGCTGCTGAACCCTTACGCTGCCGCAGGCGCCGGTCTCCAGCTTTCGTTCTCCGCGACGCTCGGTCTTATCCTGTTCGCGTCCTCCATGCAGCACAGACTGCTCGCGCCGTTCGCGGAATGTGCGCGTCTGACGCGGCGGCTGCTTGCCTTTCCGGCAGGGGCACTCTCGTGCACGGTCTGCGCCACAATCTTCACGCTGCCGGTCTCGCTCGCCTGTTTCGGACGCGCGTCTCTGCTTTCTCTGCCTGCAAATCTTCCGGCGGCCGCACTCACGGGTGTGTGCTTCGTCTTTGGTTATCTGCTGTGCGCCGTTTCGGCGTTTTGCCCGGCAGCCCTGCCGGTTTTCGCCGTTCCGCTGCGGCTGATGCTGCGCTTTCTGCTGATTCTTGCTGAACGCATTTCATTGCTCCCGTTCGGCTCGATCGACCTCAGCCGTCCGCTCGGTATTGCGGCGCTTGCACTTGCCGGAGGCGCTGTTATCGTCTGGCTGACCGCAGGCTCACGTGTTCGGTGGCGCATCATGCTGCCGCTTGTCTGCTGCACGGTCGGCGGGCTGTTTCTCACAGACGCCGTTCTCCGAACAGGGGAGTACAGCGTAACATACCTGCCCTGCGGTTCGGGACAGGCGGTTATCCTCTCGGATACGCGCGGTCATGCGACGCTCATCGACTGTGCAGGTACCTCGCGCAGCGCTGCGGCACTGACGCACGAATGGATGCGTCTGAACGGGGTGCCGCGCATCGACACGCTCATTCTCACAGCGGTCGACATGGGGCACGCCCGCGACCTGCCGCAGCTGATGGAAAACGTCAGGGTCGAGCGCATTCTTATTCCGTCCGGCTGCACCGAGACTGCGAAGAATATGGAGCTTCTGCGGCTATGTGAGCAGTATCAGGCTGAGGAGATTTCCGAACCGCAGTCCATCATCGGTGCGGCGGCGCCCGTTTCCGTTTTCCCCGTTGCAGAGGGGAAGCTCGGCGTCTGTATCGCGGACAAGGTTCTCTTTCTGCACAGCGCAACAAAAAAGCAGCTCGCAGCATTCGCTGAAAACGGCGGCGAACTGCCCCGCGCGGATGAGCTGATGCTCGCGCAGAACACAGCAGGCGATGCAGAATTGCTCGTGCCGCTGATGAATCACATGCAGACAAGAAAAATACTCGTTACCGCCGAGCGCGAAACCACTTCGCTCCGCTGCGGCAGCGTTCCGTGCGAAAGCACAGATACATCCGGCGGGATTGTCCGCCGGTACAAAAAGGAGTGACGGCATGGCTGTCGAAAAGCAAAATAAAAACGGGCGGCTGAAGCTCAAGCAGGATCTCGCAAAGGGCAGCTTTGAGACGCTGTACATCCTGTACGGCGAGGAGGCCTACCTCAGAGAATACTATCTGCGGCAGCTCAGAAAAAAAGTCGTAGACGAGACATTCGCAGACTTCAATCTCATCGAACTGGACGGCAAGACGCTGACGCTCGAGTCGCTGACCGAGGCAGTAGACAGCTATCCGGCGATGAGCGAGCGAAAGCTGGTCATCGTGACTGATTTCAATATTTATGCGCCGCCTGCGTCTTTCGGAGACCAGCTGATCGACCTGCTGTCCGACCTGCCGGACTATGTCTGTCTGGTATTTTATTTCGACATTCTCGAGGCCAAACCGGACAAGCGCACCAAGATGTACAAGCTGCTCGAAAAAAAGGCCTGTACTGCTGAATTTGCGCGTCTGGAGGAAAAAGAACTCATCGAACGTCTGGAACGCCGTGCGCGTGAGCTGAACTGTATCATCTCGGATGAAGATGCAGCCTATATGATCTTCCTGTGCGGCACATCACTGACCAATCTCATGGGAGAGATCGAAAAGGCGGCAGCGCATTGCACGACAGGCGAGATCAAGCGCTATAACATCGACGCGGTCTGCTCACCAGTACTGGATGCGGTAGTGTTCGACCTGACCGATGCGATCGCAGCAGGAAGGTTTGAAAAAGCAGTTGCCCTCGTCGGGGATCTTTTGCGCCTCAAGAACAATGAGGTCATCATCTTCACGACCATCATGCGCCACATCCAGCGCCTGTATGCTGCGAAAATCTGTGCAGAAACGCGCGGGGGAGACCGGTATCTTTCCGAAATGATCGGCTCAAAATCGCCGTTTTACGCCAAAAAGATACAGAACGCGGCGCGGCGGCTTCCGCTTCCGGTACTGCGCCGGGCGGCTTCGCTCTGTGCGCGCACAGATTCGGAGCTGAAGGGAAGTGCCGTCGACAAGCAGAAGCTGATCGAGCTGACGCTGCTCGACATTGCGGCTGAGGTGAAAGGGGCGAAATCATGATAAAACTGCGTGAAGCGATTCTCGTGGAGGGCCGCTACGATGTCAATACCGTCCGTCAAGTGGTCGACACGGTAGTCCTCGAAACCGGCGGCTTTCGTATCTTCAATAACAAGGATCAGCTTAAGGTCATCCGCCGCATTGCCGAAACGCGCGGCCTAATCGTGCTGACCGACAGCGACGGCGCAGGCTTCGTCATCCGTAATTATCTCAAGGGCGCTCTCCCTCAGGACAGGATCAAGCAGGCATATGTTCCCGATGTTACCGGCAAGGAGCGGCGCAAAAAACATGGCTCCAAGGAGGGCAAGCTCGGCGTCGAGGGGATGCGTCCGGAGGTTATTCTGGACGCACTCCGCCGCGCCGGCGCAACGTTTGAAGGAGAGGGGGCGCATGCCCCTGCGGAAAGGACGATTACCAAGGCCGACTTCTTTGAATGGGGTCTGTCCGGCCGCCCGGACAGCGCGGCGCGCCGTGCTGCCGTCCTCAAGGCTCTCGATCTGCCGCAGCACATGACTGCCAACGCACTGCTCGAATTCATCAACGCTGTCGGCACTCGTCAGCAGCTTTGCGAGATCCTGCAAAGTTTCTCTTCCGGGGATTGACAGAAGAGCAGAGACGGCTTATAATAGAGCCATCAATAAAAATGTTCTGTTTCAGGGCGGAGTGAAAGTCTCCACCGGCAGTAAACGGGCGTGAGTCCCGATAGTCTGCGAGCCGCAAGGCATGACGGGTGTGAATCCCGACCGACGGTCATAGTCCGGATGAGAGAAACAGGGGTATTTCGGTACGTCTGTGCGCCCTTTGGAGTTTTCCAAAGGGCTTTTGTTTTTCCCTCGGTCAGCAGACCGAAAACAGAACACGCAAAGAGGAAGCTGTTATGACAAAAGCAAAAAAAATTACCTGTACCGCAGTATTTGCGGCGATCGCGACCATTATGATGTATTTTGAATTTCCGATTCCGTTCATGCCGCCCTTTCTCAAGGTCGATCTTTCGGGCGCTGTCGTTCTGGTCGGAGCATTCATTCTCGGCATCGCTCCGGCGATCACGATGATCGGCATCAAGGATCTGATCCATCTGACACAGACCCAGACCGCCGGTTCGGGCGAAGCCGCAGACTTTCTCATGCTGTCCACTCTTGTCATCATCGCTGTTCTGGTCTACCGCGCACACAAAAGCCGCAAAATGGCGGTCATCGGCTGTGCTGTCGGTTCGGTCGCGATGGCGTGCATGGGTATGCTTACCAACTATTTCCTGATCATTCCGTTCTATGTAAACGGCATGGGCTGGAATCTGGACGCTATCTTTGAGCTTTGCTCGGCGGTCAACCCGAGCATTACCGGCATGGGCATGTACCTGCTGCTCGGCGTTCTGCCTTTCAATCTCATCAAGGGCGCCATTCTCACCGTAATCACGATGCTTGCATACAAAAAACTGAGTGTTTTCATTAAAACCAAGCAGATCGAGTTCCATCATTCCCGTCATCAGGCAGGATAAAAAATCAGAGCGCAGTCCGGACAAAACCGGCTGCGCTCGTTCTGCTTCCATGCAGTAATGCAAAAATCATATTTTTATAAAATTATGCTTGACATTTAATGACCATTTTGATAGAATAAATAAGTAAGGTTTGAAGCCTTACGGATTAATCCGGGTGTAGCGCAGCTGGTAGCGTGCTTGACTGGGGGTCAAGAGGCCGCAGGTTCAAGTCCTGTCACTCGGACCAGATAAAGCCGTCCTTTCGAGAGAAAGGGCGGCTTTTTTGCTTTTACAGGGTTTATCTAACAGTTTCCTGAAAGGTCTCCTGATATCCGGGCAAGTTTTCTCTCCCGGCAGCAGGGGGGAGCGGACGGGCGCCGGTTGCATGCCTTTGCCTTTTATGGTATACTCTTTACCAAACGGTAAAGAGGAGGCTTTCACCTTGGAATTCAAATACAGTGTTTCCAAACAGGATTACATCGACTTTAATCTTAACTACTTCAACAACAATGCTGTCGTGCAGCGCTCCATCTGGATGATGCGTGTCGCAACGGCTGTCATCGTCATCATCGGTGGTTCGGTGCTCATGTACTGGCTGCACGCGCTGACACTCGTCTCCGGTCTGGTTTATCTCGCACTCGCTGCGGTCTGCTTTTTCGGAACGCCGTGGTATATGCGCCGCAAAGTCGTGAAAAATACCGAGCGCATCCTCAAAAACGCCAACAACAAGCAGCTCTGCGGCCCCAAGACGCTCACCCTGCGTGATGAAGACTTCGAGCTCAAGGGAGAGAACGAGGACAGCGTTTACCGCTATGACGCAGTGCAGCGTACTGCATCCGATGACAGGCATTACTTCATTTTCGTCGACGAGTTTTCCGCCATCATCGTCCCCTTCGAGGCGTTCTCCTCCATGGATGACCAGCGTGCGTTTTATGAACGCATTACAAAGAATATCTCTGACCCGGCGCTCAAATGCTGAACACCGTTTTCCCCTTTCTCATCAGCAGCGCAGCCGCTTCTGTTCTCTGTAAAAGGTTGCGAAAAAGGGGTTGACAAACCAGTAATTACAGTATAAAATAGTCCATGTAATTCAAACTTAACAATATTATCGGCTTCGACGGAAAAATGCTGTTTCCATAAATACGGTCCTGCAAGAGAGCGGATGACGCGGCTGAAAGCGTCCGCAGACCTCAAGGAACGGCTACCGGTTTCCCGAGCTGTACGGCCCAATGCCTTTAGAAAAGTGCTGAAGCTGTATCGTTTCGTCTGCGTTATAAGACCCCAAGCGGCAGAAACGCCTTTTCCGAAACCTCGTGTATCGGATGCCGAGGCTCTGCAAGCAGGGTGGTACCGTGGGCTTTCCGCTCACCCCTGAGTCTCACGCTCAGCGGTGAGCGGAATTTTTTTATCTGCACGGATTACGCTTATTTTTGTTAAAACTGACAGGAAAGGTGAGATAAAACCATGTCTGAGGACAACAAGTACACGTTTGAAAACAAGGAATACCGTGACACGTACCGTCACACGGTTTCCCACATCCTCGCTCAGGCGGTAAAGCGTCTGTACCCGGAGGTCAAGCTGGCCATCGGCCCGGCTATCGAAAACGGCTTCTATTACGACTTCGATGCACCGTTCTCCTTCACGCAGGAGCATCTGGACGCACTCGAGGCCGAGATGCGCAAGATCTGCAAGGAGAAGGAAAAGCTCGAGCGCTTCGAGCTTCCGCGTGAGGAAGCTGTCAAGCTCATGCAGGAGCGCGAGGAGCCGTACAAGGTAGAGCTGATCAACGACCTGCCCGAGGACGCTACGATCTCCTTCTACAAGCAGGGCGAATTCACCGACCTGTGCGCAGGTCCGCATCTGGACTCCACCGGCCGTGTCAAGGGCAACGGCATCAAGCTGATGAACGTTACGGGCGCTTACTGGCGCGGTGACTCCTCCAAGAAGATGCTCCAGCGTATCTACGGCACCGCGTTCCCGAAGAAGGACGAGCTTGACCAGTACCTTAACATGCTCGAAGAAGCGAAGAAGCGCGACCACCGCAAGCTCGGCAAGGAGCTCGGTCTGTTCATGCTGACCGAGGAGGGCCCCGGCTTCCCGTTCTTCCTGCCCAACGGCATGATCCTCAAGAACACGCTCATCGACTACTGGCGCGAGGTTCACAAGCGCTATGGCTACGTTGAGGTCTCCACTCCGATGATCCTCAACCGCAAGCTGTGGGAGCGCTCCGGCCACTGGGATCACTACAAGCAGAACATGTACACCACCGTCATTGACGACGAGGACTACGCAATCAAGCCGATGAACTGCCCGGGCGGCATGCTGGTATACAAGAGCCAGCCGCATTCCTACAAGGAGCTGCCGCTGCGCGTGGGCGAGCTGGGTCTGGTACACCGTCACGAGCTGTCCGGCGCGCTGCACGGTTTGTTCCGTGTCCGCTGCTTCACGCAGGATGATGCCCACATCTTCATGACCTGGGATCAGATGAAGGACGAGATCAAGAACGTTGTCCGCCTGTTTGATGAGGTATATTCCACCTTCGGTCTGACCTATCAGATCGAGCTGTCCACCATGCCGGAGGACCACATGGGCGAGCTCAAGGACTGGCAGTTCGCTGAAAAGACCCTCGCTGAGGCGATCACTGAAATCGGCAAGGACTATGTTGTCAACGAGGGTGACGGCGCGTTCTACGGCCCGAAGCTCGACTTCCATCTGGCAGACTCCATCGGCCGTACCTGGCAGTGCGGCACCATTCAGCTCGATATGCAGCTGCCTGAGCGCTTCGAGCTCGAGTACACCGGTGCGGACGGCGAGAAGCATCGCCCGGTCATGATTCATCGCGTCGTTCTCGGCTCGATCGAGCGTTTCATCGGCGTTATCACCGAGCACTTTGCCGGCGCGTTCCCGACCTGGCTGGCTCCGGAGCAGGTTCGCGTCATGCCGATGACTGACCGCAACATTCCCTGTGCACAGGAGGTCATGAAGCAGCTGACCGACAAGGGCTTCCGCGCCACCATGGACGAGCGCAACGAGAAGATCGGCTACAAGATCCGCGAGGCGCAGGTACACAAGGTACCGTATATGATCGTTATCGGCGACAAGGACGAGGAGAAGGGCATCATCTCCGTTCGCAACCGCAAGACCGGCGAGACCACCCCGATGGAGCTCGGCGAATTTATCGAGAAGCTCGATTACGAGGTTAAAAACAAGCTGAAGTAAGCAGCAAAACGGAGAGCGGAAGCGGTATTCCGTTCTCCGTCACAATAGAATAAAGGTTCATAGAGTTTTGTCATGTATGCAGGGAGGATGCGGCATGAAAAAATTTGTTTCCGCGTGTTTGATGGCAGGTCTGCTGACTTGTGCCGCCGGTGCCGCACGGGTCGGTACGATCAACAACAACTATCCCGGCGATACCGAAGCGCAAGCGCAGATGCTTTACGATCTCGGGCTGTTTAAAGGCACCGACAAGGGCTTTGCGCTGGAGAAATCCATGACCCGCGCAGAGGCCTCGGTGATGCTGACCCGTCTGCTTGGCGCAGAAAAGACCGCGCTGGCAGGAAACTGGAAGCATCCGTTTACCGATGTGCCGCAGTGGGCGGACAAATACGTCGGCTGGCTGTATCAGAATGGTTTGACCAAAGGCGTTTCCGCGACACTGTACGGCTCGCAGCGCAATGTCACCTGCGACCAGTATTGCATTTTTCTGACCCGGGCACATTTGGATGCGGACAGCTATCAGGGTACGGCTTTTGTCGATAACGATGAGGTACGGCAGACGGACGAAGAGGGCTTTATCCGCGGAGATGCGGTTTCGCTCTCGGCGCGGCTGCTCAGTACGAACTACGCGAAAAACGGCGACGAAGGCGACCGTAGTGTGGCGGAAAAGCTGATCGACAACGGCGTTTTCACGGCGGAACAGTTCAAAAATGCGGCATGGGACGTTCTGCCGCGTGATTACGGCAATGATTATCAGTACGATGACAAGTGGAACCTGATCGCTTCGCCGTTCGTCTGCCAGATCGCAGATGTGACAGTGGCACAGTGCCCGATTGACGGAGTGCAGCCTGTCAGCGGTACAGACCGTTATGCGCAGAGCGATATGGATCAGTCGGACTTGACCTTGTACCGCATGGACAGCAAGACGATGAAACTGACGCAAGTGCTCTCGCTGCCGAAAGAAAGCTCCGTGGAATATCTCGGCAGTGCCGGAGAAACCGATTATCTGCTGGTGCACGACCGGAAAACGGAAACGTATTCGCTGTGCTCAGTGCGCGGCGATACGGTCAAAAGCGAACTGACCCTGAGCGAAGCACAGCAGCAGGCAGCACATACCGTTTATCAGAGCGCACGCGGTTGCATCATCTGCACGGACGAGACGACCGGTTACAAGCTCACGGAAACAGGCGTGGAGCCGTTCAACATGGCGGCAGGCATCTGCCAACTGACCGAGGATGGCATGATTATTACGCAGAAATGCACGGCGGACGAAACCGTGCTGACGGCATATAACTGGGACGGTCAAAAGACAGACAGCTATGCCATCTCCAATGCGTATCAGTCGGATGATGCCGAGGTGCGCAAGCATTTTGCACCGCAGATATTCGGCAGTGACGGTGCGCTGTTCTGGGGCACAGCCGGGCTGTACCGCGAAGGAAACGGCCGTTTGGTGCAGGTGACAGACTCTCCGGTCATCAGCGTAAAGCAGGATGCCGATGGGGCCTATTATGCTGTTTCCTGCGATAAATCTGAGCGGACGGAATACTATTCGGATGGTATCGGATACATGGCCGGTGATATGCTCGTGCGTATCGCGCCGGATGGAACACAGACCACGTTTGCAACACTCGATGACATTCTGATCGACGAGGTAAAGACGGTCAAAAGCGGTGCTGTTCGCTTCACAATCGCCATTCCGACAGAGGGCCATAGAAGCGGACACTATACCTGCCTGTTGAAAGACGGAAGGATTACCGTCCGGTCTGCAACCGATGATGTATTCTACATCTGGGGCAACGATGCGCTGGAAAACGAACAAGAGAAAATAGATAAGATTATTGCGAACCAGAAAGGTGAAGAATAATGGCAGAAAAGAAAAAGCTGGTCAGTGAGATCACGTCGATGGACGTGGATTTCGCGCAGTGGTACACAGATATCGTAAAAAAGGCGGAGATGGCGGACTACTCGTCCGTCAAGGGCTGCATCATCATGCGCCCGTACGCGCAGGCGCTGTGGGAGAACATTCAGCACACGCTCGACACCATGTTCAAGGAGACCGGCCATGAGAACGTTGCGATGCCGATCTTCATCCCGGAAAGCCTGCTCCAGAAGGAGGCCGACCATGTAGAGGGCTTCGCGCCGGAGTGTGCGTGGGTCACCCACGGCGGCAATGACAAGCTCGAGGAGCGTCTGTGTGTCCGCCCGACCTCCGAGACCCTGTTCTGCGAGCATTACGCGAAGATCGTCCGTTCCTGGCGCGACCTGCCCAAGCTGTACAACCAGTGGTGCTCGGTCGTCCGCTGGGAAAAGACCACCCGTCCGTTCCTGCGTTCCCGTGAGTTCTGGTGGCAGGAGGGTCATACCGTCCACGCAACCGCCGAGGAGGCGATGCAGGAGACCCTGCGCATGCTGAACATCTACGCGAAGTTCTTCGAGGAATGGCTGGCCATCCCGGTCGTCAAGGGCGAAAAGACCCCGAAGGAGCGCTTCGCCGGTGCAGAGAACACCTACACGATCGAGGCCATGATGCACGACTGCAAGGCACTTCAGTCCGGCACCTCGCACTACTTCGGTGACGGCTTCGCGCGCGCCTTCGGCATGCAGTACACCGATAAGAACAACACGCTTCAGTATATGTATCAAACCTCCTGGGGCGTTTCCACCCGTATTATCGGCGCGATCATCATGACCCACGGCGATAACGAGGGTCTGGTGCTGCCGCCGCGCATCGCTCCGACCCAGCTCGTCGTAATCCCGGTCGCTGCCCATAAGGAAGGCGTCAAGGAGAAGGCAGCCGAGCTGTACGAGCAGGTCAAGGCAGCCGGTATCCGTGCAAAGATCGATCTGTCCGACAATACCCCGGGCTGGAAGTTCGCCGAGTATGAGATGAAGGGCATTCCGCTCCGTCTGGAGGTCGGCCCGCGCGACATCGCCGAGGGTCAGTGCGTCCTCGTCCGCCGCGACACCCGTGAAAAGACCGTTGTCAAGTTCGAGGATCTCGAAAAGACCATTCCGGCTCTGCTCGACGACATCCAGAAGAGCCTCTACGAAAAGGCGCTGGCAAACCGCGAGGCACATACCTACACCGCAACCAGCCTGGATGAGATGAAGTCCATCCTCGCTGAACACACCGGCTTTATCAAGTCCATGTGGTGCGGCGATCAGGCCTGTGAGGAGAAGATCAAGGAAGAAACCGGCATGCCGAGCCGCTGCATGCCGTTTGAGCAGGAGCATATTGCAGATACCTGCCCGGTCTGCGGCAAGAAGGCCGACAAGATGGTTGTCTGGGGCATCGCGTACTAAGACGCATCAGAAACTTATGCAGGGCGGGGTGACGCATCACCTCGCCTTCGCTGTTTTTCAAGGAAAGGAGTGCTGTGCTTGCTTGCAAAGATAGAAGAATTCATGTCCACGCCCGCCGGTCGCTTTCTGGGCATGGCCGGACTGGCGATTCTGACCGCAGTGCTGACCTATATCGCGGCGCAGACGGTAAATCGACTGATGCGCAAGCTCGTCGACCGACAGAGAAAGTCGGGCAGTTCGCTCGCGACAGTAACCGGCTTTGTGCGCTATATCGCGGTCGCGGCGGTGTATTTTGCCGGCGGCATGGTCATCATCGGAGCGATACCTCTGCTTTCGAGCGCGGTACATACCCTGCTGACGGCCGGCGGTGTTATCGCTGTGGTAGCCGGTCTTGCGGCGCAGGAGGCGCTCGGCAGCGTCGTGA
>ENA-ORRR01001936-ORRR01001936.1-human-gut-metagenome-genome-assembly--contig:-NODE-1936-length-11720-cov-3.12773_pt1 | contig 11720 bp, 9 predicted proteins | sample MGYA00242182_ERZ509148 | MGnify/ENA primary metagenome ERZ509148 (study PRJEB26280, sample SAMEA2338674) | human gut metagenome | biome: human gut; feature: human-associated habitat; material: faeces... | reverse complement strand
AGCCGCCCCGGCGGCAGCAGCTCGTTCTCGGTGCCGCTCTCCGTCCTCGACAGGCTTCAGGGCAGCACGGCAGTTACCCCGGCGGAGTATTCGCGCACGCACAAGCCGGACAGCAGCAGATGCTACGATAATCTGTATCCGGTGCCGGATTTCGGCGCGGTCAGCGGCGCGTCGCTGTTTGCGACCTCACGCGACCGCGGCACGACCTGCTTCTACTACGCGCTGAGCGAGCTTCCCGACCTCGACCGTCAGCTGCTGCGCTATTATGCGGCGCTCGGCGAAAACACGTTCTATCAGTTCAATGAAAGCTCGTTCACCTCGTCGGCAGGCTATCTCCTGTCGGTCAAGCTGTACGAGACCACATGGGAGGGCATCGACGTCCTCGGCGTGTTCGTTTCGGGCATGCAGACGAGCTAAGCTGTCGCGAAACCACGGTTTCGCCGACAAGCTGTGTTCTGACAGCGCGGGGCGCCGTAGAACACGGACGAAGAAAAGTTCCTATGCAGAAACTTTTCGCTCTCTCAGAGTATAAAAACCGAGGTACACGCCCCCGGTTGCTCTCATGAAATGTTTTTGAGGATAGAGGCCTACGGGCTTATGAATTTGCTTCGCAAATTCTATTTTATGCGCGCTTTCGCGCGGAACGGCGCGGTATAAACTTTCGCTATCGGAGGGCACAGGAAACTGCGCCCTCTTTTCTTGTCTTTACAAGCGGTTCTTTCCTGTGCTATAATGATAAAAAGCTGAAAAAAAGAAGTTCTGGCTTGTGCATGATACACAAAGGAGTGACCAATATGACAAACCGCATGTTCGGCAATTCGCAGATTCTTGCCTGGCTGCAATATTATTCGGATAATACGCAGATCGATCTCGAAAAGGTGAAGATCCTCGATATTACGCGCAAAAATAAAAACCTGATCCCGACGGTCGAGTCGAACGACGCGGTTCTCGTGTTCACCGAGGCAGGTCACGCAGACATCTTTTACCGCATGTGGAGCGCCGGTCTGGGCGAGTGCGATGTCTGGTACAACACCGGCTCGGAGCCGTCCGGCCCGATCGAGCACAGCAAGCTCAAGAACATGATCGACCGCGGCATCAACGCCTCTGCGGCCATGCTCGTGCTCAATCCGAACGCGCGCTCGACCTATAAGATCGGCATGCACAACACGAGCTTCTCGCGCGGCTCCATCCGCTACGTCGGCAGCGAGATCCGCGCGGTCATCCTCAACAAGATGCACATGGCGTCCGACGACACGGTCTGCATCATTTCGGGCGAGTCCATCGCGGTCGAGGCCGCGCTCATCGCGGGCGAGGGAACGGTCATCGCGGTCGAGTACAACGGAAACGACCGCCGCACGATGGAGGAGAATATCGAGCAGTTCGGCCTGAACAACATCGCGATCATCGACCATGTGGACGATGAGAGCATGAAGGAGCTGCCGGTTCCCTCGCTCGCCATGCTTGTCGCGAGCGCGAGCATGGAGCAGGAGATCGCCTGCCTGCTGCGCCTCAATCCGCACATGGAGTTCGTGATCTACACGCTCGACTTCCGCTGCGCCGCTGCGCTGCCCGATCTGTTCGCGAAGCTCGGCATCGGCGAGACCGAGGTCATTCAGATCACGGTTTCCAGAATGAACGCCAAGCATAATTTTGAAGCCGAGCCCGCGCCGTGGCTCATCACGGGGCGTGGCGGAGTTTGATAGTGTCCGTCGCACAAAAACATCTGTTTTTGTGCGAAATGACGATTGACAGCGGACAGACATTTCCCTATAATAAGTGACAGTGGGACGCAGGACGGCGAAAAATGCCGAAAACCGCGTTCTGCGCACAATTTCATCCATGAAAGATGATGATGGAGACAGTACGTTCCGATGACCGAACGCGAAGCGAGCCGGGGTATGGTGAAAGCCCGGTGCAAGTAGGACGGGACCGAATATCACTCCGGAGTTGCAGCCCGAACCCTTCCCGCCGGGAAACAGTAGGTGCTGACGGCAGCTTTGCCGTTATAAAAGCCGCGTATGTCGGTACGCAGTAACGGGTGGTCAAACGAATGGCTGATGATCGAGCTTTCGTCCCTTTACGGGGATGAAGGCTCGTTTTTTTGCCTTTTCGGCAAAAAGCACAAGAAGGATACAGGAGGAAACAGCATGAAGAACATGGTCGAGATCCGCTGGCATGGCCGCGGCGGTCAGGGCGCAAAGACCGCCTGCCTGCTGCTCGCGGACGCGGCGTTCGCGTCGGGCAAATATGTGCAGGGCTTTCCGGAGTACGGTCCGGAGCGCATGGGCGCACCGATCACCGCCTACAATCGCATTTCTGACGAGAGATGCACCATTCATTCGAACATTTACAATCCGGATTACGTCGTTGTCGTCGACGAGACGCTGCTCCAGTCGGTAGACGTCACCCATGGCCTGAACCCGGAGGGTGCGATCGTCATCAATACCCATAAGTCCCCGGACGAGGTTCGTCCGCTGCTGCGCGGCTACGAGGGCAGGGTATACACCCTTGACGCCCGTGCGATCTCCGAGCGCACGCTCGGCAAGTATTTCCCGAACACCCCGATGCTCGCCGCGATCGTCAAGGTCAGCGGCGTGCTCGACCCGTGGCGCTTTGTTTCCGACATGGAGACCTCGTTCAAGCATAAGTTCGCGACCAAGCCGCAGGTCATCGCAGGTAATATGGAATGTCTGACCCAGTCGCTCAAGGAGGTGCGCGGATAATGGCTAAGTGTGCAAAGGATATCAATGAACAGTCGCCGTGGCAGGAGCTTACCCCGGGCGGCGAGATCTACGAGGGCGGCACCGCCCGCATGACCATCACCGGCGAGTGGCGCGCGAACATCCCGGTCTGGGACCCGCAGAAGTGCAAGCAGTGTCTGCTGTGCGCGCCGTTCTGCCCGGACGCCTCCATCCCGGTAACGGACGGCAGGCGCGGCGAATTTGACTTCGACCACTGCAAGGGCTGCGGTATCTGCTGGAAGGTGTGCCCCTTCGGCGCGATCGACTTTGTAAAGGAGGAAAAGTGATGAGCATTCGTGAGCGTATTTCGGGCAACGAAGCAGTTGCCTACGCAATGCGTCAGATCAACCCGGACGTATTTGCGGCTTTCCCGATCACTCCCTCTACCGAAATTCCGCAGTATTTTGCGCAGTATGTCGCAAACGGTCAGGTAGACACCGAGTACGTCACCGTCGAGTCCGAGCATTCCTCCATGTCCACCTGTATCGGTGCGGAGGCGGCAGGCTGCCGCGCGGTAACGGCTACTTCCTCGTGCGGTCTCGCGTTCATGTATGAGCTTCTGTACGTTGCGTCGTCCTCCCGCCTGCCGATCACGCTCGCGTGCGTAAACCGCGCGCTGACCGGCCCGATCAACATCAACAACGACCATTCCGACTCCATGGGCGCGCGCGACGCAGGCTGGATCCAGCTTTACGCCGAGAACAATCAGGAGGCCTATGACAACTATCTCCAGGCGATGCGCATCGCGGAGACACCGGATGTCCGCCTGCCGATCATGGTCTGTCAGGACGGCTTCATCACCTCGCACGCAGTCGAAAACATCGAGCTTGAAGAGGATGAGGCAGTCAGGAAGTTCGTCGGCGAGTACAACCCCGAGCATGCCCTCATCGGCCGCAAGACGCCGCTCGCTGTCGGCCCGTACGATGTTTCTCCGTACTACATGGAGCACAAGGTGCAGCAGGCCGAGGCAATGAAGAACGCAAAGAAGGCTATTCTGGACGTTGCAGCGGATTTTGAAAAGACCTTCGGCCGCAAGTACGGCTTCTTCGAGGAGTACCGCATGGAGGACGCCGAGGTCGCTATCGTGCTCATCGGCTCGACCGCAGGCGACCAGCTGCGCGCAGCCGGCCGCAAGGTCGGTCTCATCAAGCTGCGCGTGTTCCGTCCGTTCCCGGGCGAGGAGCTTGCAGCGGCGCTCAGTCATGTCAAGGCAGTCGCCGTCATGGACAAGAGCGAGGGCTTTTCCGCGTGCGGCGGCCCGGTCTATGCAGAGACCTGCGCGGCGTGCTACGCGCTCGAGGAGCGCCCGGTCATGGTCAATATCGTTTACGGTCTGGGCGGCCGCGACGTTGCGACCGGCGACATCGCGCGCGTATTTGACCACCTGTTCCTGCTCGTGAACAACGGCGGCAAGGGTCCGAAGTATATCCACATGGGTCAGCGCAGCAGCGCACCGGAGGTGTTCTGAAATGGCATATAATCATAAAGTTGAACTTTCCAAGCCGGAGCGTTTCGTCGGCGGCCACCGTCTTTGTGCAGGCTGCGGCGCAGGTCTGGTCTGCCGCGGCATGATGCGCGCGCTCGATGAGGGCGACAAGGCGGTCATCTGCAACGCGACCTCCTGCCTCGAGGTTTCCTCCTTCCTGTATCCATTCACCGCATGGGAGGACTCCTACATCCATTCTGCCTTCGAGAATGCAGCGGCGACCTGCGGCGGCGTCGAGGCGGCTTACAATGTCCTCAAGCGCCGCGGCAAGATCGACGATACCTACAAGTTCCTCGCCATCGGCGGCGACGGCGGCACCTACGACATCGGCTTCCAGTCGCTCTCCGGCGCGATGGAGCGCGGTCACGACATGGTATATTTCTGCTACGACAACGAGGCGTACATGAACACCGGCATTCAGCGCTCGTCCTCGACGCCGCGCTTTGCGAGCGCGACCACCACGCCGTCCGGCTCCTGCTCGGTCGGCAAGAAGCAGAACAAGAAGGACCTGACCGAGATCATGGCGGCGCACAACATCCCGTATGTTGCCCAGACCACCTTTCTCGGCAACTTCAAGGACTTCCACGAAAAAGCGCACCGCGCGATCTACACCGAAGGTCCGGCGTTCGTCAACGTCATGTCTCCGTGTCCGCGCGGCTGGCAGTATCCGACCGAGATGCTCCCCGAGATCTGCAAAATGGCAGTCGAGACCTGCGTCTGGCCGCTGTACGAGATCATCGACGGCGAATGGCATCTGAACTACATGCCGAAGAAAAAGCTGCCGGTCGAGGAGTTCATGAAGCTCCAGGGCCGCTTCAAGCACTGCTTCAAGCCGGGCAACGAGTGGACCATCGAGGCTGCACAGCAGTATGTAGACGAGAAGTGGGAAAAGCTCCTCGCACGCTGCGGAAAGTAAGCTGTCGGGAAACTGAATGCACGCTGCCGCGCGACAGCTGTTTTGCATGAAAATAAATTTTATCGACAATAGAAAGACCACAGTCAGTACATGACTGTGGTCTGAGTTTGTCGACAAAGTCAGTTTTCGCGATGTTGACGCTGACGCGCGGCAGCGCGCATGAAATAGAAATCGCGCAGCGATTTCATAAAAACCGGGGGCGTGTACCTCGGTTTTTATACTTTGAGAGGGAGAAAGTTTCCGTATGGGAACTTTCGGACGTCCGTGTTTTGCGAAGTCAAAACACAGATTGTCGGAAAAACGTCAGTTTTTCGACAGTCTAAGACCACAGTCAGTACATGACTGTGGTCTTTTGCTGTCCTGAAATCAGAGCATGGCGCTTTCTATTTTTGCGCCGGGGCAGATGGTGCGAACGAAGCCGGCGAGCGTTTCGAGCGCGTCCTCGATGACCGCCGGGGCGGTATCGGGCGTGCCGAAGACCGGGTAGAACACATGACGGCTGTCCGGATGGACACAGGTGCGGCTGTCCGCGCCTGCGATCATGCTGAAGATGATGCCCGTCTCGTCGCGGCCGCAGATATCGTTCGGATAGGTATGCGTGCTGTCGCCCCGCATGCCGTCAAACGGCAGCTTCGCGTCCGGCGTGAAGATGGTCAGCGGGCCGTCGATGCGGTCGATGTCGTGTGTGCCGGACAGGACGAACGTCGTAAGCTCGAGCAGGAACGGCACCGCCGTCACCGGGTCCTCCTCCGGGAAGGGACGACCCTTGAACATCACGGTCTCGAACTGCTGCATGACCGGATAGGTCTTTTTGAACTTGCGGAAAAAGCGGAAATAGGGGTTTTCACCGAACACGGCCTTGCGGTCGTAATCCGCGTATCTCTCGCGGAGCGCCGCGAGCTCGCGCTCGACGAGCGCATGGAGCGCGGCTCTGCCGCAGCCCTCCACCGGATACTTTACCTCGAGAATGCCGAGCGGGATGCCGCGCGAAGCAAAGCTCTGGTCCTTGCCGATGTCAAACATGGAACGCTTTCCTTTCTCACTTCATTGGCTCGTAAAACTGGTCGAGCAGCTGACCGATGGTCTGATGATCGGCGATCTTGCCGGTAACCGCATCATAATAATAGTACATATTGCCGTCCTGGTCGGCAAAGAGATAGGTGCCGAGCGGACATATATCACGGTTGCCGTCCGTCCATCCGATATACTGATAGCCTTCCGCCTCGCCGACGACGCGGATCTGGCTGACGCTCAGCGGGTGCATCACGACCGAAAGACCGACGATCGCGATCAGGTACGAGCAGTACAGCAGGATCACGACGTAAGCGGAATCACAGCCCTTCGGCGGATGGAGCATGGACTCAAGACCGAGGATTTTCACAACACAACCAAATACAAGCATGATAATGATGACCCAGAACCAGACCTCGCAGAGCGGATTATATCCCAGCACGAGCATGAGATAGATGAGGCCGCCGCAGCCGAAGGTGACGATCACCTGACTCAGACGGTTCAATTCCGCCCCCTCGCGTCTTGCCGCAAAGCGCGACGCGAACAGGATGACAGGTGCATAGAGCCACAGGAAAATGCGGCTGTCGCCAAGCGCGCCGCCAAAGTCTATATAAAAGTAAGTACCGATGAGGCTCACCACGAGCCACACGACAAGCGCTGCGATCGTAAACGTTCTTTTTGCATCTTTTTTCTTTTCCATTTCTATATTCTCCCCTGAAAAAAGGCAAACGGGCAGAGCCATGCGGCTCTACCCGTTCCACCACACACCGCATGGTGTGAGCTATGCGATTGTAAGATTAAGCCTCAGCCTTGATCTTCTTCAGCTTTGCAAAGCGCGGCAGGCCGGACTGCTTCGGGCCAACGTTCTCGCCCTCGATGAGCGGCAGAGCGTAGTCAACAAATGCCTGAGTAACGCCGTTGCCTTCCTCGTTGATCCAGTCGCGCGGAACCTTCTTCTCGGTGTTCGCAACTTCAGAAAGCGGGAGCAGCTCGATCTCGCACTTGTAGCCGTTCTCGTCGCGGGTGCACTTGAAGCCCGGCATGTAGTCGGTCTTGCCTGCAACTGCGTTCTCAACAGCAGCCTTGCCGGACATGTAGGACTCGTCTACGTCGGTCTTGGAAGCGCAGTGTGCAGCGCAGCGCTGGAGCAGGCTGAGCTCGATGCCGCGGACCTTGCAGCCCAGCTCGTTCTTTACGGTGTCTGCCAGCATGGAAGCCAGACCGCCGAGCTGTGCATGGCCGAAGCCGTCGGTAGCAGAGGTCTTAGCCTCGGATACGAAGGAGCCGTCAGCGTAGTGGATGCCCTCGGATACAGCAACGAGGCAGTTGCCCTTCTCGTCGTAGATCTTCTTGACGTCAGCCAGGAACTTCTTCATGTCGAAGTCGGTCTCCGGCAGGTAAACCAGATCCGGACCTGCGCCCATAGCGGTAGCCAGACCGGCAGCGCCAGCCAGCCAGCCAGCGTGACGGCCCATGATCTCTACGACGCAGACCATGCCGGTGTCGTATACGCGAGCGTCCTGATAGATCTCCATGCAGGAAGTAGCGATGTACTTGGCTGCGGAAGCGAAGCCCGGGCAGTGGTCGGTGCCGAACAGGTCGTTGTCGATGGTCTTCGGAATGCCCATGACGCGGCACTCGTAGCCGGACTTCATCATATACTTGGAGACCTTGTTGCAGGTATCCATGGAGTCGTTGCCGCCGTTGTAGAAGAAGTAGCGGATGTCGTACTTCTTGAAGATCTCAAGAATACGCTTGTAATCGGTATCGTCTACGTCCGGATCAGCCAGCTTGTAGCGGCAGGAGCCCAGAGCAGAGGACGGGGTGTAGCGCAGAAGAGCCAGCTCGTCGCGGTCTTCCTTGTCGATATCATACAGATCGTCGTTCAGCAGACCCTTGATGCCGTGTGCCATGCCGAATACGCGGGTGATGGACGGGTTGTCCAGCGCCGCCTCCAGCGCACCCAGAACAGAAGAGTTGATTACGGAAGTCGGGCCGCCCGACTGACCGATGACGCAAGCGCCTTTCAGTTCGCTCATAATGATAAACCTCCTAACAAATTAAAACACAGAGATATCTCGCTGCATTTTCTTACGTATAAAGAGTACCATATAACGTGAAAAAAATCAATCGTTATCCGAAGTTTTCGGCAGTTTTCACGATTTTATGTAGAGCTGCGGAAAAAAAGACAGGATTTTTTTGATATACACTTGATTTTAGCGGGGGTAACTGATAAAATAAAAGCAGAATTTTTAAGATTCAGCTTTTATCAGAAAGGAAGTTTTCCCATGCCTTTAGTTACTACTACTGAGATGTTCAAGAAGGCTTATGACGGCGGCTACGCTGTCGGCGCTTTCAACGTGAACAACATGGAGATCGTTCAGGGTATCACCGAGGCTTGCCAGGAGCAGCACGCTCCTGTCGTTCTTCAGGTATCCAAGGGCGCACGCGCTTACGCTAACCACACCTACCTCGTAAAGATGGTAGAGGCTGCTGTTATCGAGTGCCCGGATATTCCGATCGCTCTGCATCTGGACCACGGCCCGGACTTCGAGACCTGCAAGTCCTGCATCGACGGCGGCTTCACCTCCGTTATGATCGACTGCTCTTCCCGTCCGTTCGACGAGAACGTTGAGGAGACCAAGAAGGTCGTAGAGTACGCTCACGCACACGGCGTTGTTGTTGAGGCTGAGCTCGGCACCCTCGCTGGCGTAGAGGATGACGTTAAGGTATCCGCTGCGGATTCCTCCTACACCCATCCGGAAGAGGTTGAGGAGTTCGTAACCCGCACCGGCTGTGACTCCCTGGCTATCGCAATCGGCACCTCCCACGGCGCTTACAAGTTCACCCCGGAGCAGTGCACCCGCAACGAGCAGGGCATCCTCGTTCCGCCTCCGCTGCGTTTCGACGTACTCGAGGAAGTTTCCAAGCGTCTGCCGGGCTTCCCGATCGTTCTGCACGGTTCCTCTTCTGTTCCGCGCGAGTTCGTTGACAAGATCAACGCTCACGGCGGCAAGATGCCGGATGCAATCGGCATTCCGGAGGAAGAGCTCCGTCATGCTGCACAGCTGTCCGTCTGCAAGATCAATATCGACTCCGATATTCGTCTGGCTATCACCGCTTCTATCCGCGAGCACTTCGACGAGCATCCGGATCACTTCGATCCGCGTCAGTACCTGAAGCCGGCTCGTCAGGCTGTCAAGGACATGGTCACCCACAAGCTGATCAACGTTCTGGGCTGCAACGGCAAGGCTTAATCTGCTGAACTGAAAGCTGAAAAGACCTCCCGATATGGGAGGTCTTTTTTTTGCTAGCGCATGAACAGCGTTTGCTGTGCAAATGAAAAAAACCAGGGACATACGCCCTGGTTTTTTCGTTAAGATGGAGAACTGCTGTCTCGAGGCTTATTCAGCCTTGGTCTCAGCGTCCTTGGTCTTGAGCACGAGCTTGTCGTTCTCGACATCGAGTACGACCTCGCTGCCCTTGCTGATCCTGCCCTCGAGGGACTCCTCAGCGACAAGATCCTCGACCTCGCTGGTGACGGCGCGGCGCAGCGGACGCGCACCGTAAAGCGGATCGAAGCCGGCCTTTGCGAGGTGCTTCTTTGCAGCCTCGGTCCAGGTCATGCTGATCTCCATGTCCTTCATGCGTTCAGCGACCTTGCGCAGCATGCCGTCCGCGATCTGGGCGATCTCGTCCTCGTTCAGACGGTTGAATACGATGATGTCGTCGATACGGTTGAGGAACTCCGGACGAACCGCGTTCTTCAGCTCGCCCATGACATCCTCCTTGATCTGCTCAAAGGTGCGCTCAGCAGCGTCCTCCGGCTTGCCGTCTGCGAAGCCGAGCGACTTGCGGCCGGCGCCGGTGATCTTCTGTGCGCCGATGTTGGAGGTCATGATGATGATAGTGTTCTTGAAATCCACATGGCGGCCCTGACCGTCGGTCAGGATGCCGTCCTCAAGGATTTGCAGCAGGATGTTGAACACATCCGGGTGCGCCTTCTCGATCTCATCGAACAGGACGACCGAGTACGGATGACGGCGGACCTTTTCGGAAAGCTGGCCGCCCTCATCGTAGCCGACATATCCCGGAGGCGAACCGATCATACGGGAAACGGCGTGCTTCTCCATGTATTCGGACATATCGATACGGATCAGCGCGTTCTCGTCGCCGAACATCGCTTCTGCCAGCGCCTTGCTCAGCTCGGTCTTGCCGACGCCGGTAGGACCGAGGAACAGGAACGAACCGATCGGGCGCTTCGGGTCACGCAGGCCGACACGGCTGCGGCGGATGGCCTTGGAAACCGCGGTGACGGCTTCGCTCTGGCCGATGACGCGCTTGTGCAGCGTATCCTCGAGGTGCAGCAGGCGCTGACCCTCGTCCTCGGTCAGCTGAGCGACCGGAACGCCGGTCCAGCCGGAGATAACGGCTGCAATGTCGTCCTCGGTGACAGCACCGTGGGACTTGGTCTGCTGGTCAGCCCACTCCTTCTTGCGAGCCTCCAGAGCCTCGCGCTTGGATTTCTCTTCGTCGCGCAGCTTGGCAGCATTCTCGTAGTCCTGACCCTTGACAGCCTCCTCCTTCTTCGCAGCAACGGCTGCGATCTCGTCCTCAAGCTGCTTGAGGTCCGGGGGAGCGGTCAGCGTGGACAGGCGGACGCGGGAGCAGGCCTCGTCGATGACGTCGATCGCCTTATCCGGCAGATAACGGCCGGTAACGTAGCGAACGGACAGCTTGACAGCGGCTTCGATGGCTTCGTCCGGAATCTTGATGCGGTGATGCGCTTCGTACTTGTCGCGCAGACCCTTCAGGATCTCGACGGCGTCCTCAGCGGACGGCTCGCCGACCTGTACCGGCTGGAAACGACGCTCGAGTGCAGCGTCCTTCTCGATGTTCTTGCGGTACTCATCGAGCGTGGTCGCGCCGATGACCTGCACCTCGCCGCGGCTCAGAGCCGGCTTGAGGATGTTGGCAGCGTCTGCCGCGCCCTCTGCCGCGCCTGCGCCCATCAGCATGTGCATCTCATCGATGAACAGGATGGTGTCCTTCTTGGCGGTCAGCTCTTCGATGACCTTCTTGATGCGCTCCTCGAACTCGCCGCGGTACTTGGTGCCTGCGATCATGCCGGTCAGATCGAGCGAGATGATGCGCTTGCCCTTCAGCGTCTCCGGGACATCGCCGGAAACGATCTTCTGAGCAAGACCTTCGACAACGGCGGTCTTGCCGACGCCCGGATCACCGATCAGTGCCGGGTTGTTCTTGGTGCGGCGGGACAGGATCTGGATGACGCGCTGGATTTCTTTCGTGCGGCCGATGACCGGATCGAGCTTGCCTTCCTTGGCTGCGGCGGTCAGGTCGCGGCCGAACTGGGCGAGCGCATCCTTGCTGTCAGCGCCGCCTGCGGAGGCGCCGGTCTCAGCGGAAACGCCGTCCTGTGCGCCGCCGAGCGCCTCGTTCAGCTTGCGAACAAGGATCTCCGGGGTGATTTTCAGATTTGCCAGTGCGGTCAGCGCGACGTTCTGGCCTTCGCGCAGGATGCCGAGCAGAAGGTGCTCGGTGCCGA
>ENA-ORRR01001925-ORRR01001925.1-human-gut-metagenome-genome-assembly--contig:-NODE-1925-length-11798-cov-2.69258_pt1 | contig 11798 bp, 8 predicted proteins | sample MGYA00242182_ERZ509148 | MGnify/ENA primary metagenome ERZ509148 (study PRJEB26280, sample SAMEA2338674) | human gut metagenome | biome: human gut; feature: human-associated habitat; material: faeces... | reverse complement strand
CCGCCATATTCTGGGCGTAAAAAATACTTCCAGATTTTTCAATGATCTGTTTGAAAAACTAAAACCGGGAAAAATTTATTTCAATACAGACCTGTTCCAGTGTACCTTTGTCTTTCTGCTGCTTCCCGGCACAAAAACAGTATTTTACTGCGGTCCTGTCGTATTTGAAAAGATACAGGGAAACCGCTTTGAAGAATTGTTTTCAAGCCTTCCTTTGAAAGATACTTATCATGACTCGATTCAGGCCTATTATCAGAAACTTCCTTTTTTAGGCTCCTATGCCATGTTCGAAAGCCTGTTTCTGGAATTCGGAAAAAAGCTCTATGGGGATTCCTGTGAAGTCGTCTATTCCAATACTGATTTTTTTGATCATTGGAATAACGCCTATAAGAATTGTCTGCGGGATGAAGAACATCCGTTTTCAAATATTGATGTGATTGAAAAGCGATATGAAGCAGAAAATATGCTGATCAATGCTGTCACTTCCGGCAGAGAAAGCCAGGCTCTGGAAATAACTTCAAAATTTGAATCCTGGCTTCTTCCACAACGAATCAGCAATAATTTAAGAGATATGAAAAATTATACCATCACACTGAACACATTACTTCGAAAAGCAGCCGAACAGGCTGGGGTACATCCGATCCATATTGACGCCTATTCCAACTGCAATGTAACCATGTTGGAAAGTCTGACTTCCGCAACTCAATGCCTGCGTGCACAACAGACCATCGCACTCGGATACTGCCGGATCGTCAAAGAACACCAGCACAAGATTCATTCCTCGATCATCCGGAAAGTTGTCGCCTACCTGGAAACGGATCTGTCTGCCAATCTGACTCTGAACACGCTGGCACAGCATCTTGGTGTCAATGCAAGTTATCTGTCCACATTGTTCACCAAAGAAATGGGAACTTCTCTGACAGACTATGTCAATCATTACCGCATCGACCATGCCAAAACACTGCTTGCCAATACCGATGTTCCGATCAAAGATATCGCACTGCGCTTTACCCGACTGTTCAAGCGAATCAGTGGCATGACTCCAAAAGCGTGGCGGGAATCTGCCTCTGGTCTGCACAGAGAGGGGAAGAAAAAATTATAGATTCCAAAATGAGAAGATGTTTGTTTTACAGAAGATACGCGTATCCTTTTTGAGAAATTAAAGAAATTGTTTTAAATACACCATATCCACCAACTGTTTTCCACACTCTATGATCGGATGGTCGTAGTTATCCACAAAAAATCCGGGGATCCGATGTGATTGTGTGAATCCGCATCTCTCATAAAAAGGCAGGGTTGCCGGGCTGTCCCCGGTCCCTGCCTGCAGAATTGCTTTCTTTCCTCTGTATTTTTCACAGAGAAACTGGATCATTTTTCTGCCATATCCTCTACGCTGGCATTGCGGTTTCACAGCCAGGTTTTTCAATTCCAAAATCTGGTCATTTTCTTGGGTAACAACGCAGACAGCCCGGACCTCACCTGCATCATACAAGACATACATCTCACCTCGCTCAAGATAGCGATCGATCATACTTTCCTGTTCATCGGCAAGAAGCAAAAGCTCCAGATATTCTTTTTTGTTTTCATTTATCTCACGGATCTCCATTTTTGCTTCTCCCAGATCAGCACTCTGTTCCGAATACTTCAATCTGAGTCAGCGCCGGGAACGGTGACGGATCATCTGCTTTGATCAGATCCTTCAATACGAGCCAGCTGATCTTCTTCTCTGAAAATGTAAATTCCTGTGCTCCGTCTGTTTTTTCCAGATCCAGCACCATGCTGCTTCCATCTGAAAATTCTACGGTCCCTTTTACCCACCAGTTGTCATGCGGAAAATCTGCTCTTGTATGAAGCACAATCCGGTCTGTGCTGATTTCACGACCAAATTCCAGTTTTATCTCGGCATCGTCTCTCTGATTGATCCCCCAGGAAGCAAACGGCCATTTTCCGTGATCGTGATTTGCCGTCACTCCGTCAATTGCATTCTTTGCTGCAAATACTGCCTCTCCTCTTGTCTCTACATTGGCAGATGCATGCGGATAACAGTTCACATCTCCATGCTGATCGTTGACATTTTCTGCCAGATTGCGATAAATATTGATCTCATAAGGTCTTGCCTTGCGAAGGCAAAGCAACTGTTTTTCTCCAGTAAATGCCTTTGGTGAAAGATTGAACTTCTTTTCTTCAAACGGAATCTCATAAGTCTGATCGCCTGTCAGATACACCAGTGATTTTCCAAGCACATCATCCACCTGCATCCAATAATGTCCTGTCTCTCCACCAATTTCAAATACAATGGTGTCGCCCTCCTGATACTCTCTTCTCAGCGTCAGGTTCACTTCCTCCTGCCCACCATTTTCTGCAACAATATTTTTTTCTGCATCTAATACTTTGATCTGTATCATTCTATAATATCCTCCTGCTACAGCGTACTGTCTCTCCAGCGCACTGCATTTTTTATAATTACTTTTTTATTCGAAATACTGTTTTTACTCTCGATCATTTCAATCAGTTTTCGGGAGGCAATCTGACCTTCCTGATAAGCAGGGATCATGATTGCTGAGATTTCCGGTACTGCGATCTTTGTCCATCCGGTCACATCAAATCCGATCAGCCCCAGACGCTCTGGAAACAATGACTGAAAATCCGGAAATAACTTAATCCCAAGATACACTTTTCGAAGCGCCTCCACATCTGAAGCATACACCAGTGTTTTCTTATACTCGCTGATATTCTGTTCCAGATAATCATGAATCTCTTCTCTTGTTGTCTCCGCTTCTATAAAATAGGTCTTAAATGAAACTCCGGCATCGTTTGCCGCATCCTTGAAGCCTCGCAGGTTATCCATTCCGGTATACTCCGATTCATTGGCATCCGAAACAACCAGAAGCTGATCATATCCTCTCTCAATGCATTGACTGATTGCATCATATACGCATTGATAATTGTCTCCCAAAACTCTTACTCCCTGTGAATCATAAGGTGGAATATCCAGATATACGACCTTTTTATTCTTTTTTTCCAATTCCATTGCCAAAATTCCAAACCTGTATGTTGCCTGTATGATAAAACCGGACACTCCCATTTTCAGCATATGCTCAACATATTCTTTTTCTTTGGCAAATGACATCTCGTTACTTCCCACGATCACCTGATATCCGGCCTCATGTGCTTCTTCTTCAATTCCTTTCAGTGCCTTTGCCGCAAATGGTTTGGACACATCTCCAAGAATCACGCCGATACAGTCATCGCTTGCCTTTACTGTTCTGGTCGCAGCGCTTGGCGTGTAACCGGTCTCTTCAATGACCTGCTGGATCTTTTTCTGTGTCTCATCTGACATTTTATTCGTTTTTCCGTTCAAATAAAAAGAAATCGTTGTCTTCGAAACTCCTACCATTTCTGCAATTTCATTAATGGTCAGTTTTTTCATCTTGTTTCCCACCTTATTTTCGTTCTACGCCCGGAAGCGGAGTACTTCAAACCCTTCTTCTGTTTTCTTCAATATAACTACTTTACCATAAAAGCCACAATTCTGGTATAGGAAAACTTTCCGACCACGGTAATTTTCATGCGTACGCATAATAACCACATAGGACAGTTCACCTGAAATCCACACTTCCTTTGCCACCACAGATGTAGCCACCTGTTTCCCTTCTGCCTGTATGATCACCGTATCTTTTAATTCTGCATTCTCCGGGTGCATCCATGCTGTACATACTCCTTCATTTTCCCAGTTGGTTTTTGCCTGAAAAACTGTATGCTCCTCATTTTCGTTATAAATTCTGGACAAAATCTCCTGCCTTTGCTCCAAAGGATACTCTGCTCCAAGGATCAGCCTGACATCTTCATTTTCAAGAAGAACTTCCCGCTCTTTTTGTTCCTTTACAATCACCTCCGGTGCCAGATGGAAATACATGGTACTTTCCTGCGTTCCCGCCATACGAAGGTCATCACTGAGCAGCCAGATTCCCTCCGGAAAGATTAGAATCCTTCTGCAGCAGTATGCAGGCTCTTTTTGTTTATTTTGCATCACATACGGCATCTCTGCATAGTGGATCCCCTCAATCGTTTTGCAGTAATTGTTCAGACTGTCTGCAAAATATGCGTAACTCCAGGAACCGTCCGGCACTCCCATCGGACAGCCTTTAATCACAGAAACATTATGTGCCTCCGGAGATTTCAAACGGTTTCTCAGTTCTCCTTCTATATAAGAATATCGGCCGCTGTCTGTCAGAAACGCTTTTCCTTTGTAATAATTACATATATGTGTCAATTCCGAATGTCCATGGGAGCTTCCAAGCGGCCCATTATGAAGATACGTATAGTTGCTGTCTATCTCCCAACCGCTTCTGTAATAAAAGTTTCCGCTGTCTGTATAAAGACCGTTCAATGTTTCCGGCTGTTTTGATTTCAGTTTCAGATACTGCTCTTTCTGCTCCATTCCAAAACACCATATGCTCTCCAGATCCGGCTCCTCATATCCCGCATATTTAAATGCGCTCTCTTCAAACAGCATGGCGCCTCTTGTCATCACATCCCGGATGTCCGTCACATCACTGTCTCCCTGCGCAATCTGAAAATGATCCGGCCCCGCCGCATGCATCACATAATCGTACATTCCATACAGGATTTCCTCAATTCTTTTCGAAGTCTCCACACCCGCTCTTTTTCTGAACACCAGCATTGTCGTTACGGAATTAAGCACTTCAATATGGTACATCATGGACTGCTCCCAATGAGAGCCGTCCCCATAAATCTGAGATTCCAGCTGATAAAGCAGCTCATCCTTTGCCCACTCTGCGATCCGTTTCATCTCTTCCAGACAGAAACATTCTCCAAACCATGCCGCATTCTGCAGAATCGAAGTCGTCTGTAAAACACCCCAGTTGCTCTGCCGGTATTTCGGCACATAGCTTTGATACAGATATAAAAACTGCTGTTCCATACTTTCTAAAATTTCAAACAGTTCCTCTTCTTTGATGTGCTCCTTGGCAAGAAGATGCAGAAGCAATGGTGTCCAGGATGCGCACCGGATTCCGGTGTCGATCGTCCTTGTCATCAGAGAGCCGAATGTTTCCTTCGTGTTTTGCCTTACCCAGTGCAGAATATACTGCTTCATCCCTTCCACATACCGCTCCTGTCCGGTGTACCAGTATGCCATAAGCATTTTTTTCAGATACTCTTGCCTGTTGAGCATATATATCCATTCCGGATCTCCGTTCGGGCAGGCATCCCAGGAAAACGGTGAAACTTCATATACCGTACTGCATGGCTCCATATCCCAACGGTCACAAAAGCAAAATTTTTGTTCCATCAGCCAGTCTGCCTGGCGCAGAATTTCTTCCATTTCTCCTTTGTGTACACTCCGCTTTACTTCTTTTTCATGATATGCTTTTGCATATTCCTTCGCTCTATTTTTTAATTGTTCTATCTGTGAACCCATATCTATATCTCCCGTTTCGTAAAACCAGTTATGGGATGTTTATTTCCGCTAAACATCCCACATCCTCAATACATTTTCTATTTTATCCAAGTATACCGATCACAGAAAGAAGGATTCCCACGATAATCGTAAAGATAACCAGTTTGTATGTACTCCATTTTTTCTTTTTGATCAGATAGAACATCAAGCCGGTATACAATACAGCAAGCATATTAGGAAGCATCGCATCCAACATCTCCTGCAGAGAAATGATTTTCTCTTCTGTCTCCGAAACCTGTGCCACATACTGCAGCTTCGTAAAAATCTTCACAAAATTAACTGCCAGACCGGAGATTACCGTAACACCGATCATTCCTGCGATTGTGGAAATCTGTTCCATATAGCTGCTCAGCTTTTCAATGATACTTGCCCCAAGCTTATGTCCCCAGTTACCCATCAATAATTTGATGATCAGAAGCGTGATATTCATTCCAAGGAAGAAAATCGCCGGTCCCAGGATCAGTCCATCCTGTGCAAGCGACGCACCGATTGTCGCAAACAGCGGTGCCAGACAGAACTGAGACAATGAATCTCCGATTCCTGCCATTGGTCCCATCAATGCCATTTTAATGGATTTTACTTCTTTTGCATTGGCTCCGCCATCAAGCATCGCAAGATGAAGGTTTCCGATGAATGGTACCATACTTGGGTTTGTATTGAAGAATTCCACATTTTCTTTCAGTGCATCTCTTAACTGATCATCATCGTCATAAATCTTGCGCAGTCCCGGATACAGCATGTTGGCATATCCAAGTCCCTGATAGTTACTGTAGTTCATACCATTCTGAAGGAAGTATGCTCTCAGCGATGCTCTTGTATAATCTTTTTTCTGTAATTTATTAGATGCCATCTTCAAATTCAACCTCCACTTCTTCTGTTTCTGTACCTGATTTGTTTCCTTTTCCTGTATAGAAATGAACCAAAAGTGCAACTGTTGTTCCAAGGATCGCAACACCGATGATCGGCAGGTTAAAGTATGCGATCGCACAATATCCAAGCAGTACAAATGGGATCAGTTCTTTCTTTGCCATTACATTTAAGATCATGGCAAATCCAATTGCCGGAAGCATTGCTCCTGCTACACTCAGCCCCGTATTCAGCCATGTTGGAATCAGACTGATCACTTTCTCCAGACCTTCTGCACTCATTGCACCTGCAAATCCGATCACAAAGCCAAGCACGAGGAAAACCCAAACGGTGAGATTGCAGCAGAGTCTGAATCTGTTTGTTTTCCAGCGCTTTTGTCGCTGTGGCGCTGACACCTGCCATTGCTGTGTAAACAAGTGTGATTACAAACTGGAATGCAACCGCAAACGGGAACGATAATGCAAGGGCTGTCGCAACATCTACTCCTGCGCCTTTCATTGTGATCGCCATAATACTTCCTATGATTCCAGGCCCCATCGGGTTCGGCGGTACACTTCCTCCCTGAGATACTCCGAATCCCATAAATGCCAGCTCTCCGACTGCCCCCATTGCCAGTCCTGTCGGCAGATCTCCTAAAATCAAACCTACTCCGGTAGCCATGATCAGACAACGGTTCGTGTAAATTCCCAAAAGCATACCACTAAGGCAGACACCTGTCCAAAGTCCGATCAAAACGGCCTGTACAATTGTAATTTCCATTTCTCTTCCTCCTTATAGATATTCGTTCCTATAAATATTTTGTAATATCAACATTGGATGCTGTATCCGCACCCGTTGGTGTTGATTTTGTATTGAATGTAACGTTGTATTTCTCTTTCAGAGTTCGGAGCGCATCCCTGTCTTCTTCCCCAAGTGCAATGTATGGGCTGATCTCCTGTTTTCCCGGTGCTCTGTGGATATTTCCCACATTGATCTCTGTCACCGGAACACCTCCCTCTACCAGCTTCAGTGCATCTTCTGCCGACTTACAGATGATGAACATGACCTGTTTCGGAGAAGCCTTATAAATCACATCACAGGTATGCTGAACTGTGAAAAATCTCATTGCAATCGTTTTCGGAATTACTGTTTTCATCAGTGTCTGCTGAATCGGATCATTTGCCGCCTCGTCATTCGCAACGATCACAGTGTTGACTCCTAATGTTTTGATCCAGAGCTGTCCCTGTCCGTGGACAAGACGCTCATCAATACGCAGCGCTGCGATATTTGGTTTGTCTGTCATCTTTCTTTTCCTCCCATAAATAAAAATCGGTATTTTACCACCATACCTTCCAGTCTTTCAAAAACCGTACCAGAGCTTCTACATAATAATAGTCTCCCCAGATATTTCCTACATCGATCCCTTTGCCGGAATGCCAGGAATAGACTCCATGTAAAAGAAGCGCCTCTCCCGGTTTATGAGAATGGTTGGCATAATTTTCAATCAGCGAACGCAGAATCGTATGCATTGCATACTTATAAACCTCCTTATCCTCATCTGTCTCCGGCAGATATTTACACATCTCCTGCATTCCGCATACTGCGACTGCCGCTGCCGAAGAATCCCTGGACTGTCCGGAACCGTCTCCGAAAATCAAATCCCAGTAGCATACATTATCCTGTGGAAGTCGGTTGAGGAAATAATTTGTCATTCCCTTGAACAGATCAAACGCTTCCCCAATATTGGAATTTCTGTAGTTCAATGCGATTCCGTAGATTCCCCACGCCTGACCTCTTGCCCATGCCGAATCATCAGAATATCCCTGACGTGTGACTCCTTTAACAGGTTCTCCTGTCTCCGGATCAAAATAAAATGTGTGATAAGCGGATGCATCATCCCTCACTACATTGTTACAGGAGGTAATAAAATGTTCTCTTGCCGCCTTTTCATACCGCTCATCCCCTGTCACTCTGCTCTTCCAGTATAACAGTGGAATGTTCAGCATACAGTCAATGATCAGACGGTAGTCCTTCGGATCTCCTACATTTCCCCATGCCTGAATGAAATGTCCGTTTTCCCGGTAACGCTCCATCAGAATATCCGCTGCCTGAAGCGCTGCCTGCTTTCCTTCCTCGGACTGGCAGAGCTGATATGCTGCCACACAGGATGGAGAGTACAGAAATCCAAGATCATGATGGTTCAGATCGATCCGTTTTTCTACACGTTCTTTAAACGATCTTACATCTGCCATTCCGAGTTCTTTAAAACATTCCTCCCTGCTCCAGTCATACATCAGCCAGATTAGTCCTGTCCAGAATCCCGTCGTCCACTCTACATTTTCTGTAATCGGGTACATTCCGTCCCGTTCTGATGGAAACGGCTCAGAATTATAGGCTGCTGAAAACGGAAACTTTCCATTCAGATACTCCATGTTTCTTTTTACAGAAGCCTTTGCCTCTTCCAGCGCATATTCTACCTCTTTGCGTGTTAACAGTTTACCGTACAAAAACTCTTCTCGTTTTTTAATCTCTTCAATATTTATCTTCTTAATCATGATTTCCCTCTTTGCGATCAGACACCGTCTTCAAATATCATCTCATCATCATTTCCAAGACTGTCAAAGTCCTCCACACCATCTTTTGCGCTCTGCCTGATAATTTCTGCCAGTTCTTCCAATCCCATCAGCTCTCTAGAAAAGATTGCTTCCACTGCCATAGCCAGGTTCGTTCCTGCCAGCACTTTGATACTTTTTCCACTCTCTGTTTTGATGCCGGATGCCACATTAAACGGGGTTCCTCCCAACAGATCTGTCATGACCAGGATCTCAGAAGTCCCCAGCGCCTCCATCTGCTCTTCTAACTTCTGTTTTAATTCCTGTGAGGACATTCCCTTCACAAAATCTACCGCCTTTATATGCTCAGGATTTCCTGCAATGAGGCTTACTGCGCTCATGATCCCTGTCGGAAAATTTCCATGTCCCGCAACGATAATTCCTATCATTTGCCTTTCTCCTTTTCCTTCCTTTTTCTTCTGTCTTACTCATCTCGCTTTTAGTAACCGGTTAACTATAACTTGATTATAAACCAGTTTTACCTAAAGTCAAATATTTCTTGTACACTTTTCTTGTTTTTGTAATTTATTAACGAATTATTGATATATTTTTTGTGTATTATGCATATAAAAGCGGGTTCTAAAACCCACTTCATAAATATTATATATAGTTTACTTTTTACCTCAGTTTACCAAAATGTATTTTTAATTTTAGTAAACCATATTTTTGTTTACTAATCATTTTCTTTTTTCCGATACTCTCTCGGCGTACACTTATAAAACCGTTTGAATATCTTAGAAAAATTACTGGGACTTTCAAAACCACAGGCAGTTGCTATTTCAGAAATGCTGTTTTCCGGATTATGCAAAAGCATTTCCGCTCCCCGTATGATCCTGTACTTCAAAACATACTGGATGGGCGAAAGCTGTATTGTCTTCTGAAAACAGCGCAAACATTCTCTTTCTCCGATGTCTGCCGCCTTCGCAATATCCGCCAGCTTAATATCATCAAAATAATATCTCTGGATATACTCCAACATTTTTCGTATCCGCAAATTGTCCTGACTTTGAAGTGTCTCCGGTACCTCCAGCTCATCTTTAAATTTTTCTGTCAGGAAAAAACAAACTCTAGATAAATTCTCCCTAACGACAAATTCAAATCCCGGAGGTTCCTGTACGATCGCGTCAAACGCACTGCAAAACCACTGAATCACATGTGCATTCTCAAACCGGGAAACCGCACAGCCGGAAAATGCGTGACAGGATACGAGCGGACGTACATACTTTTTTGCAAAAACCGAATCTTCATTTCCTAAAATAAGCGTAGGATGAAACACCAGAGAATGTAGTTTACAATAATCCGCAGCGATCGCATAGTGGAGCACATTGGAATTGATTACAAACGCATCTCCTGTTTCAACATAAAACGATTCCGATGGTATTTTTAATTCCAACCTGCCTTCTGCAACATATACCATCTCAATCTCTTCATGCCAGTGCCACGGAATGCTGTCCTCCTGCCGCCCTGTATAGTATGAAGAATACCCCGCACATGGAAATTCCAGCGTTCCATGCGGCCGGAGTTCTTTTAATTTCTGATTCAGATTCAATCTGCACTCCTGCAGTGCCATATTCACATCTCCTTTTCAAACTTGGCGTTTTTTTTATATTATATGTCGGAAATTAAGTTGTATCAAGCTTGCTATGTCGATATTATTACACAAGAACATTCAAGCAGGAGGTTATATATGTTTCAACTATTGTTAGCTGTTATTTATCTGGCATTTATTAGTCTTGGATTGCCGGATTCTCTTTTAGGCTCAGTCTGGCCCACGATGTATCGTGAATTTTCTGTACCTGTTTCCTATGCCGGCGGGATTTCCATGATCATTGCAGTCGGAACCATCATCTCCAGCCTGCTAAGCGACCGTCTGACTAAACGTTTCGGTGCAGGAAAGATCACCGCTGTCAGTGTTTTCATGACTGCAGCTGCACTATTCGGATTTTCCACAAGCCATACATTTATCGCGCTTTGTCTGTGGGCCGTTCCTTATGGTCTCGGTGCCGGATGCGTAGATGCGGCACTCAACAATTATGTTGCGCTTCATTATACAAGCCGCCATATGAGCTGGCTGCATTGTATGTGGGGAGTCGGAGCTTCCCTTGGTCCCTATATTATGGGATACGCATTATCAAACGGACACAGCTGGAATATGGGATACCGCTATATTTCCATTCTTCAGATCCTGCTGACGGCCGTACTGCTGTTCAGCCTACCCCTTTGGAAAAAGCCAACTGTTCCTACCAAAAGCAGTCATACTGCTGCGTCATATCACGAACAGGCGCTTTCTCTCTCTCAGATTGTTCGGATTTCAGGTGCAAAAGAAATTATGATCACGTTTTTCTGTTACTGTGCTCTGGAACAGACAACCGGACTTTGGGGCAGCAGCTATCTGGTTTTACACTGGGGGCTGACTTCTGAAACTGCCGCCGGATTTGCCAGCCTGTTTTTCATTGGAATCACTGCAGGAAGGGCACTCAGCGGATTTTTAACCCTAAAACTCAATGACACTCAGATGATACGGCTGGGACAATGTGTGATATTATCAGGTATCATATTGTTGCTATTACCGATCGGAGAAGTAACTGCCCTTTTAGGACTGCTTTTTATCGGACTTGGATGCGCCCCGGTTTATCCGTGCATCATCCACTCCACACCGGAGCATTTCGGTGCACATCGATCCCAGGCAATGATCGGCGTACAAATGGCGTCTGCCTATATCGGAACCTGCCTTATGCCGCCTGTATTCGGATGGATCGTAAATACGATCAGCCCAGCCTTATTCCCGGTATATCTGCTTTTCATCTTGGTTCTTATGTTCGTAATGCACGAAAAAATCTTAAAGCAGACTCAAAAAA
>ENA-ORRR01001918-ORRR01001918.1-human-gut-metagenome-genome-assembly--contig:-NODE-1918-length-11865-cov-2.04632_pt1 | contig 11865 bp, 11 predicted proteins | sample MGYA00242182_ERZ509148 | MGnify/ENA primary metagenome ERZ509148 (study PRJEB26280, sample SAMEA2338674) | human gut metagenome | biome: human gut; feature: human-associated habitat; material: faeces... | reverse complement strand
TTAAAACGACAACTACAGAAAATAAAATCAATTTTGTTCGCAATCAGAAGAAAGTTAGTTTTAATGGCCGAATTCCAAGTAATGTACAGAAACAATTGAATAGTGAAAAAATACAGATCGTCATAAATCCAAAATTGAAACATAATGGAATCTTTTCTCTGAAAGATAAGAAAATATCCATAAAATATAACTCCGACTATGTTTTATTACATGAAATAGGACATTTTGTAAATTACAAAAATGGTGATGCTGCACATAGTTCAGAATTTTATAATATCTACTTAAAAGAAAGAAGTAAATATCGTGGATTCTATAACGATTATTATGAAAAGTTAGACCTTGGAAAATATGAAAGAACTACTCCTGCGGAATATTTTGCCGGAGCATATCGGGATTATTATTTTAGCAAAGATTCTCGGAATCGATTAAAAAAATATTGTCCAAATACTTATAATTTTATTACTAAATACCATTTTATTTAAAATATTGTAATTTTGTAATAAATATATATTAATGTGGGGGCATTACATAAATAATGAAATAAAAAGGCGTATTATATTGAAAAAAGTATCAAAAAGTGTTAGCATATTACATATAGACAAGAGAATTCAGAAAAACAAAATGTGTATTTTATAAGGAGGATACTTACGTGCAGAATGGATTTTTAGGAATAACTGTTAGTAGTGAACAGGTTGGTTGGGCAGTTACAAATCCCAAATATGAGTTAGAACGTGCATCTCGAAAAGATTTATGGGGTGTAAGGCTTTTTGATAAAGCAGAAACAGCGGAAGATCGAAGAATGTTCCGTACAAACAGACGATTAAATCAGAGAAAAAAGAACAGAATACATTATCTTAGAGATATTTTCCATGAGGAAGTAAATCAAAAAGATCCTAACTTTTTTCAGCAATTAGATGAAAGCAATTTCTGTGAAGATGATCGTACTGTAGAGTTTAATTTTGATACTAATCTTTATAAGAATCAGTTTCCAACAGTGTATCATTTAAGAAAATATCTAATGGAAACAAAAGATAAACCAGATATTCGTCTGGTATACTTAGCTTTTTCAAAATTTATGAAAAATCGAGGACATTTCTTATACAAAGGAAATCTTGGAGAGGTTATGGACTTTGAAAATTCCATGAAAGGCTTTTGTGAAAGTTTAGAGAAATTTAATATTGACTTCCCTACATTATCAGATGAACAGGTAAAAGAAGTCCGAGATATCTTATGTGATCATAAAATTGCTAAAACTGTGAAAAAGAAAAACATCATTACTATTACAAAAGTAAAAAGTAAGACAGCAAAAGCATGGATTGGACTGTTTTGTGGTTGCAGCGTTCCTGTTAAAGTATTATTTCAGGATATCGATGAAGAAATTGTAACGGATCCAGAAAAAATCTCATTTGAAGATGCTTCTTATGATGATTATATTGCAAATATTGAAAAGGGTGTCGGTATTTATTATGAAGCTATTGTTTCTGCAAAGATGCTTTTTGACTGGTCTATCCTGAATGAAATTTTAGGTGACCATCAGTTATTAAGTGATGCAATGATCGCAGAATACAATAAGCATCATGATGATTTAAAGCGTTTACAGAAGATCATTAAAGGAACTGGCAGTAGAGAATTATATCAGGATATCTTTATTAATGATGTTTCTGGAAATTATGTATGCTACGTTGGTCATGCAAAAACAATGAGTAGTGCAGATCAGAAACAGTTTTATACATTTTTAAAAAATCGATTAAAAAATGTGAATGGTATTTCATCAGAAGATGCAGAATGGATTGATACAGAGATTAAAAACGGTACTTTACTACCAAAACAGACAAAACGTGATAACAGTGTTATTCCGCATCAATTACAGTTAAGGGAATTTGAATTAATTCTTGATAACATGCAGGAAATGTATCCATTCTTAAAAGAAAACAGAGAAAAATTATTAAAAATCTTCAATTTCGTTATTCCTTATTATGTAGGTCCGCTAAAGGGCGTTGTAAGAAAAGGAGAGAGTACAAACTGGATGGTGCCTAAAAAAGATGGTGTGATTCATCCATGGAATTTCGATGAAATGGTAGACAAAGAAGCGTCTGCGGAATGTTTTATTTCCCGAATGACAGGAAATTGTAGTTATTTATTTAATGAAAAAGTTCTTCCAAAGAATTCTCTTCTTTATGAGACATTTGAGGTATTAAATGAGCTAAATCCATTAAAGATCAATGGAGAACCTATCAGCGTGGAATTAAAACAGAGAATTTATGAACAGCTTTTCTTGACAGGGAAAAAAGTTACAAAAAAATCTCTGACAAAATATCTTATCAAGAATGGCTATGACAAAGATATTGAATTATCAGGTATTGATAATGAATTTCACAGCAATCTAAAATCTCATATTGATTTTGAGGATTACGATAATCTATCTGATGAAGAAGTTGAACAGATTATTCTTAGAATTACAGTATTTGAAGATAAGCAGCTGTTAAAAGATTATTTAAATCGCGAGTTTGTAAAGCTCTCTGAGGATGAGAGAAAACAGATTTGCTCATTATCTTATAAAGGATGGGGAAACTTATCAGAAATGCTATTAAACGGTATTACTGTAACAGATTCCAATGGTGTAGAAGTTTCTGTAATGGATATGCTGTGGAATACAAACTTAAATCTGATGCAGATCTTAAGTAAGAAATATGGATATAAAGCAGAAATCGAACATTACAATAAAGAACATGAAAAAACCATTTATAATCGTGAAGATTTGATGGATTATTTAAATATTCCACCGGCTCAGCGTAGGAAGGTAAATCAGCTGATTACGATAGTAAAATCTCTCAAAAAGACATATGGAGTTCCAAATAAGATTTTCTTCAAAATAAGCAGAGAACATCAGGATGATCCAAAGAGAACTTCATCCAGAAAAGAACAGCTAAAATATTTATACAAATCCTTAAAATCAGAAGATGAAAAACATCTTATGAAAGAGCTTGATGAATTGAACGATCATGAATTATCCAATGATAAAGTTTATCTTTATTTTCTACAGAAAGGACGCTGCATTTATTCTGGCAAGAAATTAAATCTTTCAAGATTAAGAAAATCTAATTATCAGAATGATATTGACTACATTTATCCATTATCTGCAGTAAATGATCGTTCTATGAATAATAAGGTATTAACGGGAATCCAGGAGAATCGAGCAGACAAGTATACCTATTTTCCAGTTGATTCAGAAATTCAGAAAAAAATGAAGGGATTTTGGATGGAACTGGTTCTGCAGGGATTTATGACAAAGGAGAAATACTTCCGATTATCCAGAGAAAATGATTTTTCAAAGAGCGAACTTGTTAGCTTTATTGAACGTGAAATTTCAGATAATCAGCAAAGTGGAAGAATGATTGCTTCTGTATTACAGTATTATTTCCCTGAATCAAAGATTGTATTTGTAAAAGAAAAGCTGATTTCTTCCTTTAAGAGGGATTTCCATTTAATTAGTAGTTATGGTCACAATCATTTACAAGCTGCAAAAGATGCTTATATTACGATTGTAGTTGGAAATGTATATCATACAAAATTTACAATGGACCCAGCAATCTATTTTAAGAATCATAAGAGAAAAGATTATGATCTGAACCGATTATTCTTAGAAAATATCAGCAGAGATGGACAGATTGCATGGGAAAGTGGTCCATATGGGTCAATTCAGACGGTTCGAAAAGAATATGCTCAAAACCATATTGCTGTTACAAAAAGAGTCGTGGAAGTAAAAGGCGGCTTATTTAAGCAGATGCCATTAAAAAAAGGACATGGCGAATATCCATTAAAAACCAATGATCCTAGATTTGGCAATATCGCACAGTATGGAGGGTATACGAATGTCACAGGTTCCTATTTTGTATTAGTAGAATCAATGGAGAAAGGGAAAAAACGTATTTCTTTAGAATATGTTCCAGTATATCTTCATGAGCGTTTAGAGGATGATCCTGGACATAAACTGTTAAAAGAATATCTGGTTGATCACAGAAAACTTAATCATCCAAAGATTTTACTTGCAAAAGTAAGAAAAAACTCATTACTTAAGATTGACGGTTTTTATTATCGTTTAAATGGTCGAAGTGGAAATGCTCTTATCCTTACAAATGCAGTGGAATTGATCATGGATGACTGGCAGACAAAAACAGCAAACAAGATTTCTGGATACATGAAACGCAGAGCTATTGATAAGAAAGCAAGGGTTTATCAAAATGAATTCCATATTCAGGAATTAGAACAGCTTTATGATTTTTATTTAGATAAATTAGAGAATGGTGTTTATAAAAATCGTAAGAATAATCAGGCTGAATTAATTCACAACGAAAAAGAACAGTTTATGGAACTCAAGACAGAAGATCAGTGTGTATTATTGACTGAGATTAAAAAGCTTTTTGTATGTTCTCCAATGCAGGCAGACCTTACATTGATTGGTGGCAGCAAACACACAGGAATGATTGCTATGTCAAGCAATGTTACAAAAGCAGATTTTGCCGTCATTGCGGAAGATCCTTTAGGTCTTAGAAACAAAGTAATTTATTCTCATAAAGGTGAGAAGTAAGTTTTCATATTTGTTCGGAAAATTCATAATCATATCGAACGGCTTTGGAACTGCGTAGAACATGATATGTCTTATGGCTAAAAGAATTACAGGTGCATATTTTGAACTGTGTAAAACATGGCATATGGGAGAATTGGCAACGACTGGAACAGAACACAGTTTTGAAACTGTATAAAACATGACATGTCTTATGGTTCAAATTATTTATACAGTACGTGAAAATAAGAAATTATCGAATAAACTCGTTTAGACGAGAACTGCTAGAGGCAGTAATTGCAGAAAATATAATATTTCTAATCATATATTACCTTATATGATTAATGGAGAAAATAGATGTTTCAAGTAAAAAATAAAGAAACTGGGCAAGAATATACCGTATATGCTGTCGGGGATGAATATCTGACAAAATTTCTGATTTATGAAGATGGACATTGGAAATGGCAGACTATAGATGATTTTGTTCCAGTGATTGTAGATTAAGAAAGCGAGAAATTCACATGAAGATTACAAGAACGATTAAATTTAAAGAATATATCCTCGGATATTTAGAAAAATTAGAGGTTCATGAAGTTCGACGCATTGAAAAAGCCGGACGATTAAGCCGTGACATTATCAAAGAGGAATCTGAAAAATGCGGACACAAATTAATGATTCTTGATACGATTGAAAAAGAAAGGCGTTATGAATGTTCATTAGAAGATTTCTTATCCGTTGCAAGAGAGATTCCACTAAAAGATCAGGAGACTGTTAATACAGAAGAAAAGAATGTTCAGGAAGATAATTCAGAGGATTCCAAGTCTAAGTTAGGTGATTCTGATTGTGCCCCTTGGATTGAAGATTAATGTTATTTTGAGAAATGATTGCAAATGTATTGTCGCATTCGCATCAATCACGATATCGTTTTGGAATTATGTAAAATCAAATGATTGCAAATGTGAGTGGAAAGCGAAAAGCTTGTAGTAGTTGTTTTGGAACTATGTAAAATCAAATGATTGCAAATGGTCAAAGTAATTGCATGGCGTGTAAAAATAAGAATTTATCGAAATAATTTGCTCCGGCAAAATCTGCAAGATGCAGAAATCAAGCTGATCGATGCTTTACATATTTATCTATTTCAATATTTCTTCAACCATATACATTGATCAGCTTTAATAAAAAGAATTAAAATTACGAAAATAAAATTGAATGATTCCAATGGATAGTCGAAAAAGAATTGGATAGTCAACAGGTTTTAGAATAGTGTGAAATTGAATGATTCTAAGGGCTGGAGGTTATAATGTATCTGCCACAGTTTAGAATAGTGTAAAATTAAATGATTCTAAGGGGTCAAATAGATTCTATACAATGCGTGAAAATAAGAAACTTATCGAACAAACCTGTGTAGGAAACAGGAACTGCCGAGGGCAGTAAAAATAAGAAGCATATTTCTATTATGTTTTATTTTATGATGAAGAGGTGGATGATGGTTCTATCTCTGTTTTTGAGAAAATGGATGCATTGCAAAATGCAACAATCTTAGAAGTACAAATACATATTGATGACTTAAAAGATAAATTGGAAGAAGTAAAATTTACTCTTAAAATATCAGGTTTGTATTTGAAGAAGATAATTTTATGGATTCTTATTATAAATCTTATACGTTACCGATTGTATATCACAAAAACTATTTATTAAGTATTAACAATGATAAGGAATAACAATAAATGGAAATAGATTACAGAAAAGAATTAAATAAGAGTCAATATGAAGCTGTTACAACGACAGAAGGACCAGTCCTAATCCTTGCCGGTGCCGGAACTGGCAAAACTCGTTGTATGGTATATCGTGTGGCATATCTGATTGAAAAAGGCGTGTCACCCAATAATATCTTATTATTGACCTTTACAAATAAAGCAGCAAATGAAATGAAGCAAAGGGCAGCAGATATGCTTGATGAACGATGTAGTCAAATTACTGCATGTACATATCATTCATTCTGTGCAAAGATGCTTCGCAAATATTCACAACTGATTGGAATTCAATCAGATTATACAATTATTGATCCGGGAGATTGTGCAGATATCATATCGATCATCGAAACAGAACACGGTATGGATAAAGTAAAAGATTTTCCAAGATCATCTCAACTGGTATCAGCACATAGCAAAGCCTTAAATACGAATCAGTCATTAGAGGATACTTTGTTTGATATGTTCGGTAAATGGAAGTATATGGAAATCGAAAGATTCATTCCAGATATAAAGAAAATCTTAGCGGATTATCAATCATACAAAAAACAAAACAACATGATGGATTATGATGATTTGCTAATCAATTTTATATCTGTATTGAAAAGAAACCCTTCTATAAAGAATAAATTAGCTGATATTTATCAGTATATTATGATCGACGAATATCAGGATTCTAATTATTTACAGGAAAAGATTATTTTTATGTTACGTGAAAAGAATCGTAACTTAGCAGTGGTAGGTGATGATTACCAATGCATCTATGGATTTAGAGGAAGTATGGTAGAAAATATCATTAATTTTCCACAAAAGATGTCCGGATGTAAAGTTGTTTACTTAACACAGAATTATCGCAGCAATCAAGAGATCATGGATTTATCCAATATTGTTATGAAAAAACATTCACTGGAAGGTTTTTTTAAGAAGCTTGTCGCAACTCATGTGGCCAATATTCAGCCATTGCTAGTTCGATCAGAGGACGAGGGCGAAGAAGCTTCTTATATTTTAAATAAGATTATGGCATTACATGATGAAGAAGAGATTCCGTATCATGAAATTTGTGTTCTTGAAAGAAGTTCTTATCATTCTGTAAGACTAGAAGCACTTTTAAATAAAATGAAAATCCCATATGACAAATATGGTGGAATGAAGTTTTTTGATTATGATCATATCAAAAACTTCTTATGCTTTTTGCGATGTCAGATAAATTCACATGATGAAATTGCATGGTTTCGATTATTAAAGTTATTTGATGGTATTGGAAATGTTTATGCCAGAAATATCGCAGCAACATGTAAAACTCTTGGATTAGAGGGACTTGTTCAACACAAATACATAAAAAGAAAATTTCAGCCGGATCTTGAAAATTTAAAGAGTTTTATTGAAAAGCTTAATGATCAAGATTTTCAGATCGAATTGCAAAGCATTAAATCATTTTATTCACGTTTAATGGACATTACATTAATGCTGATGAAAACATCGGAGAAGAAACGTAGGGAGCTTGCTAGAGCAAATAAACAAGCGGTCCGCGATTTTGATACACTGATTGAAATGGCAGATGGATATGATTCTCCAGTGACATTTCTGGAAGAAATAATGCTTGAAGCCAGTCCTCAGAAAGAGGAAGAGGAAGATCGAATGGTTATATCTACAATTCATTCCGCAAAAGGCTTAGAGTTTCACTCTGTTTTTGTTATGAACTGCGTAGATACAATGTTTCCATCTACAGATAAAGATCAGATTGGAACAGTAGAACGAAGAGTTGAGATGCTTCTATGTGGCAATAACACGGGCAAAAGAACGATTATTTTTAATGGCACCGAAATATATAGCCAAATTTGGATGTGTTGAAGAGGGAATTATCTCCCATTTTATTAGTGATGTTTTTCAAGTAAAGGAGTAATTTATAGTGAAATGCTTAAATTATGTTGTCAATGTGGATTTGAATCCATGTAAAAATGTAAAGCAAATGATTCCAAATGGTTGACATTGAATTATTTTTGTTTTAGCCAGTTTTGGAACCATGTAAAAGCAAATGATTCCAAATGTATCATGAATATAATCAGAGCTACTGTACAGTTTTGGAACCATGTAAAAGCAAATGATTCCAAATGGTCAAAAGCAGATTACATGGTGTGTCAAAATAAGAACTTATCGAATAGATCTATATAAATGGAATCTGCCAGGTGGCAGAAAAAAACTGAAAAAGCTGATCAATAATAACTGTTGTTACCATAATATTAATTTATGTTTTTGTATTTTGTCTATTGATCAGCTTTTTGCATGAAAATGAAAGTTATAAATATGGCAATGAAGAAAGTCGGTGATGATAAATTGAGAAGAAAAGTAGTCAGTTTTTTACTTGTTACACTTATGATGGCAACGATCACTCCTGTACATGCAGATGAGGTGTCAGAACCAACAACTGCTGCGACAGAAGTTACAACAACAGAAACGAAGCCGACTACGACAGAAAAAAAAGAAACAACTCATCATAAGAAAAAAACAGTTAAAAAAGATAAGAAAACAAAAAAGAAAAATACTAAAAAAGATGGAAAAAAGAAAAGTAAACAAAAAGAAAAATCTAAAAAAAAGGAAAACAAAAAATCAACAATTCCGATGCCTAAACGGGCTGTAAAGAAAAAAGGTTGTGATACTGTACAAAAGAAGATTGTAAAAATGCAATCAAAAATTAAAAAGTTGCAGAAAGAACAAAAAAATATCCGAAAAGAGATCAAAAAAGAAAATAATAAAAAAGAAGCACTGCAGCGATTTTATCAGCAATATCCTACAGAGCGTGAAGCAACTATGAAACTGCGAGGACAAAAGATTACACCTCTTACTAAGATTTCAGAGGAAGACGATGCATTAAGAAATAGATTATTCAGTTTAGCTAATACATTTCATGACGATCAACTACGTAAAATTGCCTCTGAGTACGTCTTTGGCGTAAGAGATCTTAATTTTGAAGACCTGTTAAACGAGGATGATACCATTGACCTTAATACATATTTAAAAGGCAAATATATTGCTCCAACGCAGAATATGCAGATAGGAATTAAAAATAAGGATCAAGAAATTCAAAAATTAAAGAAACAGATCAAAGAGGAAAAGAAAACCAGATTTTTTGATCCGAAAAACGTAAATTCTATTAGCAATATTACAGTTGATGATGCTAAAAAGATGTTGTCTGGAACGCAATTATATCCAGAAGCAGAAGCTTTTGTTAAAGCAGAAAGAATTCATCATGTAAATGCAGTCTTTTTAATGGGAATTGCTGCACATGAAAGTGCCTGGGGAACAAGCCGGCGTGCCAGAGAAGATAATAATTTAACTGGATATGGAGTTTACTCAGATAGTGCAAAGGGCATCAATAAGCCAAGCAAAGAAGAAGGATTATTAGCCACCGCTGAGACATTGCACGAACGATACTTAACCCCTGGAGGCAGCTATTACGAAGGAACTTCCGTTGCTGATGTAAATAAACATTATTGTGTCGGAAATGAATGGGCCGGAGCGGTAGTTGGTTATGCTTATCAATTAATGAATAAACTAAATTAGATATCATCAAAGAGGTTTTTGTTAACTAAAGGTTGATTATCGGTATATCATTGTTCGGTGTCTGTAGACAGCATTTTTTCAAATCTATAGTTGTTATAAAATAAGAGACACTTTCATGTATAGTGGAGTTTAGTTTCAGAAGTTTATAAAAACAGATAACTATTAATGATTATCTGTTTCATGGATTGTGTAAAAATAAGCAAATTAGCGAATATGCTCGTTGAAACGAGCGCTGTTAGATAACAGCTAAAAATGTAACTATATAAATTAATTTGTAAATTATAGGGAGGACTATTTTAGTGAAACACGGTAAAGTTCCAACAAGAAATCAAAAAGAACTTATGTTAAAAAATAATCTTAATCCGAAAGAATGGCTGGTTGTAAAGAAAATGGCGGATGGATTTGAGATTGTTAATAGAGAAAATGAAGCAGATCGTAAATTTCTGTATTGTTAAGGTGAAATAATGATGGATATTTACACAAGATTATTGATCATGGATATTATGATATCGGCAGTAGCTATTATGGTAAAATTGTCCGATTAACGGTAAAATACACAATATTTCAAGAATTTTAATCATATCTAGTATTGCTGCAGACATTATCTTACTTTTAGGAATTGTCAATACGTTCATCTCATACAGTATCCTGTATTCTTATTTTAAATAAGATACAGAATGAATCATTGTCGATGTTAAACATATTACGTGAAACATTATTGTCGGGCTTTAGAAGTCTATAAAACAGAATCATTGTCAATGAGATCAAATTCTTTATGACAACGCAATACAGCTTTAGAAGTCTATAAAACAGAATCATTGTCAATGGTCAAATAAGCAGACTGCGTAAAAATAAGAATTTTATCGATATTGCTCGTGTAGTCGAGAACTGCCAAGTGGCAGCAACATTTATAATAAAAAGGAGGAATTATATGCGAAAACAAGTTTTTGCAACGATTGGTTGTGCTATCTTTTTACTGATCGTAGTAGGTTTCCTGATGATGGCATATTCTTCTTATACAAAACATCAAGAGGAAATTGCTGAACAAAAATTAATAAAGCAGGAAAGAAAAGAATCACGAAAAACACTTCAATCATCAGAAGAAAGGGAATGGAATCTGGACTGCCTGTGGGAGCATGTTATCGAAATTGATGGTACAGAAATTGAAGTACCAATTAAATACAATGATCTGATCAAGACACTTGGAAACAAAGTGAAAGAAGCTAAAGATAAAAAAATCATGCTACAAAATGGACAGGTTTTATGGCTGAATTGTACAAAAGATGAAAAAGATTCTATGAATAATGGAAAAGATAAAGCAATGGTTTATGGTATATCTACACAACAAGACGCTAAAGATTCTTGTGTCACAATTCAGAAAATCAAAACTGGAATGTCTTATGATAAATTAAAGGAATATTATGAGACTCCAGTTACGAAAGATGATTCCCAAAGTATTTCTGTACTGCAATATGCTGATCCAAAATCAGATTTAGATATCACACAGCAAAATGTAACTATTTATTTGGATAATAATACCGTAGTTGGATTAGGTATATATTATGATGGAAGTAGGGAGGATTGATTAAATTGGAAAAGAAAAATACAGAAAAAGGAGAAAAACAAAAAGAAAAAATACAAATTCCAATTTGGGAAAAAGCAAATCTTACAATCCAAGAGGCTGCTGTATACTTCAACATTGGGGAAAAAAAATTACGAGAAATGTCTAATAATCCTAAATGTAAATTTGCATTATTTGTTGGGAATAAATGTCTAATTAAGCGAAAATCTTTAGAAGAGTATTTAAAACATACATCATATATATAATAACACACATTATTCTCTACTTATAAATAGAGAGCACACAATTTACAAAAAGAATATTGGAAGGAGCTTATTTCATGCTATAATCCATTTATAGTATTAAGCTCCTTTCTTTTTTTTGAAAGGAAGGCAGAAAATGACTAAAACAAAAAAGAAAAACCGTAA
>ENA-ORRR01001912-ORRR01001912.1-human-gut-metagenome-genome-assembly--contig:-NODE-1912-length-11881-cov-3.25926_pt1 | contig 11881 bp, 9 predicted proteins | sample MGYA00242182_ERZ509148 | MGnify/ENA primary metagenome ERZ509148 (study PRJEB26280, sample SAMEA2338674) | human gut metagenome | biome: human gut; feature: human-associated habitat; material: faeces... | reverse complement strand
GACAGCGGTACGCTCGCCGACTGGGAGCAGGCATGGCTCGCGCAAAAGGAAGAGATCAGACGGAGAATGAAGGAGGCGGAAGCGAATGGCTTATGATAGGAAACTGCTTTCTGCGGCGCGCAGAGAGCTGGAGCGCGACCGCGAGGCGCATGAGGACGAGCTGGAGGCGCGCCGCCGGGACGTCTATGCAAGGGAGCCGCGTATCCGCGCCATCGACCGCGAGCTTTCTGCGACCGCCATTCAGGTGCTCCGCGCGGCGCTCGAGCAGGGAAGCGACCCGGAAAAGGCGATCGCGTCGCTGCGGGAACGCAACCTGAGTTTGCAGGAGGAGCGTTCGCGCCTGCTGCGCGGTCTGGGTCTGCCGGCCGACTGGCTGACGAACAGGCCGATGTGCGAAAAATGCGGCGACACCGGATATGAGGGCGCGGCGACCTGCGAATGCGTCAAGCGCCGCTATGCCCGTCTGCTCAAGCAGCAGCTTTCCTCCGTTCTTCCCATCGAGGATCAGAATTTTGAAAAGTTCAATCTCAGCTATTATTCGCCGCGGATCGACCCTAATATGCACGACTCACCGCTGGAAAACATAAAGGTCAATCTGTTTGAGTGCAAGGCATATGCACGGAATTTCGGCGAAAACTCGCCCAATCTGCTGCTGTACGGCTCGACCGGACTCGGCAAGACCTTTCTCTCCACCTGCGTGGCGGAAGCGGTCTCGGCGCGCGGCTTTTCGGTCGCCTACGACACCGCCATCAACATCATCGCCGCCTACGAGACCATCAAGTTCGGCAACGGCGACGGCGCGGCGGCGGCGGATCGCGCGGCGCGGTATGAGCGCGCCGACCTGCTCATCATTGACGACATGGGCACCGAAATGGGCACCGCGTTCACGGTCTCCGCACTCTACAACCTCATCAACAACCGCCTGATGGCGCACCGTCCGATGATCGTCAACACCAATCTGCTGCCCGACGAGCTGAAAAAGCGCTATTCGCCTGCCGTGGCGTCGCGCCTGCTCGGCGAATTCAAGCAGCTGCGCTTTTTCGGAGACGACATCCGCATGCTCAAGAGCCGGATGCAGAACCGTTAAAAATCTTTCAAAGACTGTTCAAAAACTGTTCACACATTACGGGGCGGAGTGCGGTATACTGACATTGTCAGCAAGGGAAGCCGCAATCCCGAAGCTGACGACCTACCGATCTTTTTATTTCTCTTTTTTACCCCCTTTTATTTTGTGAATGACGGAAAACGCCCCGAACTCGTTCCCCCGCGAGCCGGGGTGTTTTTCTGTCCGTTTGAAGGAAAATGTGCTCTGATCGTCGCGCCAGCTCTGTTAATAATTTTTCAAAGACTGTTCAAAAACGGTTCACACATCGGCGCGGAAAGTGCGGTATACTGAATATGTCGAAAGGAAGTTTCCCCCTTCTTCCGATCGACAGACAAGTTTGATTCTTTTTTCTTTTTCTTTTCCCCTCTTTTTTCGAACGGCGAAAGCGCTCCGCAGATCCGGCATCCCCCTGCCGGGTGCGGAGCGTTTTCGTCTGTCCGGAAGGGCGGTTTTCCGCCGAAACAAATCTTTCAAACTCTGTTCAAAAACTGTTCACACATTGCGGTGCGGAGTGCGGTATACTAACATTGTCAGCAAGGGAAGCCGCAATCCCGATGAAGCTGACGACCTACCGATCTTTTTATTTCTCTTTTTTACCCCCTTTTTCAAATCTGTATACTGGATGAGCAGGCACCGTTTTCGCTTCCCCCGGCGAGACGGTGCTTTCTCGTTGCTTTCAAAAATAAAAGAGGCGGCTCTGCTTGCGAAAAAGAGAGGAATAGGGTATACTGATACATAGCAAGAAACGATATGTTAGGAGATGTTTTATATGGGTTGCTCGCACAACTGCGACAGCTGTTCGTCGAACTGCGGCGGCGAGAAGAGCCTCAAGGTCGCGGCTAACAAGGCTGCGACCGTCCGCAAGGTGATCGGTGTTGTTTCCGGCAAGGGCGGCGTAGGCAAGAGCCTGCTGACTTCGATGATGGCGGTCGGCATGACGCGCAAGGGCTACACCTGCGGCGTGCTGGATGCCGACATTACCGGTCCGTCCATCCCCAAGACCTTCGGCGTGCACGACAAGCTCGAGGGCTGCGAGGAGGGCATCATCCCGGCACGCAGCGAGGGCGGCGTGCAGATGATCTCGATCAATCTGGTCCTGCCGAACGAGGATGACCCGGTCATCTACCGCGGTCCGATCATCGCGGAGACCGTCAAGCAGTTCTGGTCGGACGTTGTATGGGAGGACGTAGACTTCCTGTTCGTCGACATGCCTCCCGGCACGGGCGACGTACCGCTGACCGTATTCCAGTCCCTGCCGGTAGACGGCATCATCGTCGTCACCTCTCCGCAGGATCTGGTCTCCATGATCGTCGGCAAGGCGGTCAAGATGGCCAAGATGATGAACATTCCGGTGCTCGGCATCGTCGAGAACTACAGCTATCTGGAGTGCCCGGACTGCGGCAAGCATATTTCCGTCTTTGGCGAGAGCCATGTAGACGAGGTCGCGGCGCACTACGAGCTGCCGGTTCTGGCCAAGCTGCCGATCGATCCGAAGCTTGCTGAGGCGGTCGACGCCGGCAAGATCGAGGACGCGAAGCTGCCGGACGCACTTTCCGGCGCGCTTTCGACCGTGGAGGGTCTGTTATGAACATCGGCGTAGCATTCGACGAAGGTCAGATCGCGGCCAACCTCGGCTCCTGCAAACAGGTGCTCGTCGTCACGACCGAGGGTCGTGAGCCGGTCAGCAAGCACATGGCGGAGGTGCGCGGCACCTCGACGACCGACCTCATCAAGCTCGCGAGCATGGAGCAGATCGATGTGCTGATCTGCGGCTCGCTCGGCCTCGCCATCCGCAACGCGCTCGAGATGATCGGCGTGCTGCTCGTGCCCGGCTGCGAAGGCCCGGCCGAGGAGGCGGTAGCGAAGTTCCTCGTGGGCGAGAAGCAGGGCGACCCGACGCTGCTCGAGATCGGCCGCGAGGAGGACCCGGATGACCCGATGGCGTGCATGCACGACTGCGCGAAGTGCTCCGGCTGCGGCCCGAGCGAGCTGCTGAAGAGCATCCCGGTCGAAGAAATCAAATAGCCTGTCGAAAAACTTCGTTTTTCCGACAATCAACCGCGGTGGAATCTTTCTGCCGCGGTTTTTGTCTGTTCTGCTAAAAGTGGGAGCATTCGTTTGTGCAGAAATGCCGTATCTTTCCATCCTTTCTTCTGGTATACTGAGGAAAATAAAGGCAGGAGGGATGCAAATGAGCACAATGGACACAAATTTTGCGCTCGATATGGAGCGCGAGGAACGGCGGGCGGCCGGCTGTCCGTGGCGGCGGTATTTCGCGCGGCAATTCGATTTCGCGTTGTACGGTCTCCTGTGGAGCCTCGTATCGCAGTGGGGGCTGCGGCTTAACATCGGCGGCTCGTATGTCATGCTGAATGTACTGAGCACCATGGTCGGCGCGGTGCTCATGGTCGTTATCGAGCCGTTCCTGCTGCATTTCTGGGGAACAACGCCTGGAAAGTGGCTGTTCGGCATGGAGATACGCACGCCGAACGGCGAAAAGCTCGCCATCCGTACCGGCTTTTACCGCACGTGGCAGGTGTTCACCGGGGGCATGGGCTGGGATCTTCCCATCTGGAGCTGGTACAGGCTGTATAAGAGCTATCAGGCGAGCACGGCAGGCGAGCTGCCGTGGGACATTGATAACGGCTGCCACATCGTCGTGCATGAGCGCAAGACGAAATGGTACCGTGTGCTGATGTTCCTGTTCGCGTGGCTGCTCGTTCTTGCGGCGGAGTTCGGCATCAGCCTGTACGCCGACCTGCCGCGAAACACCGGACGGCTGACTTTTGCACAGTATGTGGATAACTGCAACAATGTGCTGAAATACCATGAGCTCGGTTGGTCGATGCGTTCAGACGGCAGTCTCGGTCAGGGCTGGGACTCCGATGACAGCGCGACGTATACGCCCGAGGTCACGGCGGAGACCGACGCGGACGGCTATGTGACGGCGGTCGAGCTGCATATCGACACGGATGATGTCGTCAACGGGACGGGCACGGACGTCAAGGAAATGCTGTACTACGGCTATGCGCTGCCGCACGAAAAGAAAACGATGCTCGCGCTGACCGATGAGATGCTCCAGAACACCGAGGATTTTACGGCGACGCTCGGCTCGCTGACCATCACGCAGAAGGTCACATTCGAGAACTGCACCGTGATAGGCGAGGGCGAGAACAGGATCTACTGGCCCGAAGAGGGAAAAACCGGCCATTATACGATGGACCTCCGCATCGCGGAAAACTGATAAAAACTGGAACAGAAGGGCTGTCCGCCGAGTGCGGACAGCTCCTTTTATCTGCACGGACGAAAATATTCCCAACAAAACCGGAAATTTATCAAAAAATGATGATGCAATTTGCCATGTCCTGTTGTATAATAAGGTTATCATCGGAAAATCGGGTCGACAGACCCTATGGAACGAAAGGACTTCTGAAATGGACAATATGACTGCCGCCCTTGTTGGCGGCCTGTTTGACGAAAGCGGTATTTCCGCTTACGCGCGTCCGGTGCTGTTCGGTACGGCAGGCGACGCGGTGCGGGATGCGCTGCCGGATGCAGTGGAAAAGTGCTATTTTGTACATGACGACCGGGAGCCGGCGCTCGACGGCGCGGAGAGCCTTGCGCTCGACGAGACCAACCGCTTCGCCTCGCTGAAGGCGCTGCCGGAATGCGGTCATGTGCTGGTGCTCGCGGCGCCGTTCGGCCTCGCGGAGGAGGACGCGCTCTTCCATCTGGCGGAGACGCATGTCACGACCGGCTACGGCGTCAGCGTGCTCGCAGCCGAGCAGCAGGGCTTTGACGCGGAGGGTCAGCCTGTTCCGCGCGATACGCACTGCTTCGCGGCGCTGTTCACCTATGAGATGCTCATGAAGGCGCTCGATAGCGGCGCGGCGGATCTGGACGGTCTGGTCGCGGCGGCTGTCGCGGCAGGCGCGCAGAAGGGCGTCGCCGTCACCAACAAGATCTACGCCATCAACGACGGCGCTGCGGCCTTCATGGCGCAGGTCACGATGATGCAGCGCATCAACTTCGGACTGATCAAAAAGGGCGTGCAGATCTTCGATCCCACGAACACCTATATCGCACCCGACGCGGACATCGCGCCCGGCGCGGTCATCCTGCCCGGCTGCCACATTCGCCCCGGCTGCAAGGTCGGCGCAGGCGCGGTCATCGGCCCGAACTCCATCCTCGAAAAGGCGGAGATCGGCGCGGGCACCACGGTCAACAGCTCGCAGGTCTATGAGTCGAAGGTCGGCGAAAAGGCAACGGTCGGCCCGTTCGCCTATATCCGCCCGCAGTGCGTGGTCGGCGACGGCTGCCGCATCGGTGACTTCGTTGAGCTGAAAAAGTCGACGATCGGAAACGGCACCAAGGTCTCGCATCTGACCTATATCGGCGACGCGACGGTCGGCGAGCGCGTCAACTTCGGCTGCGGCACGGTGGTCGTCAACTACGACGGCTATGTCAAGAACCAGACCGTCATCGGCGACGACTGCTTCATCGGCTGCAACACCAATCTGGTCTCCCCGGTCAAGCTGGGCGACCGCGTATTCACCGCGGCCGGCACCACGGTCACCAAGGACGTACCGGACGGTGCGCTCGCGGTCGCGCGCGCGCGTCAGACCACGCTCGACGGCTGGAATGACCGCCGCCGTGCAGCGCATGAAAAGAAATAACAGATACAGATAAATAAATCACCGGATAAAAAATACTATGACGGAGGCAAATCAATGATTTCTCACGGAAAAAATATCAAAATTTTCTCCGGCAACTCCCATCCTGCGCTTGCGATGCAGATCGCATCCGCTCTGGGTCTGCCGCTCGGCAAGGCAACCATCTCGACCTTCGCTGACGGCGAGATCTCGGTTTCGATCTCGGAGTCCGTTCGCGGTTCTGACGTATTCCTCGTTCAGTCCACCTGCGGCCCGGTCAACAACAACCTGATGGAGCTGCTCATCATGATCGACTCGTGCAAGCGTGCCTCGGCAGGCCGTATCACCGCGGTCATCCCGTATTTCGGCTACGCACGCCAGGACCGCAAGAGCAAGGCGCGCGACCCGATCTCCGCGAAGCTCGTAGCGAACCTCATCACCGCAGCAGGCGCAGACCGCGTGCTGACCATGGACCTGCACGCAGCGCAGATCCAGGGCTTCTTTGACATTCCGGTGGATAACATGCTCGGCTCGTCCGTGCTCATCCCGTACATCGCCGGCAAGTTCGGCGTCGGCACCGAGGACACTGTTATCGTATCTCCCGATCTGGGTTCTGTTACCCGTGCGCGCAAGTTCACCCAGAAGCTCGACATGCCGCTCGCGATCATCGACAAGCGCCGCCCGAAGGCGAACGTTTCCGAGGTCATGAACATCATCGGCAACGTCAAGGGCAAGAAGTGCATTCTGGTCGACGACCTGATCGACACCGCAGGCACCCTCGTGCATGCAGCTGAGGCGCTTGTAGAGCGCGGCGGCGCGACCGAGGTCTATGCGTGCGCAAGCCACGGCGTTCTGTCCGGCCCGGCGATCGAGCGCATCAAGGAGAGCCCGATCAAGGAGCTGACCATCCTCGACACCATTCCGCTGACGAGCGAGAAGAAGCTCGACAACATCAACGTGCTGTCCGTCGCGCCGGTATTCACCGAGGCGATCGCACGCATCTACGAGGAGACCTCGGTTTCCACCCTGTTCGACTGAGCTGCCGCTTTCGATTGAAACCACGGTTCCAATCGAGGATTGACGAAAAACCGCGTCCTGCGGACACATTTTTTCGTCCCTTGTATAATTTCTGTGATACATGCTCCCGGAAATTATGAATTTGCTTTGCAAATTCTATTTTATGCGTGCTGCGCACGAAGCGCGCGGCATGAACTTAATCTTATGGATGGAATAGCTGCTGCACAGTTTGCAGCAGCTATTTTTATATTTTCAGAAAGAGGTATCTATGAAGATTTTAACCATCGGCGATGTCGTCGGCGAGGCCGGCCTTGACGCGCTGCATGCGCTGCTGCGCAGGATAAAGCGCGACGTCGGCGCGGATTTTGTCATCGTCAACGGCGAGAACGCCGCCGGGAACGGCGTGCTGCCGCGGCAGGCAGAGGACATCTTTGATGCCGGGGCGGATGTGGTGACGCTCGGCAATCATGCCTTCGGCAAGCAGCAGATCGTTCCGTATCTCGACGAGCACAGCGACATCCTGCGTCCCGCCAACCTCGCGCCGCAGAGCCCGGGGCAGGGCTGGGGCATTTTTGACGGCCCGCAGGGCAGCCGCTTGCTCGTCATCGACCTGATCGGCCGCTGCGATATGAAATACGGCCCGGACAACCCGTTCCTGTGTGTCGACCGTATCCTGAAGGAAAACGAGGGCCGGTATGACGTCGCCCTCGTCGAGTTCCACGCGAACGCCACGAGCGAAAAGCTCGCAATGGGGTATTATCTGGACGGCCGCGTTTCCGCCGTCTGGGGCACGCATACCCATGTGCAGACCGCGGACGAGCGCGTCAACCCGAAGGGGACCGGCTATATCACCGATCTCGGCATGACCGGCCCATATCATTCCGTGCTCGGCGTGCGCATCGAGCAGTCCATCGCCATGTTCCGCGGCGATCTGACCGAGTATTTCAAGACCGCGCCGGGCGACTGCGCGGTGTCGGGCGCGGTGTTCGAGATCGAGCGCGGCGGAAAATGCGTATCGGTCGAGCGGGTGTGGAAGGAATACAAGGTCCGCTGAGGCTGTGCGCAGATGTGCATTCCCGCGGACAAGTGTCCGTGACAAGAAAGCACTCGAAATATAGAATACTTTTGTACATTCTGCAAGAAGTTAAAGTGGAACTTGCAAAATTGCGCAAAATCGGTTGACGAGACCGAGGGTTTTGCGGTATGCTATATACGAACAACAATGGGCCTTAGGTACTGACCGCCAAGGCTATGGACAGCATCGGGAGCTGTTTTGGGAAGAGCGCTTCCGGTGTGTAAGGAGGAATATACTGATGAACTCGCTGCTCAAGAAATTCACGTTCTCAGAGGAACTGACCGACGTGATCGAAAACTGCAAGGGCGTTTCCGTGCCGACCAGCAAGGCAGAGCTGTACGACATGGTATTCGGTCCCGAGCATGCTGATGTGTACGACGTTGTATTTGACGTACCTGGCAAGGGTCTGTTCAAGGAAGCGGACGTTGTCCGCTGCAAGAACGGTGCATCCGTTAACTTCACCGAGGACTACATGCGCCGCCGCGAGCCGGACTGCATGCGCATCGCGGACGACAAGCCGACCGACAAAAAGCGCTTTGCTGACGTTTACGGCTACAAGTTCGACAAGCTGCGTCAGGAGACCATGGAATGGTTCAAGACGCAGGAGCTTATTCTGATGCCGTTCAATTCCGGCGGCAACGAATACGGCTACGGCTCCATGCTCGTCTGCCCGAAGCAGTGCGCGTTCTTCGCCTTCGCGCTGGCACATCTTCAGGGTTTTGTCAACGCTGAGGAGACCGAGGGCTATAAGCCGCGCGCCATCATCTACGTTGCGCCCCCGTTCCGTCACACCCATTTCGAGGGCAAGCAGGTCGTTGTCCACAACCGTCTGGACGACTGCCACGAAGTATTTTCCTACAACCTCTATCCGGGTCCGTCCGCGAAGAAGGGCGTTTACTCGGTTCTGCTCGACATCGGCGAGCAGGAGGGCTGGACCACCTGCCATACCTCCGCAGGCCGTCTGATCACCCCGTATGAGAACGAGCTGGTCATCATGCACGAGGGCGCCTCGGGCGGCGGCAAGAGCGAGATGCTTCAGGACATCGCGCGCGAGCCGGACGGCGAGGTCCTCCTCTCCACCAACACGGTAACGGGCGAGAAGACCTACCTGCATATCAGTTCCACCTGCAAGATCGAGCCGGTATGCGACGATATGGCTACCTGCTATCCGGGCGTGCAGAACAACTCCGGCAAGCTGGTTCTGGTCGATGGCGAGGACGGCTGGTTCCTCCGCATGGACGGCGTAACCCATTACGGCTGCGACCCGGTTTACGAGCGCATCTGCACCGAGCCGAAGGAGCCGCTGTGCTTCTTCAATATGGAAGGCCATCCGGGCGCGACCCTGCTGATCTGGGAGCACACGCTGGATTCCAACGGCAAGCCGTGCTCCAACCCGCGCGCCATCGTTCCGCGCTGGGATGTTCCGAACATCGTCAAGGAGCCGGTAGAAGTAGACGTACGCTCCTTCGGCGTTCGTATGCCCCCCTCCACCCGCGATAACCCGAACTACGGCATCATGGGCATGCTGCACATCATTCCGCCGGCACTGGCATGGCTGTGGCGTCTGATCGCGCCGCGCGGCTTCAACAACCCGTCCATCGTCACCGGCAATGAGCTCAAGAGCGAGGGCGTAGGTTCCTACTGGCCGTTCGCGACCGGCAAGCGCGTTGCACAGGCAAACCTGCTGCTGCATCAGATCGTTGACAGCCCGAACACCCGTTATGTGCTCATCCCGAACCAGCACATCGGCGTATACAAGGTCGGCTTCGCGGCTGAATGGATCTCCCGTGAGTATCTGGCCCGCCACGACGGCGCCAAGATCCGCAGAGAGCATCTGGAGCCGGCGCGCTGCCCGCTGCTCGGCTACGCGATGAAGGATCTGACCATCGACGGCCAGAAGATCCGCTCCAAGTACCTGCGCGTCGATACGCAGGACCGCGTAGGCACCGACGGCTACGACGCAGGCGCGAAGATCCTGACCGATTTCTTCCGCAAGGAGCTGGCAAAGTTCGATACGCCGGAGCTCGATCCGCTCGGCAAGCAGATCATCGACTGCTTCATGAACGGCGGCAAGCTCGAGGACTTCGAGGCGATCACCCCGACCGGCCTTTAATAGACATCAAAAAAGAGGGACTTTTCAGTCTCTCTTTTTTTGTCGGCGCAGCCGACGCTTTCCTGATGATCTGTGTCTTGCCTGCGCGGAGCACTGCCGTCCGAAAGCTCCCGTGCGGAGGCTTTCCCCCTGTAAAAGCACGAAAACCGAGGCGTATTGCCCCGGTTTTCTTTTTTTATGCGTTGCCGTACCGCTCGGCGAGCTGCTGGCTGATGAACTGGCGTGCGGTGCGCGGCGAACGGCCGTTGCGGCGCAGCGCAAAGCGCTCAGCGAGCAGGTGCAGCTCGTCCCGCTCGAGCGCAAGACCGCTCTCGTCGGCGAGCTGCTCGACGATGTACAGATATTCGTCCTTGTCCGGAACGGAGAAGGTGATCTCGAGACCGAAGCGGTCGGACAGGGAGGTGACGGTTTCGAGCGTGTCGCGAACGCGGACGTCGTCGCCCTGACGGTCGGCCATGCTTTCGCGGATGAGGTGGCGGCGGTTGGAGGTCGCGTAGATGACAAGGTTGGACGGCTTGCCGGCGAGACCGCCCTCGATGAACGCCTTGAGGGCCGCGAAATTGTCGTCCTCACGGTCAAAGGTCAGGTCGTCGAGGAATACAATAAAGCGGAACGGCGAGCGGAGCGTCTGCTCGAACAGTTTGGGGAAGCAGGTGATATGGCGCGGCGACATCTGGATGATCTTGAGGCCGCGGTCGGCATACTCGTTGGCGACCGCCTTGACGGTCGAGGATTTGCCGGTGCCCTTGTCGCCGTAGAGCAGGATGTTGTTCGCGTCCTTGCCGTCGAGGAAGGCGCGGGTATTCTGGAGCACCTGCTTTTTCTGGCGTTCGTAGCCCGGCAGGTCATGCAGGCGGATGGTGTCGGGATGGACGATCGGGAGCGCCGAGCCGTCGTCCTGCATGGAGAACGCAGAGGACTGCGCGAAGAAGCCGTAGCCCTCGCTCCGGTAGTAGCCGGCAAGCTCCGCGCCGGTGGTGAACGGAAGCGCGGCGGACGGCGCGAAATCGGGCAGCGAACGCAGCGCATCCGCATCAAAATGCAGAGCTGCCGCCTCGCACAGCTGACTGCCGGAGAGAGCGAGCAGGCCGTTCAGCACCTCGATGTCGTGGGTCGCGGCGGCAAGCAGCGCATCCGCCGGGGCGTCGATCGTGTCGGTCAGCGTGTTGACGTCAAAGTGGACCGCGTTCAGAAAGGAGCGGGAAATATCGCCGCAGGCGAAGCGTGCCGCGCACAGCGCACCGTAGCGGTCCGCGAAATCGGCCGCAGAGCGGTCAAAGGCGGAAAGCGTCTCGGCGTATGCGTTCACGAGCGGGAGCCTGAGTACGCCGCGCAGAACGGAAAGCGCGTGCAGACGCAGAGAAAGGTCGGAAAGTTGCATGGGTGACACCTCTTTATATATTTTACGTTGCTTTTAGGATAACACACCCGGACACGGTTTTCAACATAAGATGAAAGAGAAAAGTTCACGTGCACGGAAAATCTGAATGCACGGAAACATCCACAGGCTGTGGACAACGGGAGGCGCTGATATGAATTTTGCTCTGCTGGTCTGTCGGGGACAGACCGAGGCTTCGGGGATGCAGCATCAGCTCGGGCGGCTCGGCATTCCTGCGGAGGTAGTGAGGCCGCCGCGTCACACACGCACCGAATCCTGCGGCTGGGCGGTGCGCATCGAGGCACGGCAGACCGGGGAAGCGCTCGCGCGGCTGCGCGTGCTGGGAATCGTGCCCTGCCGCATAGAATACGAGGGGGAGAAAGGATGAACTATCTGGACAACGCCGCGACGACGCTCGTCAAGCCGCGTGCGGTCGGGGAAGCGGTGCATCGTGCGCTCACAGGCGCCGCCGGGTACGCGAGGGGCAGCTATGCAGCGGCGCAGCGCGCAGGAGACCTCGTATACGACTGCCGCGAGCAGG
>ENA-ORRR01001908-ORRR01001908.1-human-gut-metagenome-genome-assembly--contig:-NODE-1908-length-11901-cov-2.7898_pt1 | contig 11901 bp, 9 predicted proteins | sample MGYA00242182_ERZ509148 | MGnify/ENA primary metagenome ERZ509148 (study PRJEB26280, sample SAMEA2338674) | human gut metagenome | biome: human gut; feature: human-associated habitat; material: faeces... | reverse complement strand
CTGGACCTGCAGGAGCATTCTACTGTATAGAAGTAAAAAATATTTCCGGATGCAAAATGAAAGGAAAACTTCGTCTGTCATTTGACCAGAAGTTTGTAAATCAGTTTGAGCATTATGGGAAATATTTCGATGATTATACAGTAACACCATATAAATCAGAATGGGATCAGAAATTGCTGGTATTATGGCACCCGGAAGCCTGTGCAGCAATTCAGCTTCTGGATTCCGTATGTGAAGGCCAGGGAGATAATCCTAGAATTTATGTACCATTTGAATTAAAAGCAAATGAAAGCAGAACATTTACAACAGTAATTGCTCTTACTCCAAAGAGAGAAGAGATTTATTCTGCCCTTGGAACACTGTATCAACATACACCGCTGGAATGGTTGAATGTTACTGATGATTTCTGGAAAGAAAGATTTGGAAAAATCACTACAGATATTCGGGAAAACCAGGAGGCTGGTGAGAAATACCGTGATATGCAGGTACGGTTTATTCTTGATAATTTTAACTGCCTTTCTTTCAGAGAAGATGGAAGTCTTCTGACCAACTGGCAGGGGGCACCGTCCCATAGTCTTTCGAGGCTCTGGGGAATTGATATTACTCCTGATGTGGTAAGTGTTATGTATGCAGTACCTGAGGTAGGAAAAAGTGCAATGTTTTATCTGGCAGAAAGAAACCGGCCACGTTATAGCCTGTATTCGGATCATAGTATGTTTTACTATATTTCTCTGCTTGTAATAGCAGGAAAATATCTGGAGCTGACAGGAGATGAGAAATTCTTCAGAGATCATCCGGAACTGGTTGCTGCTATTGATGAGATCTACGATGGAATGATGAAGCATAAACATAAAGAAAAAGCACTGATTTCTAGCAGATACGCCAGCGATCTTATTGTATTCCGCAAGTATGATTACGGTGCAAATGTACAGTGTTATTATGCGTTGAAATCTTACAGAAGAATTCTGAGACTTCTGGAACGGGATGCGACAGATGTGGACAGATTTATGGAACAGATGAAAGCAGACATGAAAGAACTGATGGAAGGTAGCGGACCATTCGGCAGACAGATTACAGGCGGAAACAACTTAGGTGAGAATGAGGAACGCTTCTATATCCAGGATGATCTGAATTATTATGGCGGTGAGGATACTGCTACAGTTATGGCACCTTTGTATGGACTGTATGAGTTTGATTATGAGCCATATGTAAACCTTCACAGATATGCACGTTCTATGTATATCACAAACTATGATCCGGAATTCCAGACAATGCGTGAATTACATTTTGGCATGAATCCATCTGCAACAGGCTGTACTTTAAAACTTGGCGGAAGTCTTACCAGACAGGAAATGCTTGATAACCTGAATCTCCTTTACGAACGTCTGGATGAAACAGGCTCACTTTTCTGGTGGCCAAGAGCAACAAATAAGAAAAGATGCCTGACTAGATGCAGCCAGGGACAGGGTGCATGGATTCAGCAGAGTGTTGAGCAGTGGTTTGGCCTCAGGATGGATGGAACACAGAAAACGCTGGTCATCAAGCCACAGGGATTGCTTTCCGGTTATAAACTTCAGAAAACACATCTTGGAGCTTATGTTTTTGATATTGAATATAGAGAAGAAAAAGGAAAAACTGTTATTAATATTAAAAACTATAATGAGGAAGCAATAAAGGTTATTTTTGAAGTACGTAAGTACGGTGCAGGTGCACAGGGAGAATGTAGAAAAGTAGAGGAATTAGTATTGGCAGGAGCTCTTGTTGAGAAAGAGTTTGTTACAGAGACAATGGCTGTGCAGGAAACGGATATTGCAGGAGCTGAGTGCAGCACAATGACAGAGGATGGAATTTTGTTTAGTCCATATGGAATTATCATGCCTAAACTTTATAATTCAGACTGTGGAATCTTTTTATTCCGTTATCTGATCAGCCAGTCAACAGACACAGAATGGAAAAATGCAGAAGTGAAGATAGAAGTTCCTGATGGATGGAAAGTACAGTATAAACAATTCTATCACTGGGATTATCAACCTGTATTTTCAGACAATAAGGCAGTATGCATGGTGGGAGAAGTACCACAGAATACCCATAAGGTAGCTGGTTTTTACATCAGTTTGCCAGATGAACTGGCAGGAGGCGAGAAGAGCGTGATGCTGTCAGAGCATCCTTTCCCTCAGGATACACAGCATAAAATGAAACAGGTAACCCTGTATGTGGAGGGACAGAAAACACAGGCAGCAGGAGTGATCAGTGCAAGTCTTGAGACGGATGGAAAACAGTGTAAGGTTTCAGAAATACCGGTACTGATTCTTTCCAAGGAAGACTATGCCGATGCATTGGATAAGATGTATCACGGAACAAAAAAATAGAATTTGTAAAGACAGGTGTGCAATTGTTCATGCACACCTGTTGTGCTATAATCAAAACGTATATATCAGACAGAACAGGAGATAAAATGTACAATATATTAGTAGTAGATGATGAGCGAATTCACAGAGAAGGACTTATTATGCTTCTTGAAAAAATATGCCCGGACGATATGCTGTGGGAAGCATCAAATGGTCAGGAGGCAATGGAGATCATGAATAATATTTCCTGTGAGATTGTGATCAGCGATATACGTATGGCAGAAATGGACGGCTTACAGCTGCAAAAAAAAGTAAAAACAGATTATCCAGAAACTGCATTTGTGATTGTAAGCGGATATGCAGATTTTTCCTATGCAAGAGAGGCGTTACAGTTTCATGCAAGTGATTATCTGCTAAAGCCTGTAGATGCAGAAGAGTTAAAGCGTGCCATTAAGAAAATAAAGAAATCAAAAAATCAGGATCAGGTTCAAAAACAAAAAGTAGATCAGATGGAACGACGATTGAAGGAATCTGCATATGGATATATGGAGTGGCTTCTGAATCAGTATATCCACCATACACGACGTAAGGTATGGGAGCCCTTAAGTGAGATGTTTCCTCTGAGACAGGAAGGCTATCTGATGTTGATCCGGATCAATAAGCAGCATCTGATTCTTAATGAAGAGATGAAACGGGAGATAGGGTATTTTATAAAAAAACATCTGATAGATACATCGTCAATTACATTTCAGGTCAACGGAACAGAAAATCTGCTGGCTGTGTTGGCCTTGTCAGGATCAAGAATTGAACAGGAACAGATCACTCAGATAGAGGAGTTTATTCAAAATATCCTGGTACTTGAGAAAAACAGAATTTATTTTGCAGTCAGCTCTCTGTATTCGGATATGGAAAGCTGCGGAAACAAGGCATATGAAGAGGCTATGGCCGCGATGAAGTATTCTTTTTATGAAGAAGAAAGATATTTGCAGGCAGAGAAATATCTGTCTGATGAAAAGCAGGAGGATTCTGTAGGCAGTGAAGCAATTCTGAATTCTATAAAAGAAGGAAATCTGGAAAAAAGCGAAGCAATTTTTGAAAAAATAACAGAGGTTCTGTCAGAGCATAAAAGTGTTCAGCCGGATATTTTTAAAAGAAAAATCGTATTCTTTTTTTTCAGAATCTTACGTTATATGGAGCCCTATCTGAAAGCTGAACACTTGTCAGAATTAAATGCATTGGATAATCGTCTGATCGAAAGTCAGTGGTATTCTGAATTGAAAAAAAGGTCAGCGGAATTAATAAAAAATATAATCGCTTTCCGGGAAATAGCAGATTCACAGGAGACAGATCCTTTGGATGAAAGCAGGCGGTATATAGAGGAACATTACCAGGACGAGATCAGCCTGGAGCAGATTGCTGCATTGTATCATTTTAATGCTTCGTATTTCAGTACTTTATTTAAGCAGAGATTCGGAATTTCCTTTTCTGAATACCTGTCAGATATTCGTATGGAGAAAGCAGAGAATCTTTTGAAAACATCTTCTGATAAGGTAAGGAAGATTGCATTGGAAGTAGGGTATAAGGATCCCAATTATTTTAACAGGGCATTTAAGAAACGTCATAATATGACACCTGAAGAATTTCGCAAAAGAGTTGGGTGATGATGGAAAAATTAAAATATACAAAATTTAAAACTCTGCTGATTAGTTCATTTATTTGTATTTCCATTATTCCTGTTGTGCTTTTGGGTTTATTTATCTTCCATTTGTCAAAACAGGAACTGATCAGGCAGTCAGAAAAACAAATGTGGCAAAATGCTGAGAATGTCAGTGATATTCTGGATGAAAAGTTGGATTATATTGAGGAATTTTCATTAAAAATAAATGTAGATACGAGAATTTATAAAATATTTCAGAATCTGGATACGTCTGACAGTATGCAGCTTGAAAGTGCCAGTCAGGAAATTTCAAAAATTTTATTGGACTATCTGCCGTGGAATAACACGGTTTATTCTACGCATATTGTGACTCCGTATTATCAGTTTGGCGAAAAGGAAAAGAACTATTATCCAAATTATAGCTTTATGGGTTCTAAAATACAGAAAGCAGCAGATGAGGCAAATGGAAAACTTGTGTGGATTCCGGCATATAATTATATGGACATGTTTTCAATTGAAGATATGCCGAGAGATTTTCTGGAATATGAGCATGTATTTACGGCTGTCAGAAAGCTGCAGTTAAGCAGGGTAGAATCAGGACATATTGAACATCTGGAAAATAAGACTGATCAAATGTATCTGGTGGTTAATTTTACAGAGGATAATCTGAATAATATGCTGAAAAAGTATACAAAGGCAAATTCTCAGATTCTTTATTATATCATGAGTGAAGATGGCAGTGTTGTTGGTCCTTACGGTGAGAATGAATCAAAGCTGTTTCGAAATGTAACTGCAGCTGATATGGGAATTACGGAGAATAAAGGAACTGTAAAATACTACGGTGCAAATAATCAGGAATATATCGTAACCTATTCCAAAAGTATGGTGACGGGATGGTATACACTTGCCATGATTCCAGTTAATGTTTTCAGCAAGAATATTGCTACAGATCTTACCAGGGCAATATTGATTCTGGTAACTATAGAAATTATTTTATCTGTTACTACGGCTGTTCTTATTTCCAGAAAGATTGGGAAAAAAGTTTATAAACCGCTGCACATGATAGAGAAAACAGGAGAGGGTAATTTTACTGCAAGAATTGTATATGACAACAGGGATGAGTTTGCGTTTTTTTATAAAAAACTGAATGAAATGAATCAGAACCTGCAGATGTTGGTTCATGAGAAATATGAGATGATGATCCAGAAACGAGACACGGAGATCATGTCGTTAAATATACAGATGAATCCCCATTTTCTCTATAATTCGCTGAATATCATTAACTGGGTATGCCTTAAAGGAGAACAGGAAAATGCCAGCAAAATGCTTTTGGATCTGTCGAGAATGCTTCAGTATACCAGCCAGAATGGTGATGTTCTGGTTCCGCTGTGGGAGGATCTGGACTGGCTTAAACGGTATATTGGAATTATGCAGAAAAGATATCAGGATCAATTTGAAGTGAGTATGGATATACCGGAGTATTTAAGAAGTCTGGAAGTTCCAAAGTTATTTCTGCAGCCGTTTGTAGAGAATGCCATTGTGCATGGATTTAAAAATTATCAGGATTCCGGGAAGATCTGGATTTCAGCAGAGGAAGAAGAAAATGATATTCTTTTTTATGTAGAGGATAATGGATGTGGAATCTGTGAGGAAGATTTGAAAGAGGTTCTGAATAAAGAGCGAAAGAGTATAGGCGTCAGAAATACAAATAAAAGGATTCGTATGATTTATGGAGAGAAATATGGGGTTACCATAAGCTCACAGCTGGAAGAAGGCACAGTTGTAACCATAAGACTTCCACTAAAAGTTAATTCGAAAAAACAGAGTTAGATTAAGGTTATATGGATATTCAATTTTATGAGAAGGCGATTGTGAAAGATTGCCGGAAATAAGGTTGAATATCCATTTTTGATTATAAGCAAATAAATATCATGTATAACAGTATAAAACAGTTGACAACAGTTATGTGCTGTTATATACTGTTTGCAGATGGAGGAGAAACATATGCATATAATAATCAATAATTCATCCATGGTACCTATTTATGAACAGATCATAGACCAGATTAAGTCTGCGATTATCAGAGGAGAGTTACAGCCGGACACTGTATTACCTTCAGTACGCAGTTTGTCAAAGGAACTGAAGATCAGTGCCCTGACTGTGAAGAAAGCCTATGACAATCTGGAAGAAGAGGGATTTACCGTCACTGTTCATGGAAAAGGAACCTACGTTGCAGCCACAAATAAAAACCTGATGAGGGAAGAACAGCTCAAAGAAGTAGAACATGATCTGGAGCAGGCAATCATGAAGGGCAGAAGATGTGGACTGAACGATGAGGAAATCAGAAATCTTTTTGAAATGATCATGGAGGACTAAGACATGTTGAAAATCAGTCATTTGCAGAAACATTACAGAGGTTTTTCGCTGGACTGTTCTATGGAAGTACAGCCTGGGATGATTACAGGACTTATTGGAAGAAATGGTTCCGGGAAATCCACCACATTTAAAGCTTTGCTCGGCTTGATTCATCCGGATGGCGGAGAGATAGAGGTCTTTGGGAAAAAGGCAGAAGAGCTTAAGCCGGAGGATAAGCAGAAACTGGGAGTTGTTTTTGCAGATTCAGGCTTCAGTATGTATCTGACAGCAACGGGCGTGGCCAATATTATGAAAAGCATATATCCGGATTTTGACAGAGAGAAATTCCTGCAGCAGTGCAGAAGATTCAATCTGCCCACAGACAAGAAAATCAAAGAATTTTCCACTGGTATGAAAGCAAAGTTTAAAGTACTGGCAGCATTAAGCCATAAGGCAGAACTGCTGATTCTGGATGAGCCCACAGTTGGTCTGGATGTGATAGCCAGGGATGAGGTGCTGAACATGCTGAGAGAATATATGGAAGAAAATGAAAGCAGTTCTATTCTGATCAGTTCACATATTTCATCAGATCTGGAGAGTCTTTGTGACGATTTTTATATGATCCATGCCGGAAAAATTATCCTTCATGAGGATACAGATGTACTGCTGTCAGATTATGCAGTTCTTAAAGTTGCAGAAGAAGAGTACGAAAAACTGGATCAGCAATACCTTATTAAGATTCGGAAAGAAGCTTATGGATACAGGTGTCTGACAAACCAGAAACAATTTTATATGGAAAATTATCCGGATGTTGTAATTGAGAATGGAAAGATTGATGATCTGGTAGTGATGATGGAGGAACAGGTATGAAGGGATTATTTGTAAAGGATATAGAACTGATGAAACAGCAGAAACAGTATTTTATCCTGGTTATTGTAATGGGAGTCATCCTGAATCTGGCAGGAAGTGGGAGCGTCAGTTTTGCTATAGGATATTTTACGTTTGTCACAGCAATTTTTGCCATTACGACTATAAGTTATGATGAGTTTGATAATGGTCTTGCATTTCTTATGACCTTGCCGGTTACCAGAAAACAGTATGTGGCGGAGAAATATCTGCTGGGAGCAGGGCTTACGGCTGCAGCGGGGGGAATTGAAGCAATAACGGGAGTGATCTGTAAAGGTGTGGCAGAGCTTCAGGGGTGCCTGAGTGAGAAAATTATTGGCACTCTGATATACATTCCACTGGCACTTCTTGTGCTGGCGGTATCGCTCCCGCTTGTAATACATTTTGGAGCGGAAAAAGGACGTTATATTGCAATGGTCATGTGGGCTATTATAATTGCCATAGTTTATATTCTTATAAAAACAATGGGACTTTCAGCAGACGCAGTCGATGCATGGCTGAGTGGACTGAACTGGGGAATGGTATTGGCCGGAGCTGTATTGTTTACAGTAATTGTATATATGGGATCTTTTGGGATTGGGGTCCGGCTTATGGAGAAGAAAGAATTCTGATGTGTCTCGAATATGGTTGTAATTATAAAAGCAGTGTGCTAAAATTATATCAGCGTAATTGAATAGCTGTTAAGTGAACATTATCATACGCAGATTTTGTGTATGATAATGTGAGAGGGAATCAGGTGAAATGCCTGAACGGTTGCGGCCACTGTATACAGAAAAAAAGCGGGATTGTAATATGTCATTGCATAAATATGTGAGAAGGCGGAATCCGGCTGTCAGAGAGTATTTGGAAATATTTCTGATACAACATTCATGAACTGCTGAAGCATGGATGTTGTATCAGTTTTTATTTTATGGGAACTTTCTGTGATCTGTGAGTCAGGAAACCTGCCTGACAGCGTAAAGAAGGAGCTTCCGTAAAAAGTATCCGTTATTCTTATCACTTCTATTTTACTTTTTCTGAAGTCCCATCTTTTCGGTTACACGAACAGGTAAATAACATATACGAAAAGAGAGGAAGTCAAATGAAAAACAGGTATTTATCCACAAGAATCATGGCAATTATGATGGCAGCAGCTATGGCAGTTTCCGCAGCTCCGGCAGCTTTTGCAGCAGAGAGAGCAGACTCTGAGACAATCAAAGAGGACAATCAGCCGGCAGCAGATGCAGACTCTGATACACAGGAAGATGCAGACGCACAGGATTCAGCAGATGCAGATAAGACAGCAGACGCAGAAGGTACAAAGACAGAATATCCTCTGACCATCACAACCTATGATTATGATGGAAATGAAATCGAAACAACCTATGAAAAGGCACCGGAGAAAGTTCTTGCTGTATATCAGGGAAGCATTGAAACCATGCTTGCACTTGGCCTGGAAGACCGTCTGGTAGCTACTGCAGGTCTTGACAATGAAGTTCCGGATGAACTTAAAGATGCATTTTCAAAAACAAATTATCTTGATGAATTTACTCCATCCCTTGAGACTGTAACGATGTTGGAGCCAGACATGATCTTATCCTGGAGTTCCCTGTTTTCTGATAAAAATCTCGGAAATGTAACAGACTGGATCGACAAAGGCTGTAACACCTATTACAACACAAACACACGTCCTGACGGAGACAGAACTCTGGAAAATGAATTTACAGATATTTTAAACCTTGGAAAGATTTTTGATGTACAGGACAAAGCACAGGCAATCGTAGATGATGCAAAGGCAGTGATCGATAAAACTCTTACAGCAACAGCAGATGTAGAAGAGAAACCAAGCGTAATGGTTCTGGAACCTCTTGGAGAAGATATCACAAACTATGGTGCAAAGAGCCTTGGTGGAGATATGGTAACACAACTGGGTGCGACTCTGGCAAACCCGGATGCTTCTACAGCAGGAAAAGAAGATATCATTGCAGCAAATCCTGATGTGATTTTTGTTGTATACATGCCATATGCAGGTGATGATCCGGAAACTGTAAAAGAAAGCCAGCTTGCCGTTATCAAGGATGACGAAGCACTTCAGAGCCTTGACGCTGTAAAGAACGGTCGTGTTTATCCGATCATGCTCAGTGAAATGTACGCAAGTGCAACACGTACACAGGATGGTATTGAAACTTTCGCAAAAGGATTATATCCGGATGTGAATCTTGACTGATTGAGGACATAACAGTGAAAGAACAGGTTTCACAGACAAAAAAAGGCAGTGTGCTCAGGACATCCATGTATGTGGCAGTTCTTATCGGGCTTGCGGCATTTTTGATTTTTTCCATTCTTGCAGCAATCACTTTTGGAAATGCAGATCTGTCACTGAAAGATGTTTACAGTGTCATTGCATATAAATTGTTTCATATCAAAAGCCTGTCCGTCTATGCAGAAGGCGCAGTTCACGATGTTGTGTGGCTGATCCTGCTGGCTCTGGCAGTTGGAATGGCTCTTTCCGTCTGTGGCGTAGTTATGCAGGCGATTGTCCAGAACCCACTGGCAGATCCGTATGTACTTGGTATTTCATCCGGTGCATCCCTTGGTGCAACACTGGCGATCATGCTTGGAGTTGGTGGATTTCTCGGTGGAAACTCAGTTGGTGTTACTGCATTTATTGGTGCAATGGTCACTTCTTTTGCAGTAATTGCCATTGCAAACATGGGCGGAAAAGCTACTTCTGCCAAACTGATCCTTGCCGGAATGGCTGTCAGTGCGGTATGTTCTGCTTTTTCCAACTTTGTTATCTATATCACCAATGACAAAAATGCAGCAACAGAAGTAATGAAGTGGACGATGGGAAGCCTTGCAGGCGCAAGCTGGAGCAGAGTAGGTGTAATGCTTCCTGTTACATTGATCTGTGTAATTATTTTCTGGACGCAATATCGTAATCTGAATCTGATGCTGTTAGGAGATGATGTATCGATCACACTGGGAACTGATTTGCACAGGCTGAGAACTTTTTATCTGATCGTTGCTTCTGTAATGATTGGGTTTGCAGTTTATTGTGCGGGTGTGATCGGCTTTGTAGGACTTGTGATCCCTCATGTGATCAGAATCCTGTTTGGAACAGACCACAGAAGATTACTGCCATTAAGTGCACTGCTTGGTGCATCATTCCTGATCTGGTGTGATGTGGCATGTCGTGTGATCCTGAAGAATTCTGAGATGCCGATCGGTGTGCTGGTATCCATTATCGGTGCTCCATGCTTTATTTATCTGCTTGTGCGGAAATCCTATGGATTTGGAGGTAGTAAGTAATGAAAATCACTACAGAAGATATTCAGGTTGGATTTCACGCCAGACAGATACTGAAGGGAATTTCCATAGAGTCAAAGGATAAGGAACTGGTAGGGATCATCGGACCAAACGGAAGCGGAAAATCTACATTATTAAAATGCATCTACCGTATCCTGAAGCCAGATGCAGGTGCCGTTTATCTGGACGGCGAAGAACTCCATTCCATGAGTGTAAAAAGCTCCGCCAGAAAAATGGCAGTTGTGGCACAGCACAATTACTACAACTTTGATTTTACCGTACGGGAAGTCGTGTTGATGGGACGTGCACCTCATAAGAAAGCATTGGAACGGGATAATGCAAAAGATTACCGGATTGTTGAAGAAGCACTGAAAACGGTACAGATGGATGCATTTGCGGATCGCACATTTTCTACGCTGTCAGGTGGAGAGCAGCAGAGGGTTATTCTGGCAAGAGCACTTGCACAGCAGACACCTGCACTGATCCTTGATGAGCCGACTAACCATCTGGATATCACACATCAGATCATGCTGATGGAACTGGTAAAGAAACTTAACGTAACTGTAATATCAGCTATCCATGACCTGAATATTGCGGCGGCATACTGCGATAAGATTTATGTATTGAAAGATGGTGTGCTGGAAGGATATGGAACTCCACAGGAAATACTCACTCCGGAGCTGATCAAAAGGATTTACCAGGTAGATTCGGAAGTGGTAAATGACAGCCGCGGGAAGATGCATATTTTATTTTTATAATATGATATCAGGGTCAAAAGGTCAGAAAGTCGTTCGTGCTTGCACGATAAGACTTTGGAGCTTGGGACTCGTCAAACATGAGAAAGTAGCAATTTACGTAGTAAATCAGAGGATTTCGAATGTTTGAGAATTGACAGGCCAGAGTCAGAAAAAATTTTGACTCTGGCCTGCTATATATGGAGGAAAAAGATGAATAAAATAGGAATTTTGACGTGTATTCATTCTAATAATGTATGCGCCAGAGTCGGATGCCTGGCAGCATTTCAGAACAGAACCGATTTCTTTCAGGATTATCCGGAAGATACCTGTCTGGCAGCAATGATGACTTGTAACGGATGCAAAGGCGCCAACCCGATAGAACCCATAGAAGACAAAGGAATCCTGGAAAAGATAGACAGACTGGTCAGTGAAAAAATCAGTACCATCCACGTTGGTGTCTGTCGTCTCCTGGATGGAAAGAATGAATGTCCAAGGATGACACAGATTTGCAATATGATAGAAGAACGTGGAATCAAAGTGATCAGAGGAACACATAAAGAATAAAAAAGTTTCCATACGTTACTGTTCACTCCGTTCACAGTAACGTAGC
>ENA-ORRR01001907-ORRR01001907.1-human-gut-metagenome-genome-assembly--contig:-NODE-1907-length-11903-cov-2.42463_pt1 | contig 11903 bp, 6 predicted proteins | sample MGYA00242182_ERZ509148 | MGnify/ENA primary metagenome ERZ509148 (study PRJEB26280, sample SAMEA2338674) | human gut metagenome | biome: human gut; feature: human-associated habitat; material: faeces... | reverse complement strand
CCGTCACCTTCTGCTCGTGGCGCACGGCCGACGAGAATCCCGCCGACTCCGTTAAATCCGAGTAATCAAAACAAATTCCGCATATGAAAATCGCACTGCGAAACTTCCTCACGACGCTGCGGCGCTACAAGGCCTCGTCGCTGCTCAACATCATCGGCCTGACGCTGGCCTTTACGGCCTGCTACATCATCTTGGTGCAGGTGCGCTGGGAGATGACCTACAACCGTACACTCCGGGATTCGGAGCGCATCTATCTGATCGAAACCACCGACTGGTATGAGCCCGGAGCCTGGCAGTCATGGATTAATCGACCTCTCTCCGAACGGCTTATCTCCTCGACTTCGGCCATCGAGGCCGGAGGCTGCTCCTGGAGTGGCTTCGGCCCCACGGTTGTGCTGCGCGAAAACGCCTCGAAGATGGGTTACGACCGCTTCAATACCTATTCGGGCTTTATTTCGCTGTCGCTGCTCGATGTCTTTGACTTCAAGCCTGTCGCGGGTGATGTCCACGACCTGAAACGGGCGCAGAGCGTCATCATCTCACGCTCGACGGCCGAACAACTGGGCGTCGGTATCGGCGACATGATCTGGTGCGACACCGAACAGCCTTCGGCTGAAAATGCCTACGAAGTGGTGGCTGTCTTCGAGGATTTCCCTCAGAACTCGCTGCTGGCCGACTGCAAAATGGCCGTGGATCTGGGCGACCGGTCGCTCGATGAACCCTCGGAATGGAGCTACAACTACTTTGTCCGGCTCCAGCCCGGAACCGACCCCGGCGTAGTAGCCGACGGGTGGGAAAAGTTCTTCATTGAGATGAATCCCGGAGAGGCCAACGAGGAGGGGCATCTCGACACGGCCCCCGTCCGTCTGTCGTGCATCCGCGACCTCTATTTCGAGTCCGACAGCCGCGTGCCGTGCGCCCAAGGGTCGCTCGTAACGACCTATACACTGCTGGGCATCGCGCTGCTGGTCATCGCGCTGGCCTTCATCAACTTCGTTAATTTCTTCTTCGCGCTGGTGCCCGTCCGCATCCGCACGGTCAATACCTTTAAGGTTTTCGGCGCCCCGAACTCCTCGCTGCGCTTCGGCTTCGTCTTTGAGGCCGTGGGGCTGGTCGTCATCGCCCTGCTGCTGGCGTGGTACCTCTCCTTCGCCATCCAGAGCACCGAACTGGCCAGCTACATCTCCGCACCGCTGAATCTGGCGCAGAACCTTCCGGTTATCGGCATTCTGCTTGCCGTGGCGGTGGTCATGGCCCTTGTAGCGAGCCTCTATCCGGCGTGGTATATCACCTCGTTTCCGCCCGCCATGGTGGTCAAGGGGTCGTTCTCCGGCACGGCTGGCGGCCGGCGGCTGCGCACGCTGCTGCTGGGCTTCCAGTTCACCATCTCGATGGGGCTCATCATCGCCACGGGATTCATCCTCCTCCAACACAACTTCATGCTGCGGCAGGAGATGGGCTTCGACCGCCGCAACATGATGGCTGTGCAGCTCTCCGAAAAGGCTGCGTTGGGCTACGACGCCCTGCGCAACCGGCTGCTGGCCGATCCGCGCGTGGTCGATGTCACGGGAGCCGAAGGCCGTCTGGTAAGTGCCAACAGAATGTCGTGGGGTCGTCGATATAAGGATGAACCCATCATCCTGCAGGCCTACATCGTCCGTTGGAACTTCCTCAAGATGATGGGTATTACCATTACCGACGGCCGCGATTTCCTTGAATCGGACGAACACAAGGAGACCGGCATGCTGATTTGCAACGAGGCTGCCCGCAATGAATACAAACTCGAACTGGGTGATGAGATCGGCGGATTCTGCGGCAACGACCCGTTGGTGGGTGTCTGCGCAGATTTCCACTTCCGGCCGATGCAATACAACGTCGTTCCCTTCGTCTTCTATGTCATTCCCGAGGAGATGTCACACAAGAACGGTGGCCGTGCATCGCAGCTGCTCTACCTGCGCTACCGTCCCGAGGCCGATGTGGAGGGTGTGGTCGACTACCTGCGGCAGTGCATTGCCGAGACGGACCCGCACCTGACGCCGGGCGAGATCCAGATTCGCACCTTCGAGGAGGAGCTGGGCCAGGAGTATGCCAAGGAGCGGCGGCTGGCCACGGTCGTGGGGCTCTTCACGCTGCTCTCGGTGGTCATCGCCCTGATGGGCGTCTTCGGCATCGTGCTCTTCGAGACGCAGCACCGCCGCCGCGAGGTGGCCGTGCGCAAGGTCATGGGGGCTACGACGGGCGAAATTCTCCGGCTGTTCAACCGCCACTACATCCGGCTGGTTGTCGTCAGCTTCGTGATTGCCGCGCCGTTGAGCCTCTGGATCGTCCACCGCTGGCTTGCGTCGTTTGCCTACCGCACACCGATCCACTGGTGGGTCTTCGCCGCGGCCTTCGCCGCCGTGCTGCTCGTGACGATCGGAACCGTCACCTTCTGCTCGTGGCGCACGGCCGACGAAAATCCTGCCGACTCCGTGAAATCCGAATAACCGAAATGCAAAAACAGAACATCTTACTTAAAAAACATCTGATATGGCTATGCTGAAAGTAGAGAACCTCCGCAAGGTTTTCCGTACCGAAGAGATCGAAACCATCGCCCTGAACGGCGTGTCGTTCGAAGTGAACGAAGGCGAGTTCGTCGCCATCATGGGCCCCTCGGGCTGCGGCAAATCGACGCTGCTCAACATCCTGGGCCTGCTCGACAACCCCACGTCGGGAAGCTACCGCCTGCTCGACCGCGAGGTGGCCGCGCTCCGTGAGAAGGAGCGCACCTCCTTCCGCAAGGGCAACATCGGCTTCGTTTTCCAGTCGTTCAACCTCATCGACGAACTGAACGTCTTCGAGAATGTCGAACTGCCGCTGATCTACCTGCGAGTGAAGGCTTCGGAGCGCAAGCGCCGCGTGAACGAGATCCTGAGCCGCATGAACATCTCGCATCGCGCCGAGCATTTCCCGCAGCAGCTCTCCGGCGGCCAGCAGCAGCGTGTGGCCATCGCCCGCGCCGTGGTGGCCAACCCGAAGCTGATCCTCGCCGACGAGCCCACCGGAAACCTCGACTCGAAGAACGGACAGGAGGTGATGGAGCTCCTCTCGGAACTGAACCGCGAAGGGACGACCGTTATCATGGTGACCCACTCGCAGTACGACTCGACCTTCGCCCACCGTGTGCTGCACCTGTTCGACGGCGAGCTGGTCAAGGACCTCACCAACCGCATGTGACCGCTGCAGGACAAACGACGGGGCCGGATCGCTTTCAGACGATCCGGCCCCGTTTTCCGTTGTCTTGTCCGGCCGCCGCCCGGGAGGGCGGCCTCCCTTACGGTTGCTGCCGGGTGTTGCGCGCGGCTATTCTTCCTTTGCCGCGTTCAGGTCGAGCATCTTGATGAAGTATCCGCCGACGACCGAGCGGGCCATGAAGCCGCGGCGGTTGGGCTTGTCGGTATAGACCCAGTCGGACATCGGTACGCGGTCCACCGTTTCGTTCATGAAGTCGTAGAGCGGCGAGATGAATGCCTCGAAGGTGGCCGGGTCCTCGGCCAGCGTGGCCGTCCAGACGATCCAGTCGGTCTTCGTGTAGGTCTCGCGGCTGTCGAGCGGGAGCCCGTAGCGGTTCTGCCGTGTGAGGTAGTAGGCGATCTCCTTGCGGGCGATCGAATCGGGGAAGATGCCGAGCCCGAGGAGCTTGTCCCAGACGATGTTGTACTTCTGGCTCCACGTGCCGGGCTTGTCGAACGTCAGGCGGTAGTGGTCGCCGTCGTCGGCCATTTCGGCCCAGCGGGCGGCCATTTCGCGTGCCTTTGCGGTGTAGCTCTGCGCCACGTCGTCCTTACCGAGCATTTCGGCCATGCGCCCGTAGGCGGCAATGCCGAGGATCGCCTTGATCGAGAGGTTGGCATTGTGGGCGAAGTGTCCGGCGAAGTCATCCGTGCAGAGCTGGTTCTCGGGGTCGAGGCCCTTCTCCACAAGGTAGTCAGTCCAGGTCGTGAGCGTCTCCCAGTGCTTTTCCGCATAGTCGGCATTGCCCTCCGCGGCGCATACGGCCGCCGTCAGGATCAGCATGTTGCCGCCCTCCTCGACGGGCATGTCGCCTCCGTAGGTCTGGCCGTTGGCCCGGGGGTAGGTCCCGACGTCGTGGGCCGGGAAGGGCTTGGTCCAGCGTCCGCTTTCGCTGTAGTCGAAGATGTGGTTCATCATGCCCTTGGCCAGTTCCGGGTTGTAGAGCAGGTACATCGGGGCCGAAGGGTAGGTGATGTCCACCGTGCCGATCGAGCCGTTGCTGTTGTTCTCCTTCGAGAAGAAGCGCAACTCGCCGTCGGGTCCCTTCACCAGCTTGTGCGCGGCGAACGACTGCCTGTAGGCCAGGGCGCACAGCTCGGCATACTTCCGGCCTCCGGCCTCCGTGGCCCGGGTCATCAGTTCGCGGTCGAAGGCACAGCAGCGTCCGATCAGTTCGTCGTACTCTTCGTGGGCGGCGCGGAACTCGTCCACGATCGTGCGGTCGCCCGCAGCGTTCCAGTAGGGACGCAGGTTCTCGCCGAAGTATTGGATCGCGTAGATGTCGTCGTAGCCGATGAGCCATTTTCCGCGGGCCTCTTTCGTCGTGCCCAACTTGCGGGTGAAGGCCATCGTGGCCCGCTCGTTTTCGCCCTTTGCGGCATCGGGTGCCGGTGTCCCTTCCACAAAGGCGCGGCGCAGCTCCTCGCTGGTCCCGAGGCTTGCCGAGGTGGCGGCGTCGGCCTCCGTGGCGAGGAGGAAGTAGCCCCAGTCGATGCGCAGGTCGTCGCCGCTCTTGGCCAGGATGTTCTGCTCCTTGCTGCCGGCCTTGACGAAGAGCAGCCCCTGCTGCTCGAAACGCTCGCCGACCGACTCCTGATAGGGTTGGTCGAGCGCCCAGCGGGGCGATGCCTCGAGGTAGAGCTCCGTGTCGTGAGCCTTGCCGTCGTTCGACGTTATGGTGTAGGAAATGTAGTTCACCGGACGGCTGATCAGCTCCAGGTCTTCGGGCATGAGGGGTGCGGTGAACGTAAGGCGCAGGTCCACGCCGCCGCACGTGAACGTGTAGCGGGTCTGCGTGGCCTGTACGTCCACGCCGGTCTGCGCGGCCGTCCTCTCGAGCAGCGTGTGCTGCTCCTTCTGCACGAGCAGTCCGAAGTCGAGCAGCCCGTTGGCCACCGGGTTCCAGCAGTGTGCGGCGATCAGGTTTTCGCCCTTCGCGAGGCTGCGCACGGCCTCCTCGGGGAGCTTCACCACGGCGTTCTTGTTGCACGTGGCTCCCGTCTCATGCACCTTGATGCCGTTGATGTAGAACTCGGCGTTGTCGTCGTTCGAGAACTCCATGTAGACCGTGCGTCCCTCGAGCGGCTCGTCGAGCGTGAAGGTGCGGCGCACCCAGATGTGCTCGTCCGTCCAGTCGGTCTGTGCGGTCGGTTCGTTGATCTTTGTGCCGAAGGCGCCGCGGGCGCTCTTCCATGCCTTGTCGGCGAATCCCGGGCGCTGCCATCCCTCGGCGGGCTCCGCCGTTGTGTAGCGTCCCTCCCAGGCTCCCTGCTGCGAGGTCGGCACCACGGGGGTCATCTCCACCTCTTCGGTGCCCATGAAACGGTAGGGGATGCCGTCCACCTTGAGTACGCCGATCAGCGGGAAGTCCTTCCCGGTCCAGTGCTTTACCGGACCGTCATAGAGGTTGTCGGACATCGACCACGCACTGGTGTAGGGGTCGATCGTCACGAGCGGGTAGGCCGGAGCGCGGAGTGCGCTCGCGATTGCGTCGTGCTGCGCCGCCTCGTGCCCGCAGCCGGCCGTGAGGGCGGCTGCAGCGCAGAGCGGCAGTAAAAGGAATCTGTTCATCGTTCTTTTCCGTGTGGGTTTGTGTGTCCGTTTACCAGGTGATCCGCACCGATACGCCGTCGGGGTTGTTCTCGAAGCGGATCAGGCAGGTGCGGGTCGTTTCGTCCCAGCAGCCGTCGGTTGCCGTTGCGCGTCCGTCGATCAGGATCTGTTTCGGGCATTCGGGCAGCAGTACGCGCGAGACGTTGGTCGTGTTCACGGGACTCTTGGCCACGAAGGCGTAGGAGCGCTTGCCGTGCTGCTCGTCGTAGATGCGGCTTGCCGAGGCCAATACGCGGGCTTTCCGGGGATTCTTCACCCGATCGACGTTCAGGAAGAAGCCCTGTTCTCCGGGGGCGATCTCGCGCGACCGGCATACCGGCAGTTCGGGGTCGAACAGGTCAATCAGACGGCCCTCGATTCGCACCGGTTCGTCGCTTACGCTCTCATCGAGTACGGCGACCAGGTCGTAGGCGCCGCGCTCGAGGCGGAAGTTGTTCTTGAAGACCAGCTCGCCGCCGCGGGCCTTGCCCTCATAGAGCCGCTTGACCGTTTCGACCAGCGGGGCGTCGCCGCCTTTCTCGAGAACGAACTCCTTCGGGTCGTTGCGCAGGATGCAGACCGTGCCCTTCCCGCAGGCATACTCCCCGGCCTCGGGGGCGGAGCCGATGCCCAGCAGTTCGAAGAGGTGGTCCGACGGGGCCGCGTATGCGTTCCCGTTCTGGTTCCACCACTCCGCGACGCGCTGGAACGGGTCGTCGTCGCGGCCGCTGTAGACCAGCACGCCGCCCCGGCGCACCCATGCGGCGAGGTGTTCGTGCGCCTCGGGATCGAGCGGCTTCATGTTCGAGTAGGACATCAGCAGCACCTTCGTGTCGGCCAGCGCCTCGGGGTAGGCGAGGTTCTCGATGTGGACCGTTTTCACGGGCACGCCGCGCTTGAGCAGCGGCAGGGCCTGGCCGTAGAAGTTGGCCAGCTGCGGATCCTCGTATCCGTCGTGGGTCGGGAAGCGCTGGAACATCAGCGAATTGGCCATCAGGATGCCGATGCCGCCGCTTCCCGATACCTTCGTCCGGGTTGCGGGCATGTCGTTCAGCGTGTTGATCATCACCTGCATCTGCGTGGAGTAGTGGCGCGGGATGCGCTCCTTGCTCTCGCTGTCGGGACTGGTGCGGTACAGCCCCTCGTAGATGCGCTCGGGCCACGGCATCACCTCATAGTCGGCGATGTTCGGGTAGAGCAGCTGCGCGGTGAATGTGGCCTGGTAGTTCCGCTTGTAGTCGGCCCAGTCGCGCGGCCAGTCCTCGATCGGGTCGGTCAGGAAGAACATCTTGCGGCCGGTCGGTGCGGTCATCGACTCCATCGATCCGTATTCGAGGTAGGCCGTCTCGAAGACGCGCTCGCGGAGCCTTCCGTCGTAGTAGTTCGGCTCGCGCGAGGTGCCGGTCCAGACCTGGGCGATGTAGCCGTCCACGCACGGCAGCGAGGCCAGACTCGCCTCCGGACTGACGATCTGCCACTGCGAGTAATTGACCAGCGAGTGGGTCGGGACGTAGCACTTCACATCCATCCCCTTGCTGCGGCCGTACTCCTTGGCGAAGGTGAAGACCTCGCGCAGGGCATTGTAGTAGAGCTGGTACTTGAGCTTGTTGGCCAGGTAGGTGTTCTCGGGCGATTCGTGCTGGGGGCGCCACTCGGTGCCGTAGTACTTTTTCCATTCCCTCTTGAAGGCCTCGCTGTAACCCGCGCGGGCCCAGAACTCGGGCTCCTCCATGAAGATGGCGTCGATGCCGGCGTCGATGACCCGTTTCACGTGGCGCTCTTTCATGTAGGTCAGGTAGTTGTCGGTCGGGACGATGTAGGGCACCAGATGTCCGTGCCAGATGGTGTCACCGCTGCGCTGCACCTGTCCTTCGTCGAGGTGGGGACGTCCGTCCCACTCGCCGGTGAAGTAGTCCTTGTATTCGCCCCAGGCGATTCCGGTCATGAAGTGCACCGTGTATCCGCGGTCGCGCCACGAGCGGACGCGGTATTCGAAATTGCGGTTGCCGTCTTTGTCCGAGGGGTTGCCTCCGACGCCGTATACCATCACGGCATCGGCGCGGTTGTCGATTGTGGGCCTCCATTCGCGGGAGGTCTGGAAGGTGGTCTTCACCTTCCGGTCCGTCTGGGCCTGCGCCGGAGCAACGAGCGCCGCGGCGGCCAGACACAGGATGGCTGCGTGTAGATTCATCATGTCGGTTCTTTGGGATGTTTGTCGGTTCGTATCACAAAATTAAGGTTTAAAACCGGATTTCCGGTCTTAAACCTTAATCTTGTATCCTCTGTTTACGGGATCATCACCTCGACGGGTGCACTGTAGTTCCAGCGGCGGGTTCCGCTGCCCTTCGGGGTGTCGTAGTTGATGCGGGCGGCGGCGCGGATGAAGACCTTGCGGCCCGAGGGGATCGTGCCGAGCGACTTGATCGTGACGGGCTTGCCGAGCAGCGACTCGAACTCCGATCCGCTGTATTCGATCTTGTTCGACCAGCGTTCGTCGCGGGCGCGGTATCCGACCGTCGAGGAGTAGCTGACGAAGAGCTGGATGTCGGTGACGTTCTGGAAGCTGTCGTCGTAGCTGCCCATCGGTTCGATCTTCTCGCGGAAGATATCCTCCGAAACGCCGCGCGTCACGCGCACGCGGGCCGTGATCTTGCCGTTGCTGACCATCGGGTCGCCGACGAATTCGACGTTGAGAAACGGTTCGACCTCAAAACGGACCTCGGTCACGCCCTTGATCTCCATCTCCTTCGATTCGTCGGCCAGGGGAATGCCCTCCTCGGTCTCGCGGATGAGCGGGATGAACGGTCCGTCCACCTCGATCAGGTAGGTTCCCTTGAAGAGTTTCGTGTTCTGGAACGTGCCGTCGGGGCGGCAGTAGAAGTCGGGGTTGGGCTGTACGTTGGGGCCCCAGCTGAGCTCGGTCAGCCGGACGCGGATTCCCTCGGAACCCTGATCCGTGAGCACGGGATTGCCCGTGGCCTTGTCCACGACCTCTCCGCGGAGCGTCTCGCCGGGAGCCTCGTAGTTGTCCACTTCGAAGAGTTCGCACGAGCAGAGCGCAAGCGATGCGCAGCATGCGAGTGTATGCAACAGGTATCTTTTCATCTTTTTCATGAGTTTCGTGAAACGGTTATCGGTTCGGTTGCTGGTCGATGTAGGAGCTCTTGCTGACCTCGCCGCTCGGGATGGCGAAGTAGTAGTCCAAGATGCTGAACGACGGGGTGAAGCGCGATACCCAGTGGAAGTGGGCGTCGAAGAACCACTTCCCGGCCTGGGTCGAGAAGAAGGGATAGAGCCCGCGGAAACGGTAGCTGGCGTTGTTGCTGTAGGTGTTCTTGTCGCGCGTCTCGCCCCAGAAGCCGTCGCGGCCCTCGTAGTGCCATACTCTCCAGCGGCGGAGGTCCCACTTGGTCTTGTGCTCGAAGGCGAGCTCCTTGCGCACGATGTTGCGGCCTTCGGTCGTGGGCTGTATGTTCGACTCGAGCAGTTCGGCTCCGGCACGTTCGCGGATCTCGTTCACGGCGTCGGTGGCCACCTGCATCAGGTCCGAACCGTCGGGCGACGGCTCTCCGGCCAGCGCCAGCTCGACGGCTGCCTCGGCGGCGTTGAGCATCACCTCGGCATAGCGCATCAGGATGAACGGCTGGTCCGACTTGCCCTCGTCGGGCGTGAATGACGGGTCATCCTTGAGGTACTTGCGCAGGTAGAGTCCCGTCACGGTTGCCTCGCCGTTGTTGTAGAACGGACCGTTGGCTCCTGCGGCGGTCATCGTCGAGCCGTTGTATTCGACCTTCTCCTGCTGGCTGTCCGCATTGGGCGAGAGGTAGAGCTGCTTGTTCGAAGCGTCGGTGTAGAGCGAGAGCTTCTCGTAGGGCGTCTCGTAGGAGTTGTACGAGTAGTCGCTGAAGAAGGGCTTGATCGGGGTGCTTCCGGTGTATACGCCGGCGCGGACCTCGATCTCCTGGCTCTTGAACTGGTCGCCGGGGAAGATGACGTAGGCGCGCAGACGGGGCTCGGCGTTCTTGAAGAAGTCCATCGGCGAGTTGTAGAGCAGGTAGTTGCCCTGGGCGTTCGACACACCGTCGGTGACACGCACCGTACCGTCGTCGTAGCGGTCGAATCCGTCGAAGAGTTCGAGGAAGTCGAGCGTGGGACAGGTTCCGGCCGACAGTGGGCTGCGGAAGATGTAGGGCGAGCTGTAGGCGTCGAGTCCGTGGGTCATGGTCGGGTAGGAGTACTGCTTGACCAGGATGTTCTCGGGGCTGCTCAGGTCGCTGAACATCTCCACCATGTTCTGGTACTGCGCTTCGGGATCTCCGGCCGCCCACTTCTTCTTGTAGAGCGAGTAGCCGCCTTCGGTCATCACCTCGCGGGCGGCCTTGTAGGCCTCGCGGAAGTAGCGTTTCGAGGCGGCCTCCCACGTTCCGGCATCGAATCCGATGACGCGCACGCCGGTCTTCTCGCCCAGTCCGGTCAGACGGCCCGATACCGTCTCATTGTATTTGGCCACACAGCCGGCATAGAGCATGGCCTCCGACTTGAAGGCCAGAGCAACGTATTTGTTGGCATAGCCCTCCTTGAGGCTGGTGGTGTTGAGCAGCCGGGCCGCATTGTCGAAGTCGGCGAGAATCTGGTCCCAGGTCTGCTCCTCGGACGAACGGGCCACCTCGAGTTTGTCCGAGCTGGCGGGGTACTCGATGACCCGCGTCACCAGCGGAATGCCGCCGAACCGGCGCGCCATGGCATAGAAGACCATCGCGCGGACGAAATAGGCCTCGCCGAGGTAGTGGTTATAGGTGACTTCGGCGAAGTTGCTCTGGAAGTCGGGCAGCCGCTCGAGCAGGTAGTTGGCATCGCGCAGCGTGGTGAATGCCGTTCCCCAGTAGGGGGTGTCCTCGCCGGTGAAGGCCGAGCCGAGGTCGCTGGCGCGGTTCAGCGCCTCGCCGGTTCCCTCGATGCCGAGGGCTCCCAGCCACGAGTTGAAGTTGAGGCCCCATTTGGCCATGTACTTGAAGTCCTCGAAGGGCATGTAGCTGTACATGCGGGCCATGTAGATGTTCATTCCCGACTCGCTCGACATGAGGTCGTTGTCCGAGACGAAGTTTTTCGGGGCGATGTTCAGATCGACGCACGAGGTCAGGCTGCAGACGGCCAGCAGTGCGGATATGATCGTTTTTTTCATTGCTTTCGGTTTAATGTTCACGGTAGAGGATTTAGAACGAGAGCGAAAGACCGAGCGTGTAGGTCCTGTTCAGCGGGTACATGCGGCCCAGGTCATCGTCCGGGTGTTCCGGATCGACGAACTTGACGCCGGTGATCGTAAACAAGTTGTATGCGTTGGCATAGACGCGCAGGCTCATCGTCGATACGCGCTTGAACTTGGGCAGCGTGTAGCCGATCTCGATGCTCTTGAGACGCAGGTACGACGTGCTCACGCGGTTGAACTCCGAGTTGCTCTTCGGGTAGTGGCCCGTGTATCCGTAGTATCCCTCGACCCATTCCGTTTCGGGATCGTAGGGGTCGGCGTTGGGATCGACGGGATGCCATCTGTCGAGGTACTGCTCGAGGGTGCCGCCGCCGTTCGATCCCCAGATCGAGTAGAGCGGCTCCTTGTACTCCATCGAGCCGAGTGCCGAACCCTGGAACAGCAGCGAGAGGTCGAAGTTGCGGTACGTGGCGTCGAAGCTCAGGCTGAAGTTCATCCACGGGGTCTGGTCGAAGGCGACCGGGTGCTCGTCAAGCGAGTTGATCTCGCCGTCGCCGTTCCAGTCCACATACTTGTAGTCTCCGGGCAGGACGTCGCGGTCCTTGTAGATGTTGTACGACCAGATGTCCTCCCAGCTTTCGTAGCGGCCGGCCGATTCGTAGCCGAACTGTATGCCCTGGTAGCGGTGCGTCAGGTTGTCGTTGCGCCAACGGTCGTAGGAGTTGCCCCACGGACCCTTCTCGGAGGCGGTCAGGTACTTGTTGCGCGTGATCGTGGCGATGGCCTTGATGTTGTAGGCGAACTCCCCGATGCGGTTGCGGTGGGTCAGCTC
>ENA-ORRR01001901-ORRR01001901.1-human-gut-metagenome-genome-assembly--contig:-NODE-1901-length-11939-cov-29.9865_pt1 | contig 11939 bp, 10 predicted proteins | sample MGYA00242182_ERZ509148 | MGnify/ENA primary metagenome ERZ509148 (study PRJEB26280, sample SAMEA2338674) | human gut metagenome | biome: human gut; feature: human-associated habitat; material: faeces... | reverse complement strand
TAAGGCCTTTGAATAAGACAAAAGGCTGCCTCATCGCTAACTTTGCAACAGTGCCGGCGGGTGTGAATAACCAGATAAATTCTACCCAACAAAACCCAGACAAGCGTCATCGTGGCGAACATTCTACAGCCTGTAAATGTCCGTTACCGCTCTACGTGCGTCCGGCGCATTATAAACCTCTCAGTAAACAGCATGGTCGAGCCTTACGTAACCTTATGAGCCAGGACAAAACCTCTGGTGCCTGGGTTATTCGTCGTCGTGTTTCTGCCGATCCAATCTTCACTTTTTTGCGACCTGTCGCGGACAGAAAAAGAGCTTTCCGTGAAGTACGCCGGCGTTTGCTCGATGCATTGTTTGTGCTTTTCGTCAACAAAGCCGATCTTGCTACCGGTATTGTCACTATCAACATCACTAAGCTGGCTGAAGAACTCAGTCCACGGAATGAAGATGGCCAGATCATCCCTGAAACTGCCGTGACGGTATCCAGGGTGTCGCGTCTGATAGACGAATTGGCGAGGTTTGGCATAGTCCTTGCGCCTGAAACTGAGTGGGATTATGTGAACGGGTGCCGTTTTCCTAAGCATATAATCATTACAGAAGAAGGCTGGCGTCTTACCGGTGTGGATATGGACAAGCTACGAGCCGAGCAAGAAGAACGCCTACGCGCTATTGAGGACGGCATTCTACAACCCGGTGAGGCTATGACAGTAAAAGAAGCCCGTAAGCGCTGGTATGAACGTTGCCGCCATCAGACGATACTCAGCCGCCGTACACGCGCTATTGAGGGCAAACAACGGCGTAAGCTGGCCGAATTACCGTTCGATGAGCGAAAGCGTCAGGTGGCCGAGCGTATTTTCCGTGATATGAAGGGTGATATACACCATCTAACCCCTCAGCAGTTTGAAAAAATGGTCTGGACTCAGCTTTACCAGCTTGAACTGGTAAATATGGAGCAGCCAGGCACAGCCCCGCCTCACTAACCCGCCCTCTTTTTACTAATCCGATTCCCTGCGGAGGATGTTCGTTGTCCATCTGCTAAAACAGCTCGTTTTTTAGTCACCATTATCACGATAACCTCACCGATATTTGGTCAAAACCCCAATCAACACCGGCGTTATATCTTTTATGCACACTTACCTGCAAATAGGTAAATGGGACTATCTGCAATCAACCAATAGTTAGCTGCAAAACAATCAGGTCTTCGACCTACTTAACTTCATTAAAGATCTACTTATTCGCTGGATAAGTTCTGTGGATAACGGGGAAAACCGATAATGACCGCCCTTGCAGCGGCCAGATGGCCGCGCCGGTTCGGCATGGTCGCTATGCTCCCCAAAAGACTTTAAGTAGCACCTCCGGCCTTAGCGGGGTCTGAAGCCCAACCGTACGAAAACGTACGCTAAGTACGTTTTTTAATCAATTTGGTATTTTGGTTGCCATGACAATAGACAATTATAGAGGCCATTCATCGCTCTCTTCCGCTTGCTTAAGTGGCCTTAGCTGTCCTTTTGTTACCTGCTCTGCCAGAGTGAATGTGTAGTGACCCAGCATATTGATATGCGCATGGCGCAGTGGTGACAACCGGGATTCATCGTCTTCATTAAGGGTTTCGCCCTCCTCACGTAAATGTGTCAGCGCGGCCTGCATATAAATGGTATTCCAGAGCACAACAGCATTGGTTACCAGCCCCAGAGCGCCCAACTGCTCCTCCTGCCCGTCCTGATAGCGTTTTCTGATCTCGCCTTTCTGCCCGTGACAAATGGCTCTGGCGACAGCATGTCTGCTTTCTCCCCGGTTAAGCTGGGTCAGAATGCGACGTCGGTATTCTTCATCATCAATATAATTCAGCAGATACAGTGTCTTATTTATTTTTCCGGCTTCGATAATTGCCTGTGTTAACCCTGAAGGGCGATCGCTGTTCAGCAACGAACGAATCAAAACTGACGCCCGGATTGTCCCCAGCGTCAGAGAACCGGCCATACGCATCATGTCATCCCAGTGTTGCTCTATCTTCCGGGCATTGGCAGCATTGCGGGCGATGTCATTCAATACACCATAGTCTGCATCTTTATCAACTCGCCAGAACACAGAGGCTCCGGTATCAGCCAGGCGGGGAGAGAACTGATAGCCCAGCAACCAGAAAAGACCGAAGATCAGGTCACTGGAACCCGCTGTATCTGTCATTATCTCTGTCGGGTTGAGTCCGGTTTGCTGCTCCAGCAGGCCTTCCAGTACAAATATGGAATCCCGCAACGTGCCAGGAACGACAACGCCATGAAATCCGGAGTATTGATCTGAAATGAAGTTGTACCAGGTGATCCCACGGCTGGAACCAAAATATTTTCGGTTGGGACCTGCATGGACCGTTCGTACTGGGGCTATAAATCGCATACCGTCCGCAGAAGCCACCTCACCACCGCCCCATTTCTGAGCCAGAGGCAGGGTAGACTGATAATCAACCAGTCTGGCGTTTGCTTTTACCAGCGTTTCAGCCCTGAGATAATTTTGTTTGGTCCAGCTCAGACGATAACGAGTCAGCGCCGGAATATTGGGTCGAATAAAGGGCTCCATACCAATATTACAGGCTTCAGCCAGCAATACTGCACAGATACTGACTGTCAGGTCATCCATACGCGCGCCTGCTTCGCTTGCGTGGGTAAATTCATCTGCAAACCCTGTATGCGCGTTAATTTCAAGAAGGAGTTCGGTCAGATCGACAACAGGCAGCAGGCCAGATATGCGTTTTGAGAGTAACTTCAGCGTCGGCGGCTCATCCAGTCCGTTCAGATGAGCAATGGTCAGCTTCGTGCGTTTACCTGTGAAATCCAGCGAAACGGCCTGATTATCAGCAAAATTTTTAGCGACCTGTCGGTACACCGTATCGAGCTGCCGGGTCAGCGCATTGACGGCCTCTCCAGCGTTGAGGGGATGCCCGAGGGAGCGATACACCTGCACTCTGTTAGTTTGCCAGTCCTGACCCTGGAGAAGTTTAGCCCGTGGATCTCCCCAGCGTTCGCTCCGTGCGACGTAAATATCCCGTCGCCTCAGGCTGTCTTGTAACTTATTCATAACACAGAGGGTATAGCCCTGTCGGGATAAATGACCGTCTTTGCCATAGCAGAGTCGCTTCCAGGGGCCGGTAATTATCGCCATTGGCGCATCATCAATATGCTGCCTCCGGGTTGATCGGATCGCCGCAAGGTAGCGTATAGCCTCCAGCGTTGTTTCACCTGCCGGAGCGGCGCTGAATTCAATATTTTCCAGCAAACAGGGAAGAAAACGGCGGACTCTTCCATACTGTTCCACCATTTCATCGTGAAAACTGGCGTCAGGAGGCCGGGCAATAGCGTTTATAAATGTGATGGTGTCGGCCAGCCTGGCCGGAGGGAATTTTTCAAATATTGTCGAGCGGAGCAATTCACTGTCGACATTTTCATCCAGAAGCATCGAGCAGATATTTGCCAGTTCTAATGCTGATTTATCAAGATCTTTCAAAGTTCTCAGGCGTTTTTTCTGCCCAATTTTTTTCGCCTCCCGGCCGATATCAGCAATAACTCCATCCAGGACGTCCAGCGCGTCATCCAGTGCCGATATTTCGCAAGAACGGACAAAGGCAACCAGCATCGCTGTTCGTCTTGCGGGCGGCATCCGGGCTATTTTGTACACTGAAATCATATCCGCATACCGGGCGAGTGCATTGAAACGCACCGGAGGAATACCGGTGAAATCCAGATCTTGCATACCAAATGCTTTAAGTTTCAGGTAGCGCGTAATTGCCTGGTTAAACGCTGGCCCACTGATGACAACAGGCCCCTTTCTTAACTGGTCAAAACGTGAGGTGCGTATTCCATCAGGCACCTGTAACAATTCCTCAAGTAATGATCCCTGCTCGTCTGATGCCAGTCCGGACAGGCGAGACCAGAGTCTGCTAGCTGATTTTTCACGTATTTCGGATATCAGACGGGTCAGCGTGGTGACGCCCGGCAACAGTATTTTATTTTGCAGAAGCCAGCTGGTCGCCAGATCGAAAAGCAAACCCGGCCGTTCGTTGCTGAGCCAGCTGCGGGTGAACAGTAACCGGCTCAGTCTGAAGGTCCATGGCCACGAAAAATCACGATAGCCATACTGACTACGGACCAGAGCCTGATGTTCACGCAGCGTGGTTTCTCTTCTGGAGTAGTCGGACAGAACACCCGTATCGGATATTCCCAGCTGTCGGGCAACAAACCACAGTACGTTGACCGGGATCGCTGACAGGTCATGAGGCCATGTGCCAAGAAATCGAACGCTGCCAATCAGCAATGCCACCGCCAGACGGTTTGCCCTTCCGCGCCTGTTGTTAATGAAATCCATATCCACTTCGTCCAGCAGAAAGAAACGAGCAAGCTGAATGTCGTTAGGCTCACCAGAGAACTGACCATAACTGGTACGTTGTTCCGTGTTTAAAAAATCTGCTGGCAAAAGTGCCTCCCTGGCTACAAATCACATAAAAATAAGATGTTAATCAGACTGTTTTAGATATTGATACAGCGTTTCACGGCTAATACCGAACTCACGAGCAAGCTGGGCTTTTTGCTCACCATTTTTGGCCCGCTGTCGTACTTCAATTTGTTGTTCCGAAGACAGTGATTTTTTCCGTCCACGGTAAGCTCCACGCAGCCTAGCTAAAGCGATCCCTTCACGCTGACGTTCATGGATTAAAGAACGTTCGAACTCGGCAAAAGCCCCCATCACCGAGAGCATCAGGTTTGCCATAGGTGAATCTTCGCCAGTGAATGTCAGACATTCTTTAACAAATTCAATACGGACTCCCTTATGGGTAAGCTTTTGCACCAGACGGCGCAAATCATCGAGGTTACGAGCCAGTCTATCCATACTGTGAACTACCACGATGTCTCCATCACGCACGAATGACAACAGTGAATCCAGCTCTGGCCGCTGGGTATCTTTACCCGATGCTTTATCGACAAAGACTTTATCCACCTGAGACTGATCCAGTTGCCGCTCTGGGTTCTGGTCAAAGCTACTTACCCTGATATAGCCAATACGTTGACCTTTCATACGCCTCCAGTACTGAATGTGTCAGGAAAGAATCTATGACCTTTAATTACTTGTGTCAATAAATAGGCGAAGTGACTTTATTCTGACAGTTTTTCATTATCTGACCTGACGTCAGGTTAGGGTATAGCTTATATTGACATTAATTTCATTTTACAAATGTTTATGATTTATGTAATCATAGAATTCACAAACATTACTAAGTAAGGGCAATAATGAAAATCCCAACACACCTTAAGCACAAACCAATTCTTGAAGTTCCAAATTATGATGACATTGATGGGCCCTATGCCGGGGATAGTGATGCAAAAGGGCTTTCAATTGGAATTGCTCAATGGAATACAGCTGGATGGACTGAATTGTCAGCTAAAGTTTGGCGAAACCCTGGAGATAAATGGTCCCGTCAATCAGAAGAATTACCTCTACACAGGGTTATAGACCTGGCATCTCTGGTCTGCATAGCAATTGACTATTGCCGTAATGACAACAACCTAAGGTCACTAGATGATTTTCCTGTTAACAGATCAACTGATAACCCAGAACTTAAACATCACATAACATTAATGGGTAAAGAATTAAACGAAAATGAGAAGTATTTAGATGAAAGCTTAAAAAGGCTTGCCACTGAATTAAAAAGACTTGGTTATTAAGCCTCTACAAAATGTTCCATGGAATCATTTCATGGCTATATATTACTGGAGATAAGCATGAACGGAATTCTTAATGAAATAATCTCAAAAATATCTTTAATAATAAAAGACTATAAATATTTACCTGAGGTGGTTGATAGAGAATCCATCGCAAGCATTGATCTTCATGTCAAAAAGTGGATATCGCAGTTTGATCCTGAGGATAGAGAGTTCGTCCTTAAGCACACATATAACTTGCTTTCTGTAAATTATTATTCAGAAACTCGTTATGATAACTTATTGCGAGGTATAGCAAAAAATAAAAATAACGAAAAACACTTTAGAAGTGATTGTTTTGTCAGCATTCAATCTCATGGCGGCAGTCAAGAGGAAATAACAGAAAAACTAAATAATTTCATACTAGATGAGATTCAATTATCGCTTCCCGTTCTATCTCTCGATGATGATAAGTCTGACTTCTCAAAATTCAGATATATAACATACTTAGATGACTTCTCATTTTCTGGTAAATTAATTGGTGATGACATTGAGAAAATTATAAATGACCTGAAGTTGGATAAAGTGAATATACGGATTGTCGCTTTTCTCATTCACTCACAAGGTTTTTATAACTTAAAAAGAAGGCTGTGTGATTTTGTTGAAGACAATGGGCTTGACATTGATTTTCACTTCAACAAACGATTTTGGGGTGATGTGGAAAATTCAATTTCTAACGGTTACTCATGGAACACAAGTACTTACTTCCCTGAACTGGTTCCTTGCAATGAGGTATTGGAGGAGAAAGGTCTGCTGGATGTAGAATTATATCGGCCTAATTTCTTTAGAATTGGTTCTAATGATAAATGTATTCTAGGTAATGAGTCGGATAGAAGAAGAATAGAGAAAATATTTTCATCCATTGGCTTCCACATAATCAGTAAGAGCGCTTCACCTAAAAAATCAATGAAACCTCTTGGATTTAGTACGTACCATGGTTTTGGGTTTGGCGGGAACGTTTTTTCTTATAGAAATTGCCCTAACAATACACCTCTTGTTTTTTGGTGGGGGAGCTATGAAGAAACAGGCAATGCAGCTATTGACTGCTGGTATCCCTTAATGAAAAGACGAGGGTATTACGCTTGAAAACTGTGGTTTGTCATTCTTACCAATCGTCAGAATCAGTTGTTTTTAGAAAGACAACTGAACAGTGGGGCGGTTTGTCAAATATGTGCGCTGGATTTGATTTGGTAGTGAACAATGTGCGAATTCAATCAAGCGAGATTCTTTATCAAGCTTGTCGTTTTCCAAATCATCCATCTCTCCAGTTGGAAATTTTATCTGAATCGAATCCCATGATGGCTAAGAAAATTGCCAGAAAAAATACACACCTCACTAGACAGGGATGGGATTCAAATCGAATATCCATTATGAAATGGGCTGTTTTTTCAAAACTTTGTCAGAATTGGGACTCATTTTATCTTTTACTGGACTCCACAGGTGATAAATTTATTGTTGAGCATTCAGAGAAGGATATTTTTTGGGGAGCTCGAAAGGAAAAAGACTCCTTCTATGGTGTTAATGCTCTTGGCCGGATATTGATGTTTACTAGAAATGTCGCAAGAACAAATGGGAACAGTGCCTTTTCAGCTATCCAGCCGTTGAAAATACCACAATTTGATTTGCTGGGGTCTAAAATTGCTCCTGTGCTATCTACAGATAAACCTCCCTCGCTTACCCCACAACTTTTTTGAGTGCATAACAATCTATACCGGGTAACAGCCCTCTTTCTTTATCGGAGGGTATTTTTCGGCAACCACAGGAGCTTACATATCTAACCGTACTGTAAGGGATTAAACGAAGTGGTTAAAAAACACACTTAGCGTACGTTTCCGTACGACTGGGCTTCAGACCCCTTAGCCGGAGGCATGGAGTCAACGAGACGCAATGCAGCGAAAAGGCGCTTTTCGCCCTTACCTACTTCATCGCTAAAAGTAAGCTAAAAAACCAGTCTGGCAGGAAGGGGGCGAAATCCGTTTGGGTGTATTCGTTGACACCAGGAGCAAGTATTCCTATCATTGTGTTGATAGTTAACACAGGGGGCGTTATGGCCAGAACAACAAGCGTTACGATTGGCGAACAACTCGATTCGTTTATTAGTCGATTAATAGACAGTGGCCGTTACGGCTCTGCGAGTGAAGTTATGCGTTCTGCGCTGCGATTGCTGGAGCAACAGGAAACAAACGATGAAGTTATTCGTCAGGCTGTTATTGCTGGGCTGGAAAGCGGTGAAAGCTCGCTATCACTGCGGGATATTGCAGCACAAAGAAAACTGAGACATCGTGTATAAACTCACTGAACGGGCAGCAGACGACTTCGCCGGGATTTATGACTATACGCTCTTGAAATTTGGTGAAGCTCAGGCAGACCATTATACAGACGCACTTGAGGCATTTTTCGAGACACTGGCCGGAATGCCAGATATGGGACGTGACTACCATACCGTTCCTGGTGTGATGCGCATTGAATTTCAGCGACATGCCATTTTTTATACGGTTCGTGATACGGATATTCTGATTGCGCGTATTTTGCACCAACAGATGAACCATAAACGCCATTTACTGTAAGTCTAAACACGCTGCCGCGCTTTGCTTGGCCAACACCGATCTGGCACATAAAAAGTTTATGCACCAGATCAGTGTTCTCGGTAAGGATAGGTGTGTTTTTGAGTTAATGTGTTTTTACTCATTTGAGTCTTTTGGCTGTCATTTTCTTTCAGCCAATTATCGACCAAGTCCTTTATCACATCAGTAATAGATGTGCCTTGTTTTGTACTCGCAGCTTTGAAGCGGATATGTATCCTAGGCCGCCTTTCGAGTATCATAGGGGTCAGTTTGGATATCGAAAATTATTGTACTATAAGGACTTCCCCGGCATGTCAAAGCCGGTATTTATGGTTTCTGTCTGCTCTTCAGTAAAAATAAAGGGGAGAGACTGCGGTACTATAAACGGCCATGATGAATCGTCATCGATTCGGGCCCTGATGAAAGACGCGCGTGAGGTTCTTGTTCGTTAAGCGGATACGTATATCCTGTACAATAGCCAGATAGGCCTCACGGGGTCTAACCCTTTATCATCAACGAATTGCAGGTCAGATGGTTATACAGCTTCGAGCTTTAGTTGACTGAGTACAGCCGGAAATCATCACCGTAATGTAGTGATGCCCAACACAGCCGCGCATTTTTGGCGGCGATGGCCACAACAGCCCGCCAGTACCCTCTGCGCTCAACCAACATACAAACCCAACGGCTGAATGAGTCAGTCCTTTTCCCGGCGCCAATAAGCACTGAACGAGCCCCCTGAACCAGAAGCGTTCGCAGATACGAATCACCGGCCAGGTTAGTGTCGTGATACGGGCTACCGGGGCGGTCATAGAGATGCGGCGCGTCAATCAGGTAAATACCCACGCCGTTGAAATGCCCGAACAGCAGCGTGATACGTCCGGCGAAGGTATCCCGACGCGTTACAACCTGCGCATCGGGAATGCCGCGACGAATATCAGGAAACGCCGGGAGCAGCACGCGGGCATCCACGCCGTCCGCTATTTGCGCTGCGGGTAACGCCCCAATAACATCCGCCAGTCCCCCGGTTTTTAACAGGGGGAACATCTCTGAACAAACGTGTAAAACCTGCATTATCGCTCCTGTTTGATCTGCAGTTTGCGTAGCATTTCACGCGTGACCAGCACAATACCTTCCTCTGAACGGTAGAAACGACGCGCATCTTCTTCCGCGTTTTCACCAATCACCATGCCTTCGGGAATAACGCAGGCGCGGTCAATAATGCAACGACGTAAGCGGCACGAACGTCCCACCCACACTTCAGGTAACAACACTGCCGAATCAATGTTACAGAATGAATTCACCCGCACTCGCGGGAACAGAACGGACTGCACCACCACCGAACCTGAAATTATGCATCCGCCAGAAACCAGCGAGTTCAGCGTCATTCCGTGGCTGCCGGAACGGTCCTGAACAAATTTCGCCGGTGGCAGCGATTCCATGTGCTGCGTACGGATTGGCCAGTCCTGGTCGTACATGTCCAGTTCAGGCGTCACCGAAGCCAGATCGAGGTTCGCCTTCCAGTAGGCTTCCAGCGTACCCACGTCACGCCAGTACGGCTCGGATTCCGGGTCAGACTGCACGCAGGACAACGGGAATGGATGTGCATACGCCATGCCAGCTTCGGTGATTTTCGGGATAATGTCTTTACCGAAATCGTGACTGGAGTTTTCATCGAGGTCATCTTCCGCCAGCAATTCATATAGATAATCGGCGTTGAAAACGTAGATCCCCATACTGGCAAGAGATTTGGTCGGGTCACCTGGCATAGCTGGCGGGTTGGCGGGTTTTTCAACGAACTCGATAATTTTATCGGTGTCGTCCACGTCCATTACGCCAAACGCGCTGGCCTCTTCAATAGGCACAGGCATACAGGCCACGGTGCAACGCGCGCCTTTCTCGACGTGGTCGATCAGCATGCGTGAGTAGTCCTGCTTGTAGATATGATCGCCCGCGAGGATCACCACATATTCCGCTTTATAGCGTCGAATGATGTCCAGGTTTTGGGTCACCGCATCCGCCGTACCGCGATACCAGTTTTCACCCTGCATTCTCTGCTGGGCAGGCAGCAGATCGACAAACTCGTTCATCTCTTCGCTAAAGAACGACCAGCCGCGCTGAATATGCTGCACCAGCGTGTGGGACTGGTACTGGGTGATCACGCCAATACGGCGGATCCCGGAGTTAATACAGTTGGATAAGGCAAAATCGATAATGCGGAACTTACCGCCAAAGTGCACAGCAGGTTTGGCACGTTTGTTGGTTAAATCTTTTAAGCGGGTACCGCGGCCACCGGCCAGGATCAGGGCAACAGATTTTAATGGCAGCTGGCGCGCCAACATTACACGATCGTTCTTCTCTAAACTCACCATGACTAACTCCTTTTTTATCTTCTCTGGAACACACACAGTCCGTGCGCAGGTCCCTGCCAGACAGCCGTAAGCACCGGATTATCCTCTCCGGCAAATGGGGGAACGGCGCACCATTCCCCTTCAGGTAAAACGATATCTGTCACCTCAAGCGTGGCATTTATTGCAATCAAAAAACGGTCTGAAAGCAGGATTTGCATCTGCCTCGGGCCGTTTTGCCACTCATCCGCACTTAAGGGTTGTGCGTACTTATTCAGCCAACGAACATTGCCATCGCCCTCTTCCCACCAGCGATCACCCGTTAGTGCAGGAATTTGCTGGCGAAGATGGATCAGGGCAGCGGTAAATGTGGTTAGTCCGCTGTTTGCCTGCTGCCAGTCCAGCCAGGTCAGGGCGTTATCCTGGCAGTAAGCGTTATTGTTGCCGTGCTGGCTATGACCATGCTCATCGCCCGCCAGCAACATCGGCGTCCCCTGGGAGAGCAACAGCGTGGATAACAGCGCATGAATGCTGTCGCGCCGCCGCTCAATCAGGTCCAGCGTGCCGCCTAATCCTTCTTTACCATGATTGTCGCTGTAGTTATTGCTAGTGCCGTCGCGATTTTCCTCACCATTCGCTTCATTGTGCTTATTTGTGAAGCACACACAGTCGCGTAGCGTAAAACCGTCGTGCGCAGTCACCAGATTGACCGTCGCGCTGGGTTTGCGACCATCGCGTTTAAACACGTCGCTTGATGCGGCAAAACGCCCGGCAAACTCACCCAACGAGAGATTACGCTGGAGCCAGAAGCGTCGGGTCGCATCGCGGAAATGGTCATTCCACTCGGCAAACGGCGGGGGGAAATTCCCCACCTGATACCCGCCTTCACCAATATCCCACGGTTCCGCAATCAGCTTAACGCGTGAGAGCAGCGGACAGTTTTGGATCGCGGTAAACAGTGGCGCATCCTGACGAAAGGCAGGTGTACGCCCCATGACGGAAGCCAAATCAAAACGAAAACCATCCACATGGCAGGTTTCAACCCAGTAGCGCAGGCATTCACATGCGTATTCCACAACGCCCGGATGGCTCAGATTGAGGGTGTTCCCACAACCGGTCCAGTTGTAGTAATCACCATCGTCCCTGATCCAATAATAGCTACGGTTATCAATTCCGCGCAGCGAGAAGACGGGGCCTTCGAGATCCAGTTCGGCGCTGTGGTTCAAAACGAGGCACTGTTGCAAAGTTAGCGATGAGGCAGCCTTTTGTCTTATTCAAAGGCCTTA
>ENA-ORRR01001882-ORRR01001882.1-human-gut-metagenome-genome-assembly--contig:-NODE-1882-length-12062-cov-3.32947_pt1 | contig 12062 bp, 4 predicted proteins | sample MGYA00242182_ERZ509148 | MGnify/ENA primary metagenome ERZ509148 (study PRJEB26280, sample SAMEA2338674) | human gut metagenome | biome: human gut; feature: human-associated habitat; material: faeces... | reverse complement strand
GCCGCGACCGCAGCTGCCGAGAAAGTTGCCGAGGCAGTTGCCGATGCCAAGAACGCGGCAGGGGAGACGTCCGTCGCTAGCGAGCTCGCCACTGCCGCTGAGCCCGTAGCCGCCGCCCACGCCCCCGAAGGCGCGATCTTCAACCCCGAGAACGCTCGCGGCAACCTGCACCTGGGCATCGACGTGGGCTCCACCACCGTTAAACTTGCCGTGCTCAACGACGACAACCAGATCGTCTACGCCAAGTACCAGCGCCACCACACCGACGTCCGTGCCTGCGCCCGCGACCTGTTCGAGGGCGCTGCGACCGTGCTGCCGACGGCCCAGATGACCTGCGCCATCACCGGCTCGGGCGGCCTTCTGCTGTCCCAGTGGCTCGACCTGGAGTTTGTCCAGGAGGTCATCGCCAGTAAGCGTGCCGTCGAGACCCTCATCCCGGCCACCGATGTCGCCATCGAGCTGGGCGGCGAGGACGCCAAGATCATCTACTTCGATAACGGCATCGAGCAGCGCATGAACGGCACCTGCGCCGGCGGTACGGGCGCCTTCATCGACCAGATGGCCACTCTGCTGCACACCGACGCCAGCGGCCTTAACGAACTCGCGGCCAACGCCACCACCATCTATCCCATCGCCAGTCGTTGCGGCGTTTTTGCCAAGACCGACGTGCAGCCGCTGCTCAACGAGGGTGCCCGCCCCGAAGACGTGGCCGCCTCCATCTTCCAGGCCGTCGTGACCCAGACCATCTCGGGCCTGGCGTGCGGCCGTCCCATCCGCGGCAACGTCGCCTTCCTGGGCGGCCCGCTGCAGTATCTCTCCGAGCTGCGTCACCGCTTCTACCTCACGCTCAACCTGGACGAGGAGCACCGTATCGTGCCCCAAAACGCTCACCTGTTTGTGGCGAGCGGCGCCGCCATGGCGCACGAGTCCAACAAGCTCAGCACGTTCCCGCAGCTCATCGAGGCCATCGATGCCCTGGGTGACACGCAGGGTGCCGAGGTCGAGCGTCTGGACCCGCTCTTTGCCACCGACGAGGACTTTGTCGAGTTCAAGACCCGCCACGACCAGGAAGTCGTTCCCAAGGGCAAGCTCGACGGCTACACCGGCCGCGTGTTCATCGGCATCGACGCCGGCTCCACCACCATGAAGGCCGCGCTCGTGGGCGAGGACGGTCAGCTGCTGCACACCTGGTACGGCAACAACAACGGCGACATCCTAGGCACGGCCAAGGTCATCATGGCCGATTTCTACAACCACATCCCTGCGGGCTGCACCATCGGCCACGTGACCACCACGGGCTACGGCGAGGCGCTGCTCATCGAGGCCCTCAAGGCCGATTCCGGCGAGATCGAGACCGTCGCGCACCTGCGCGGCGCCAAGGCGTTCCTGCCCGGCGTCGAGTTCATTCTGGACATTGGCGGCCAGGACATGAAGTGCCTGCGCGTCAAGGACGGCGTCATCGAGCACATCATGCTCAACGAGGCTTGCTCGTCGGGTTGCGGTAGCTTTATCGAGAGCTTCGCCGTGTCTATGAACATGGACGTGCGCGCGTTCGCCGATGCCGCCATCCATGCCAAGGCCCCCGTCGACCTGGGCAGCCGCTGCACGGTCTTTATGAACTCGCGCGTCAAGCAGGCGCAAAAGGAAGGCGCCACGGTGGGCGACATCGCGGCCGGCCTGTCCTATTCCGTCATCAAGAATGCCCTGTTCAAGGTCATTAAGCTGCGCGATCCCAAGGAGATCGGCAGCCAGGTAATCGTCCAGGGCGGCACCTTTATGTCCGATGCCACGCTGCGCGCGTTTGAGCAGCTCACCGGCGTTCATGCCGTGCGTCCCGACATCGCCGGCTGCATGGGCGCCTACGGTGCGGCCCTGCTCGCCCGCGATCGCGCCGGCGCCGACGGCACCTCGACCATTCTTTCGGCTGAGGACATCGCGCACCTCACCGTGACGCAAAAGCATGTCCGCTGCGGCCGTTGCTCCAACAACTGCCAGCTTACCGTCAACGACTTTGGCGGCGGGAGGCGCTTCATTACCGGCAACCGCTGCGAGAAGGGCGCCGGCCACAAAAAGCAGAAGACTGAGGCCCCCAACCTCTTCAAAAAGAAAAACGAGCTGCTCTTTGACCGCGAGGTCCTGAGCCCCGACGAGGCCCCGCGCGGCACCGTGGGTATCCCGCGCGCACTCAACATGCACGAGAACTACCCCTTCTGGCATGCGTTCTTTACGCGCCTGGGCTTTAGCGTGCAGCTGTCCGACCAGTCGAGCAAAAAGACCTACCAGGCGGGCATCGAGTCCATGCCGTCCGAGAGCGTGTGCTATCCGGCCAAGATGAGCCACGGCCACGTGATGAACCTCATTGACCGTGACGTCGACTTTATCTGGATGCCGTGCGTGCGCTGGGAGCGCAAGGAGGATCCGACCGCCGGCAACTGCTATAACTGCCCCATCGTCATGAGCTACCCCACGGCGCTGGCGCTCAACATCGACGAGATCCGTGAGCAGAACATCGAGTTCCTGTACCCGTTTGTGCCCTATCACGACAAGACCGAGCTCAAGCGCCGTCTATACCAGGTGCTCGCCGTCGACCGTGTGGCCGATGCTGAGGCCGGTCGCGGTCGCGTGCGCGGTCCCAAGATCACGCGCTCTGAGGTCGATGCCGCCGTCAACGCCGCCTACGAGGCCGACGCGCGTTTTCACGAGGACATCCAGACCATGGGCGAGGAGGCCCTTAAGTGGGTCGAGGACCACGGCGGCCACGGCATCGTACTCGCCGGTCGTCCCTACCATAACGACCCCGAGATCAACCATGCCCTGCCCGAGCTTATCTCGAGCTTTGGCTTTGCGGTCTTTACCGAGGATTCGCTCGCGCATCTGGTGAAGCCCGAGCGTCCGATTCGCGTCGTCGATCAGTGGATGTATCACAGCCGCCTGTACGCCGTCGCCCGTTTTGTGACGATGCGCAACGACCTGGACCTGATCCAGCTCAATTCCTTCGGCTGCGGCCTGGACGCTCTGACCACTGATCAGGTGCAGGAGATCCTGGAGGCCAGCGGCAAGATTTACACCGTGCTCAAGATTGACGAGGTGTCCAACTTGGGCGCCGCGCGTATCCGTATTCGCTCGCTCATGGCGGCGCTCAAGGACCAGGAGGCCGAGCGCTTGGCCGAGGCTACGGCCGCGGGCGAGACTTACGAGCAGGGCGATGCCGCGCCGGTGGCGCCCTCCACGGATGCCCCCGCGTTCGCGAGCCGTAAGTACACGTTCGAGGCGCAGCGCGAGAGTGCTTCGACCGCGTGGCCCAAGGTGCCCTTTACCGAGCAGATGCGCGAGGAGGGCTACACCATCCTGTGCCCGCAGATGGCGCCGATCCACTTTGACCTGGTCAAAGAGGTGTTCCGTGGTGCTGGCTACAACTTGGAGCTGCTGCCCTCGACCGATCACGATGCCGTCGAGGCCGGCCTGCGCTACGTGAACAACGACATCTGCTATCCGTCGATCCTGGTGACGGGCCAGATCATGGAGGCCATCGAGAGCGGTCGATACGACCTGTCCAAGACAGCCGTGGTTATCAGCCAGACCGGCGGCTGCCGTGCCACCAACTACATCGCACTCATCCGCAAGGCCCTGCGCGAGAGCGGCCACCCCGAGATCCCGGTGATCTCGCTTTCGGCCGTGGCGCTGGGCGAGGACAACCCTGGCTTTAAGATTACGCCGGCGCTGCTTAAGCAGGCAGTCTACGCGGTGCTCTTTGGCGACGTGATGATGCAGATGCTCTATCGCTGCCGCCCGTACGAGGCTACGCCCGGTGCCGCCAACGCGCTCTACGAGGAGTACATGGCGCGCGCTCGCAAGCTGGCGCCCAAGTTTAACCGCCACAACTACACCAAGCTGTGCCGCGAGGCCATCCGCGCGTTCGACACCATGCCGCTCGTGGGCGAGGGTACCAAGCCGCGCGTGGGCGTGGTCGGCGAGATCCTGGTCAAGTTCCATCCCACAGCCAACAACCACGTGGTCGATGTCATCGAGCGCGAGGGCTGCGAGGCCGTGGTGCCGGGTCTGCTCGACTTTTTCCTGTACTCCATGAGCAACGCCGAGCTGCAGAAGGACGAGTTGGGAAGCTCCGCTACCACGCGCGCTGGTATGCAGGCGCTCATCAAGCTCGTGGACTGGATGCGCACGCCGGTGGAGGAGATGCTCGAGAAGTCCCGCCGCTTCGAGGCGCCCGAGCGCATCGGCACCATGGCCGACAAGGCCCGCACGGTGCTTTCGGTGTGCAACAACATGGGCGAGGGCTGGCTGCTCACGGCTGAGATGCTCGATCTGATTGACCACGGTGCGCCCAACATCATCTGCACGCAGCCCTTCGCGTGCCTGCCCAATCACGTGGTGGGCAAGGCCGTGATTAAGGAGCTGCGCCGCCAGCATCCCGAGAGCAACATCGTTGCGGTGGACTATGATCCTGGTGCGTCCGAGGTCAACCAGCTCAACCGTATTAAGCTCATGATCAGCGTGGCCAAGGAAAACATGCGCGCCGGCAAGGGCTTTAAGCTTGAGAAGGTGGCGCCGCTCGCGATGGACGAGGTCACCGGCCAGATGCGTGCCCACGACGGCTGCGTGAGCTGCGGTTCGGTCGATGAGAGCGCCGTGGCGTCGGTCGCTGAGCGCCTGGGACGCGGCATTAAGAAGTAGCTGGCCTGCTATGGGCTGGATATGAGACAAACGGGTGGTGGCCGTACCGGCTACCACCCGTTTTTGCTTGGACATATGTTGCGTAAACGCCCCGACTATCACCCTTTGCGAACTCAGATTTCGGAAGTATGCGGCAAAATCTGAATAGACCGAGCACACCGAATATGTCCAAGCCCTGTACCTGCGGTTTTATTGGCGGAAAATCGGGGGGTGCTCAAGGGTTCCGGAATTTGCCGCATACTTCCGCAAACGACGTCTCGGTGGCACAAAAAATCGCCCTCGGAACCCTGAGATAATGAACAGATGTAGCCGTTCGCCGCAAATTACCGTCCGTTTATAGAACCCACCCCCAGTGTGCAGCCCTCTTACGGTTGAATAAATACACATCTATGGAATTACGTAAGAGAGGACTGTTCCTATGAGCTACAAGACCGTTTGCGTTGCCGGCGGCGGCGTGCTGGGAAGCCAGATTGCCTTTCAGGCTGCCTACTGCGGCTTCGATGTAACGATTTGGCTGCGCAGTGAGGGCAGCATCGGCCGCACCCAGCCCAAGATCGATCATGTGCGCGAGGAGTACATCGCGGCAATCGAGGGTATGGCGGACGGCACGGGCGAGTGGTGCTCCGGTATCGCCGATAGCGGCAAGCCCTTCGACAAAGAGGCGGCACTCGCCGCCGTTGAGCGCGCCTACTCCACACTCAAGCTGGAGCTCGATCTTGCCAAGGCAGTGGCCGACGCCGATTTGGTCATCGAGTCTATGGCTGAGGATACCCAGGCAAAGATTGACTTCTACAAGAAGCTCGCCCCGGTCCTTCCGCAAAAGACCGTCGTCGTGACCAACTCCTCCACGTTACTGCCGAGTACCTTTGCCAAGTACACTGGCCGCCCCGAGAAGTACCTGTCGCTGCACTTTGCCAACTCTATCTGGAAGAACAACATGACCGAGGTCATGGCACAGGACCAGACCGACAAGCGCTACTTCGATGAACTCGTCGACTTTGCCAACGACATCCGTATGCTGGCGTTGCCCGTCAACAAGGAAAAGAACGGTTATCTGCTCAACTCCATGTTGGTACCGTGGCTGCTTTCGGGCCTTGATCTGTACGTCTCGGGCGTGAGCGATCCCAAGAGCATCGACCTCGCGTGGACGCGTGGCACCGGCGCTCCCAAGGGCCCGTTCCGCGTATTCGACACGGTGGGTATCCAGACGGCCTACAACATCGTCATGCAGTATCAGAAGGTGCCGGGCCTGGTGAGCCCGCTGCTCAAGAAGATGATGATGCCCTACAACTTTAAGGCCATGGCCTCCGTTCTCAAGAAAATGCTCGACGAAGGCAAGCTGGGCGAAAGCTCGGGCGAGGGCTTCTTCAAGTACTAAGAACGATCCCTCGGGGTCGGAGGAAAACGGATCATTTTCGGCCGCCAGCAGTGAGAAGATGGACCCAGAAATAGAAAGGAGTGGCAATGGGCTGGCTCGGGCTTTGAAGACAAGTTATTGCAGGCCCAGGGCGATTTTTCGCTCAATGCAGGCCAGCACAGCGTGACGTATCTGCCGAGTTCTGACACGGCAGCGACTGGTCGCTACCAGGTGCTGCTATACGACAACAACTTTGGTGCGACCGAGCGCTATCCCAAGTTCGACTGGGGCCAGCTGGGCGCCGCGGTGGCGACCGACTACAGCAAGGGAACGCATTCGTTTGGGCGCATCTTTACGGTGGACGAGACCGTGCGCACCTACGAGCTTGTGGACCAGATCGCCGTGCCGTTCTCGGGCTATGCGAGCAGTGCGCAGCGCGTCGGCGATTCGAATAGCATGCTCGTGGCATCGGGCAAGGCCAAGACTTTTGCCGAGTACGATCGCTATGGACTGCCCATCGCCACCTACGAGATGGAAGCCGAGAAGTACATCTACCGCGTGTACAAGTACGAGCTGTAGCGCTGCGCTTGCCTGCGTCTGTGCCCCGTGGCTGCGCGCGCTCGCGCCGGGCCCGCCTCGCGTCCCGCATCACTTCACATCGAACTCAACGCGATCGAGCTCGGGCACATTGAGGTCGATGAGTTTGCGGGCGACACGGCGGTCGTGCGCCCCAAGCGCCTCGCCTGTCGTCACATGGGCGACAATCTCACGCTCGACGACGCCCTCCTCCTCGCCTTCGGTAGCCGAGGTCTCGACGGCGACGGTGTAATCCTTAAAGCCCGGCAGCACCGCGGCAAGCTCGCGTGTGGTCTCTGTGACGCCGTAGCCGTCCTGCACGCCGGCCTGCGCCGAGCCAATGGAGCCCGCCGTCATAATAATGCAGGGGATGGCAAAGATCACCGTGCCCACGATGATGCGGCGGCGCACTTTGCGTGACAGCTCGTCGACCTCGGCATTTTCCTCGGCGGTCACAATGCCGTCGCCGTTGAGATCACGCTTGAGCGGTACACGCAAAAGAAGCAATACGGCTTCGGCCGCCAGCGCGATAAAGACGACGTTGATGCCAAACTCGTAGAGCGCCGAGAGAAACAGCGACCCGCTTGCGATGGCGATGCCATAGCCCGCCGCGCACAGAGGTGGCATGAGCGCGGTCGCCACGGCCACGCCGGCGATGAGCGTGGCGGGTTCCTGGTCGCGCGAGTTGCCCAGGCCACCCGCAAAGCCGCCCGCAAGCGCGACGGCAAGGTCCCACACGGTGGGCGTCGAGTTGTCGATAATGGCGGGCGAGAGCTTAAAGTACAACGTGGATGTGACCAGGCAAAAGGCCATTTGCAGCGCAAGGCTGGCGACGGCTTCGACGGTGATCTCGCGGTCGAGCGTGGCAATGCCGTATGCCATGGCAAGAACCGAACCCATGAGCGGGCAGATGAGCATGGCGCCCACGATGGCGATGTCCGAGTCGATATCGAGGCCGATGCTCGCGATGAGCATGGCGATGATGAGGATACACAGGTGAGAGCCAGTCAGACGCGCCCCGTTTACAAAACGCTTGCGGATCACGTGATAGGGCGCGCGTCCCTCGCGAATGTTGAACGCGCGCTTTAGGAAACGGCCGGCGTTCTCCATGACCTCACTATGGGCAGGGCGGATGCCGTGGCGCCGGTGATGGCGTTCACGCAGTCGCTTGAGTTGTTGTCTATCGAGTTCCATGTTCACCTCGTTCCAGCGCGGTCCGCGCAACGCGCCCGTTGTCCTAACTCTACACCGTGGCGGGCGAGGTGTCTGTTGGATGCGGAATCCGATAGGGCGGATGACGCGGGAGCAAATGCAAATCACAGGCTCAATTCGATCCCGCAAGAATATGCTGCACCAGCTCCTACATATGTGACGAAATTGTGAAGCACGAGAGCGCGAATTTCAAAAAATCCGCCGGTGACCAATGTTGCGCAACAGAATTCAAAAATCAGCTCCTACATTTTGAAGCGTATGGATACATCCGTGTCAAAGGGAGAAAGCCATGGCAAACTACAGTCCACAACACTTTGAGCCTCGGGCTAAGGCCGTCAACGTCAAGGGCGTTGCTAACCGCGCCGTCGCAACCGTTTTGACGGCGGGCCTCATCGCTCAGCCGCTCATGTCGCCGCTGGCGGCAATCGCCGCACCGTCAACCGATAACGGCGATTCTGTTCAGGGGGGGGGTAGTTCTGTAGAGAACACCGTTGCCGCCGGTAACCAAGCGGTCGCAAAGACGGCTGCCCAGCTGGCCGAGGAGTCGGCAAAGCAGCTCAAGGACGCTCAGGCCGCCTACGATGCCGCCCAGAAGAAGGCCGACGCGGCGGGCCAGTCTCAAAAGCAGGCGCAGCAGCAAAAGAATCAGGCCTCGCAGGCCGTGAGCGACAACGAAATCGAGCAGAACGCAGCAGAAGTCGCCGCGCTCCAGGAGAAGATCGACGAGCTCAAAGCCGCCGTCGAAAAGACCGAACAGCAGCAGAAGAAGCTGGGCGACCTGAACGATCAGCTCGATCAAGCCAACAAGAGTGTCGAGGATAAGACCCAGGCGCTCAAGGACGCCAAGGCAAAGCAGGATGAGGCCAAGAAGGCCCTTGATGATGCCCAGGCCAAGCTCGAGGCCATGGGTATGGACGAGTACGAGGCCGCCAAGAAGGCCGTCGAGGACGCGCAGACAAAGCTCGATGACGCCAATAAGGCCGTTGCTACTGCACAGGCCAATCTGGACCAGGCCAAGGCTGCCGAGGCCAGCGCCCAGCAGGAAAAGAAGGACACTGAGGCCGCTCTGACTTCCGCCCAAGCCAAGAAGCAGGAGACTGCCGCTGCGCTCGCAGCCGCAACCACCTCGCGCGATAACGCCCAGCAGAAGTTCAACCAGGCGCAGGCTGCGCTCGATGCCGCCGTCTCGGGTACGGGTGTTGACCTGAGTGCGCTTGAGGCCGCCAAGAAGGCTGCTGCTGGTGAGCTCAAGACCGCGCAGGCGGAGCTCAATGCCGCGACGGATGCCGACGCCACCGCACAGACAAATCTGCAGGCCGCTCAGGCTGCCGTCGCTGCCGCGCAGGAGAAGGCCAACGCCGCTAACGCTGCTGTGGCATCTGCCCAGTCTGCATACGGTGCGGCAAACAAGGAGTACAACGCCGCCGCCAGCAAGCGCGACGCTGCGAAGTCGGCATACGAGCAGGCTCAGCAGACCGAGGCCGACAAGAAGGCGGAGTACGACCGACTCGTCGAGGTTCGTCAGCAGAAGCACAGCGAGTTCGATCAGGCTCGTGCTGAAGTAACCGACGCACACAATGCATACGACGCCGCAAACGTCGAGGTCGAGAAGCTCAACCAGCAGATTGCCGACCTCAAGTCGAACATGACCGTAGACCAGAATGTCATCAGCCAGGGTATGTTCGGCTTCATGAACTACATCATCGGCGGCAGCCAGTTCACGGCCACGCAGAAGAAGAACGCCCAGGACGCCGTATCGATGCTGACCGGTGCCGATGACAAGGCCGAATGGTATGACCAGTACGTCGATCAGGACATGTCTCGCGATACCAACCCGCTTTCCCTGGAGCAGATGCGCAACGCCCTGACATATCTCGACACCCAGAACAACCTCCGCAAGGCGAACGGTCAGTCGGCGCTCAGCGTCAGCCTCCGCATGACTGTGGCGGCAGCACTTAATACATCATATTCATCGAACATCTGGGGACACTCGGGCTGCTACTGGGACAATGGAGAAAATCTTGCTGGCGGTGGTGGCGCATATACCGGCGGCGAGACCGAGGATACACTCGGCTGGCCCTACACCGGTCTCTATACCCAGGAAAAGGAGAAATTCGATAAGTACGTCGAGCAGTATGGCGACGCACTTGGAAGCCATCGATATGATTCCTACTATATCTACCAGCACTACAACAAGGACGTCAAAATCTACGATGAGTGTGGGCACTATCTCAACATCATCGATGCCGGCACGAAGGCTATCGGCATCGCGACCGGTAGCGGTAAGAACACCGATTCCGAGGTAACAATCTTCGATTACAGCTCTTTTGACAGTGAGGCTGATTTCACTGTCTCCGAGTTCAAGAAGCTCCTGAACGACTACATCGATTCCGCATACAACGCAGGCGGCACACAGGAGCAGAAGGAGCAGCTGAAGCAGCTGCAGAATGAGCTGGCAGAAGCGCAGAAGAACTTCGGGACTGCTGGAACGGCTTATTCTAACGCATTGGATAAGCAAGAAAGCGCGCGCGACGCCTATACCGCGGCCGACACGAACATGAACACCGCCAAGGGCGAGTACGAGAAGGCTCAGTCCGCTACTGCTGCCGCCAAGTCCGCCTACACCGCCGCCGAAGCCAAACTCAAGGGTATCGACGTCAAGACGCCCCAGGCCAAGCTCGATGCCGCCAAGAGCAAGGCCGCTACTGCCCAGGCAGCTCTCGATAAGGCAAACGCCACGCTTGCTGACAGCAAGACGAAGGCAGCCGAGGCCACTGCTCACAAGGCGAAGGCTCACAGCGCCCGCGATGCCGCCAAGGCAAAATCCGAGCAGGCCAATGAGGCGTATGACAACGCTACCGCTTCGGTCAAGGACCTTGCCGCCAAGCGCGATGCCGCCAAGACGGACCTTGCGAACAAGCAGGGCACGCTTGACGATGCCAAGAAGGCCGACGACACAGCCCAGGCTGGCGTTGACAAGGCTCAGGCCGCAGATATGCACGCCGCGACCGCTCTTTCGGACGCCAAGCAGGCAGTTGCCGCCAAGACGCAGGCCCTGTCCGACGCACAGGAGAAGGCCAAGGCCGCCGAGGGCGAGCTTGCCACCGCAAACAAGGCCTTCGAGCGCTTCGCCGGCGCCCAGAAGGCGGTCGACGACGCCAAGGCCGCCTATGACGCTGCCGTCGCCGGTGTCGCCGATGCCCAGAAGCAGCTCGATGCCGCCAACGAAGCCGTCGTCGATGCGAACCTCGAGATCGTCAAGGCCAAGGCCGAGCTTGCCAACGACGAGGCACTCAAGGCCGATCTTGAGGCCGTCGACCACAAGGCATCCCTTGCCGCGGGCACGACGGGCAACGAGAAGCTGGTCAAGTTGAACGCTGCCTACGCTCGCTATAAGGCCGCCGTCGATGCCGCCGCTGGCCTCAAGGCTGCTCTGAGCGATGCCGATGCCAAGCTGTCCGATGCCAACGACGCCTATGCCGCCGCGCTTGCCGAGCTTGGCGATGCCAAGGATGCCCTGGCTGCCGCTCAGGCCGAGTACGACAAGCATCATCCCAAGGCTGAGCCGCAGGCCAAGCCTCAGGTTGCGCAGGCTGCTGCAAAGGTCTCCGTTGCCAAGAAACAGGCTGCGCCTGCCGCGCTCGCCCAGACCGGTGATGACTCCGCGCTTGCGGGCGAGGTCTTCGTTATCGGCGGTATTACACTCGTGGCTGCGGGCGTGACGCTGGGCGATCGTCGTCGCAAGCACATGTAGTGAATCGGGCGTCGGCTCTGCAACGAACTTCAATTCATAGCGGGACCGTCTCGTTAGCCAAACGATAAGGCCGGCGCGCTGTCATACGCAGCGCGCTGGCCTTTCTTTGTTTCGATATCAAAAAGCCCGGTCGGTAGCCGCGAAAGCTACCGACCGGGCAAATCGTAGGCAATATGGTTGCTGTCGAGCAGCTGCTCAGCTTAGCCCAGCAGGCTTAAGCCCACGGAGACAAACGCCAGGATAACGCCGACGATGGACTCGCCGCCGAGCAGGCCGCTGGCAACGACCAGACCCTGTTCCTGGAAGGCGGCGTCCTTGGCAGCCCTCTCCTCGTCGGAAAGACCAGCGGTGGCGTCGCGGTGGGCGGACCACTTGTCGTAGGCGAGTTTGACGCAGGAGCCCAGGAAAGCCGTGAGCGACATGTAGAACGGCAGGTACACGCCCAGACCGATCATCATGGCCGGAATGCCG
>ENA-ORRR01001853-ORRR01001853.1-human-gut-metagenome-genome-assembly--contig:-NODE-1853-length-12271-cov-75.6699_pt1 | contig 12271 bp, 8 predicted proteins | sample MGYA00242182_ERZ509148 | MGnify/ENA primary metagenome ERZ509148 (study PRJEB26280, sample SAMEA2338674) | human gut metagenome | biome: human gut; feature: human-associated habitat; material: faeces... | reverse complement strand
AAAAGGATGGAACGGTGCATCTGACCATCATTCCGGGTAAGGTAAAGACCATCAAACTTTGACGGATATTGAATTGTTTGGGTATGGAGTGGGTAAATTTCAGTATATCACGGGTGTTTGATGAGGAGAGCAATTAGTGTAAAATAAACCCATAGCGAAAAAGTAAATTTGGGCAAAGCGTAGCGAATTAACTGATAGAGCGTTCGTTACGCTTTGTTTTTCTATGGGGCAGAGCCAACGAAATACCACCTCGAAGCCAAACGGTGCAGAAGTTCAGTTACCACCTCGTTACTCCCGCAACGGGTGCGGATTTCTTGCTAAAAGGTTCTGTTTCTGCGTTTTGCGTCGATTTACATGGCTGTCGGTAACTCACTAATAACTAATTTTGTAACCCAAAAAGGAGTGAGTTATGCGTAGTACATTCAAGGTATTATTTTACGTGAAGAAAGGCAGCGAGAAGCCGAACGGCAACCTGCCTCTGATGTGCCGTATCACGGTGGACGGCGAGATTAAACAGTTCAGTTGCAAGATGGACGTTCCCCCACGGTTGTGGGACGTGAAGAACAGCCGTGCTTCGGGCAAGAGCGTCGAAGCGCAGAGAATCAACCTTGCGGTAGATAAAATCCGTGTGGAGGTAAACCGCCGCTACCAAGAACTGATGCAGACGGACGGATATGTTACCGCCGCCAAACTCAAAGACGCCTATCTCGGTATCGGCATCAAGCAGGAAACCTTGCTGAAGCTGTTCGAACAGCACAACGCCGAGTTTGAGAAGAAAGTCGGGCACAGCAGGGCGCAGGGTACATTTACCCGTTATCGGACGGTCTGCAACCATGTTCGGGAGTTTTTGCCCCATACCTATAAGCGTGAGGATATTCCGTTAAAGGAACTCAACCTCACGTTCATCAACGACTTCGAGTATTTTTTGTGCACGGAGAAGAAATGCCGCACCAATACCGTGTGGGGCTACATGATTGTGTTGAAACACATCGTTTCCATTGCGAGGAATGACGGGCATTTGCCGTTCAACCCTTTTGCGGGATATATCAACTCTCCCGAAAGCGTGGATAGGGGCTACCTCACCCAAACGGAGATACAGACGCTCATGGACGCATCGATGAAGAACGCCACCCACGAGCTTGTACGGGACTTGTTCGTCTTTTCGGTGTTCACGGGTTTGGCGTATTCGGACGTGAAGAACCTCACCGCCGACCTCCTGCAAACATTCTTCGATGGCAACCTTTGGATAATCACCCGAAGAAAGAAGACCAACACCGAATCGAACATCCGTCTTTTGGACGTTCCCAAACGTATTATCGAAAAGTACAAGGGACTGGCAAGGGACGGTCATGTTTTCCCCGTTCCGAGTAACGGCAGTTGCAACAAGATACTCAAAGATATAGGCAGACAATGCGGCTTCAAGGTGCGCTTGACCTACCATGTGGCAAGACACACGAACGCCACGACCGTGCTTTTATCCAACGGTGTACCCATTGAAACCGTCAGCAGGCTTCTCGGTCACACTAACATCAAGACCACGCAGATATACGCCAAAATCACCGCCCAGAAGATAAGCCAAGACATGGAAACCTTGTCGCACAAGTTGGAGGATATGGAGAAGAATATCTGCCGAGCCATCTAATTAAAAACAGAATACCAATGAAAGAAGAAAGGAACATCATCACGATAGACGAATACGGCAATATCTCCCTGCCGGGCGATATAGGTGCAACCGCCATGACCGAGCGGGAAATCTGCGAACTGTTCGGGGTTATCGCCCCGACGGTTCGGGCAGGGATAAAGGCACTCTGCAAAAGCGGAGTTTTGAGCGTATATGACATAAAGCGCATTATCCGCCTATCGGACAGATACAGCGCGGAGGTTTACAACCTCGAAACGATAGCCGCCCTTGCTTTCCGTGTCGAATCGTTCGGGGCGGCGAAAGTCCGCAGGGCATTATTGGAAAGGATTATACACGGGCGAAAAGAGAAAACGACGGTGTTCGTGTCGGTTGTTTCGGACGGCAAGCCCAACAGCCGTTGGAAAGCGTGATGATATACCAACATATCAACATACCAACATGCAAACGTACCAGCATACCAATATGCAAACATGCAAACCTATCACTATGGTGATATATATTGCAGGGTCTATTTCTCTTTTCAGAGGAAAGCGGAGCAATCATTTCCGTTTACAAAGGCAAAGCAAGCACGGGGCTTTATGTCGGCTAAAAGGTCAGGCGGCTGCGCCGTTTCCCGATAAATCTTCCTCTCGCTTCGCTGCGAGCGTATTTATCGGGAAAACCTTGTACCCGACCGCCCCATGCAAAAGAGCCTTTGAAAACGGAAACGACCGCCCCGCCGCCCACCACCGACCGAAAGGGAAAAATAATAAGGTGGGGTTATATGGGTAAGCAGGCGGCAGGGACAGCTACCGCCGAAAGGCAGACGGGCAGACGGACGGCACGCCGCAGGGTATTTACGGGGAAAATACCGTAGCTTATTAGGGAATTTTCCGAGCCGCATTGCAAGCAACGCTGAAAATTCCCCAATAAGGCAAGGGGCAACCCCCTCTGCACACCCCGGCGGGGACGGCATTTGCCGCCCCCGAAGATACAAAAAATCATTGTTTCACAAGCCAAAAAGGAAAGGAAGAATATATGGGTTTCGTAGTTTTACACATGGAAAAGGCGCACGGCAGCGACAGCGGAACGACCGCACATATCGAGCGTTTCATCATTCCGAAGAACGCCGACCCCACACGCACCCACCTGAACCGCAGGCTCATCGAATACCCCGACGGGGTGAAAGACCGTTCGGCGGCTGTTCAGAGAAGACTGGAAGAAGCCGGGCTGACACGCAAAATCGGAAGCAACCAAGTACGGGCAATCCGCATCAACGTGTCGGGAACGCACGAGGACATGAAGCGGATAGAGGAAGAGGGGCGTTTGGACGAGTGGTGCGCCGACAATCTGAAATACTTCGCCGACACGTTCGGAAAGGAGAACATCGTGGCGGCTCACCTGCACAGGGACGAGCAGACGCCGCACATACACGTTACGCTCGTCCCCATCGTCAAGGGAGAGCGCAAGCGCAGGAAAAGGGAGGAACAGACGAAGAAGCGATACCGCAAGAAACCGACCGACACCGTGAGGCTGTGCGCAGACGATATTATGACACGGCTGAAATTGAAGTCCTACCAAGATACCTATGCCGAAGCGATGGTGAAATACGGGCTGCAAAGAGGCATAGACGGCTCGAAGGCTCGCCACAAGTCCACACAGCAGTATTATCGGGATATACAGAAACTCGCCGACAACCTCAAAGCGGAAGTGGTGGATTTGCAGCAGCAGAAAGAAACGGCAAGGGAGGAACTAAGACGGGCGAAAAAGGAAATACAGACCGAGAGGCTGAAAGGGGTGGCAACCACTGCGGCAACCAACATCGCCGAGAGCGTCGGTTCTCTTTTCGGCAGCAACAAGGTCAAGACGCTGGAAAGGGAGAACACCGCCCTGCATAGGGAGGTAGCCGACCACGAGGAAGCCATCGAAGCCCTGCAAGATAGAATACAGACCATGCAGGCAGACCACAGCCGACAGATGGCGGAAGTAGAACGAAAGCACCGCAAGGAGATAGCGGACAAGGACACAAGGCACAAGCAGGAAATATCGTTTCTGAAAACGGTAATCGCAAGGGCGGCGACTTGGTTTCCCTATTTCCGTGAAATGCTCCGTATCGAAAACCTCTGCCGCCTTGTGGGATTCGATGAAAGGCAGACCGCAACGCTCGTCAAGGGAAAGCCGTTGGAGTATGCAGGGGAACTCTACTCAGAGGAACACGGACGGAAATTCACGACTGAAAAGGCAGGGTTGCAAGTGGTGAAAGACCCCACGGACGGGACTAAATTGGTTCTTGCCATCAACCAAAAGCCCATTGCCGAGTGGTTCAAAGAGCAATATGAGAAGTTAAGGCAGAACATACGCCGACCTATACAACCGCAAAGGAAAAGCAAGGGATTCAAGCTATAAATGTTAAATCCTGCTCAAGTTACCGAAAAAAGTACGGTACGCCGTTCGTGGGGTACCGCACTTTTTTTGTCCGATAGTATGGAAAATGTCAGAACAAGTCTTGACTATTACATTCTCTTCATCTTAAATAATGTTTCATCTAAATATCCGTGAAAATTTGAAAGATTTCATAAAACTAAAAACAATATAGAAAAGTTATTTAGTAAGATGCAGCATTATACTGGAAAACAAGAAGATCGGAAAACGCTAATAGATTTTTAGTGCCATCTCATGCTACTTTAAGATCACATGGGATGACACCTAATAAAATAAAGTATTAGTTCATTTCTTTTATGGGAATCACTCCAAAACTATGATCCATCTCTCCCCTACCCATAGGAGATAGATGATCGGATTTAAAGTCCAGCCGATACCCCTGATATAATGGCATGATAGAAGGATCAGAGAGCCAATAGAAACCAAGTTTACCAACATCAGAGAAATTACCATCGATATTCTTGCGATATCCAAACGTATATAAATATAAGAAGTTAATTGCATCTTCATTTAAATTCATTTTCCAAGCGTTTAAGTTACCATCCCAAATACCATTAATATTATCGGTATCAGCATATTCTGCATTTCCGGTTTTAGTTAGTGACTGAAAAACGGACGATCCCGGAATGGTGAATCCAACAGGACAGGGATCATAAATGGTTTTCAGCACTGAATAATATACAAGATCCTTTTGATACATATTATTCCACAGATTCTTTCTGTAAAGTTCTTTGTTTTTCAACGTGTACATCACATTAGGATAGGAAATACAATCCATATACCATGTTTCTTTACTTTCATAATACCTTACAACAGGACTGGATATATTAGGATTGTTGTTTTGATCATACCAGATTTTATTGTTTGCAGAACCATCTGAAGGGATAAACGGATCTTTGCGTCCCCATTGATAAAAAACAATGTTGTCATTATATGATACCACCTTTTCATTTTGATTGACGATCATCTCTTCTTTCTTGTCTCCGGCTACAAATCTAACTCTACAACTGCGTGACGGATAAGTTATGGAATTTGCTTCGCAATAACCAAGAGGATATTTCATACATTCATTGATCATAGATGAATTCTTCAAAGGTATAGTTGTGCCAATATTCATATCGGTCACCCATATATGCCAAGACCAAAGAATCTGATCTTGTTCATCTTTTATGCAGATCACGGCATTTCCTTGCCGGATAGTAGTTTTATCCACCTTAAAGGAGATATTACCGCCATTATCCCCAGGATTATATTGTATATCTGTAACAAGATCAAGAGCATCCTCCCATAACAATTCGGCATGATCTGGTATAACATGATTGAAAATAATATACGGGTCTGTGATCCCCTGTCCTAAATGGTTAATGAAAGGAGATAGAATGTTGTTGGCACGAGGAAAGTAAGTGTATGCATCTGGATTAGGCTTACTTTTTCTGATGGCATTACCATATACCATAGGAAAAGAATAGTATCCTGGAGCACTGACAACGTAGCAATTGGCAGTATTTTCATTTATTTGACCACCGTCAGACTGGTTAGCAAGGTTAAATGGATTAATTTCTGAACCTTTTACCGGGGAATCTTTTAGTATTCCTGTGGAGAAAGCTACATCATTACCTGTCTGTGTACTGACACTTACATTATATGATTGTGGAGTTTCTCCACCGGCTCCGGATGCGGTGAAACCGGTCAGCCAGGCGGGTTTGATATCTGTCCATGATACTCCGTCGTTCTCTGAAAACTGTGTCTTCCATTCGACGGGTTCTTTAACCCCTTTGCCATTCTTCCGGTAGCTTGTGACACTGTATTGTTGTGTACCACCAGTATAGGTAAAGTCGTTCAGCCCGGTAACAGTAAGCGTGTAGCTCCAGTTTATGGAGCTGCTGGAAATCTTGTAAGTGACAGTCTTTCCAATAGGCCAGACTGTGCCTTTGATGTCAGCGGTCAGCGTGTGGTCTGTGCCGGCATAGTCAGTGAATACGACTTCGATTTGCGCGCCGTCGGGAAGCGTCTGCGGGATCATCATGAAAGTCTGTGCATCAGTAGTAAGGACTTCTTCCGGGGTTCCCGTAGTGGATTTATCCAATGTCTGCAAGAAAGAGGCGGGAGTATCTACATCACTCCAGCTACGTGTTTCATAATTGAAAGTCCCCTTGGAATAGACATTTTTCAGACTGACGCTCTTTACGGTACCTCCCTGCATGTCATCCCCGCACACGAACCTGACGGCTGTCAGGGCATGGTTGAAAGTAAGAGCCACGGCTGTGTTGGTGTTGCCGGCCAGTTCAGCCGTCTGTGCCACGAGAAGATCCTTCTGGTCAGTGACATCGCTTGGAATAGTGACGCTGATGGTGGGAGAACCGGGGTGCGTGCTGCCGGAGAGTACGTACTGCCCGTTGTCTTTCGGGGCATAGGCGAAAAACTTCATTTTATATGAAGCACCGGGCCAGTAATAGGTGGAGGCAAGTGCATAATCGCCGCTGGCGGATTTGCTGGCAGTGGCATTATAGAAGTAGTTGGGGGGGCTGCTTTCGCTCCACGAACCGGTGTAGGAGTAAGCGGAGACACCAAAACTGTCGTACATATTGTCATTCTTGATGGGAATGGCACGGGTAAGGACGGTCGTGTCCGGTCGGCTGCCCGAAGAGGGGGAAGCGATGCTGTCGGTGTAAAGCGTGTGCAGGTAAAGGGGAGTGCTGCCGCCTTGTAAGGCGGTGACAGTACCCTGCGGAGTACCGGCATTGGCAGTGGAACGGGTAGCCGGGGTCCTCCAGGTAGAACTGATCTCGGAGGTGAAAGATACATGTGAGGAAAGCGAAGGCCGATCCATGTCGTCCTCACAGGAGGAAAGGCAGATACCACCGGCAACAAGTGCCGGGAGCAGATGACGCAAAAAGGCATACCTGCCGGGAAATGGTGTAAAACGGGGAAATTTCATATATATTATTTAAATAAATTAATTATAACGGTATTAAACTAATAAAATCATTATAAAGGGATTCCCTTTCATGCCCCACAGATAGAAAATATCGGGAATGTGCCCTGTAAAGTGCCAGGAAAGGAGCAGACAGGATGAAGAAAATGAGGGGAAAATCCACCCTGTCCCTGACATGGGGTAGTGTCAGTCCAATCCCGTCCTGACGAAATAATCAATTTATAATACGATGCAATTTAGACGATAGGTTTACATGTCAACAGCCTCTGTTTGGTCAGTCCAGCTATCAACTGTCACAGTGAACTTAATAGGATTGCCCAGAATAGAGTCACCACCTTCATCTCCTTCTACGGGTTCGTCATCAACATTAGGATTATCGGGATCGGTAGGGTCAGTGGGAGTCGGGTCAATCTTACCACCGCCACCACCATCACCGAAAAAGTTCAGCGTGTAGGTGTACTTCTTTCCCGGTTCCCAGTTGGTATCAATACCTACAGCGGCGAATGCGTATTTGCCGGTCTTGTCATCAGACGTGGTCGGTTGCGGGTAAAGCAGGGTCTCATTGCCACCATCCAGACTGTAGATGCGGCAGAGAACGGACAGGTAAGCGCCGGTAGTTGCATTTGTACCGTCCCACTTCGTTAACAGCTGGGGGATAAGCATGAAATTATCATCACCGAACATGATGGATTGGGCCGTTTCATTCAGAGTGACAGGAGTGCTGGCATTCTGAATCATGTAGGCCTTATCATGGTTGTCTTTATCTTGCAGATTACTCCATTTGCCTTGAGGTAAGGTATAACCGGTACTCGTTTCCTCTTCCGGGAAAGTAAAGTCAGCCTTTGCGGCGGCGTTTGCCAATTTAACGCCGATAACCTCGATTTTAATCTTGTCATTGGAGCATTTTGCTTTCACCTCGATTTGGGAAAGGGCGTGCTTGAAATTCATGGCGACACCGGTACCTTCATTGTTAGTCTTATCACCCTTGTTGTAAGAGACCACAAGATCCTTTTGTTCCGCAACGGACTGTGCGGGAGAGAAACCGGTTATTTTTTTTGCCGTATTATCTATACTCACAGCTCCGGCAGAGCTCTGGGGAGCATAAGCAAAGAAGGTAAGCTCGTAACCCGGCCAGTAATAAGTGGAAGCGGTTGTCCAGTTTGCGCCGTTATCGGTAGACGTGACACCCAGATTTGTGAAATAAGTGGCACCGTTGCCGATGGCCGTCACATTGAACGCTTGCAGATTTTGCAGGTTTGTCACGTTGGCACGGGTTAGCGCCTTATCCAGAGAGGCACGGAAAGAGATGCCCTCACCCTTGTTCACATCAACGACATCGTCATTGGAGCAGGAGGCCAGTGCTGCTACAGCAATAGCCCCGAGTAAAAAAACTTTTTTCATAAATATAAATTAAATAAATATAAATTAAACTTATCCCCCTCATTTATATCATAAAAAATAAAATTCACACTATTCGCAAATCACATGGGAATCTCCACCTCAACGTTCTGCCATTCGTCAACGACCGGTTGGAAACCACCGCCATTGACAATAGGTTTGGGCAGGGAAAGACTGTCCAGTATGATATGAACATCCCGGGGATCGGCGGCGTCATCAACCTGACGGGTCACGTCGAACGTGTAGTAGTTCTTGCTCCCGTCGGACATGATCACGTAGATAACCAGTTTGTGTACGGAATCCCCAGATCCGTTCTGCCCGAAAGTCAGAAAATCGGCCGCCAGGGTGGAGATACTGTCAGAAACCACCCCGAAAGGTATGGTCACGGGATCGGATGCAAGTTCATTGCGACCGACAAGCATTCCTCCGGACATACCGGTAAGGGCACCGGAGATATTGTCAAGGGAGATGTATTTAAGATTCGACACGTTCGTTATCGTGACCCTGTAACGGCATACGGAGAGTTTAGGATAGAGGGTTATCGCCCGGTTATCTCCGGAGAGTTCAATTGTTACGTCATCAAGACGGTCGGTGTAAAGAAGGTCTGGAGATTTGGCGATACGCTCCCCGGAGGTTCCTTCCGCACGTGGAGCCGAAGAAGACCTCACGTTCAGGACACCGTCGGGAGCGTAAGCCCCGAAAGTTTCGAACGAATCAATACCCCGGTAAAGCACGGACTCCGTGTCGGAGTTGACGCACAAGACTCTGTAACGACCGGCGAGTACGCTGATGTAACCTCCCCGGTAATCGATGAACTCATATGCCTGGGGAGTACCTCCATCATCAGGAAACAGGTAAAGGCGCATGGTTTCAGGAGTAGCGTCAAGAGCATTTTTCCAGTCGAAAACCACCTGTATTTTAGCAGTATGGGAAAGATCATTGCACAAATCTTTATGTTCGCAAGAAATCAACAACAGGACTGCACAAACTGTGATAGTATGTAATAAATGATTCATATTCAATATCTTTTTCATCGCTTGCCTCCTTTCTTCTCGTTGTAGTTACCCCGCCCGATCAGCCACACGAGGGAGATTTCCGCTTTCGTGGGGCCGAACCAGTGGCGCTGCCTGGTCTCTTTCCGGACATAATGATCGTCGACGGGGTCGTATGTATGGTATTCGCCGCCCCAGTAGCCCACGCCGATGACGAAATCCAGGTTCAGGCGACGGGCGACGGGCAGCGAGTAGCCGTATTCCAGGCCCACCGCGTAGTTCATCTTCTCCCAGAGCGTGCCGCCCGGCTTGCCGCCCATGTAACCCGTACCCCCGAGCTCGAAGTCGTACGTGAACAGCTGCCCGTAGAGTCCCAGGTGATGCCCGGTAAGCGGTTTTTCTGCCGCGCGACGACCGAAGTATTTGCGGATCTCCAGCTCCCCGCCGTAGAGGCGCCAGTAATTATGACGCTTCTTGCTGTTCCACCAGGCGTACATCCAATTACCGCCCAGCGACCAGCCGCGGCCCAGGTAGAACTCCGCTCCGATATTCGGCACCAGGGCCACGTCGTAGAGCAAGTTTGTTTTCAGCGACATGTAGAAGGGTTTGCGGGCCGGGACAACAGGGCAAAGTACATCCATCGTGTCGCGTCGGATGACCTCCACCGTGTCCCGGTGCTCTACGACAACGGTATCGCGCGGCGGGGCGACCGGTTCAGGGCTGGAAGTATCCTCCCGCCCGGTTTCAACGACGACGAGCACTCCCGAGGCGCGCAGTTCCGGGAAGAAGCGCTCTTCCATGTAACGCCACGGCTCGCCGCCGTGCAGCATGCCCAGCTGACGCTGGCGGCTATCCACGACCTTGCCCTCACGGATAACGAACTCGGGAGTATGATACAGTATCTCCAGCACTTCGTCCCGGTAGGACATATCGGAGGATTCGACCAGGGAGGCGAGGCCCTCCCAGTCCACGCCGGGAGATTCGACCTCAAAGGCGTGACCCTCCAGGGAAACCCGCTTTTCGAGATAGGAGCGGATGGCCGCGGCACGCCGTTCCGACAAACTCCTGTTGATTTTGGAGGAACCCTCCGGGGAAGCTCCGGAAACGACGCGAACCGATCGAATCTGGAAGGTGGTATCACCCCGAAACGAGGACAGACGGCGGGAGAACGAGTCCAGGCGGGAGCCGTTGTCCCGGAACAAGGAATCCAAACTCGCGTGACCCTGGCGGAAATAAACCTTGACGCCGACCGTGTCACGCGGTATCGACTCCCGGGCCATCGACGGCCCGGGGGCCAATAGCAAGAAAAATGGCAAGAAAAGTAATTTGTTTCTCATGCAATTAAAAATTTTACAATCCCCGGGGATAACCTGAACAGACACGTGTTATCCCCGTCCATACTTTTATTACAAACACCTGAAAACGAAAGGACAGAACAGACACGACCGGAGCGATTCACTTTTTATCCTTCGTTTTTTAGTTAAACCATTATTGTTTTGATTAATACTTGGTTATGATTCGACTAAAAGAGCATGACGCTCTATTACTCAATATTTTGCGTGAAATGCTTTGCTACTTCGAATAAATGTGGTATTTTTGCCCCGCAAAACGAACGATTTATCGTGCAAATAAATAGGGTGATTATACCTTTCAATTGTCGGGAAAAGGCAATTTCGTGCTTTTTTAATTTTTCCGACTATGGTAGTAGCTTATTTAAGGGTCAGTACAGGAAGGCAAACGCTGACCAACCAACGACACGAGATCGCGAGGTTTGCCGGGAGTAGAAACATGGTGGTGGATTGCTGGGTCACGGAGGTCGTGAGCGGCAGGAAGAAAAGATACGACCGAAAACTGGGGGAGACAGTAAAGCGCTTGCGGGCGGGAGACACGTTGATCGTGACCGAACTTTCCAGGTTAAGCCGCACGCTTACAGATATCATGGTGATCGTGGGGGAACTGCTCGAGAAAGGAGTGCACCTGCATAGTACCAAAGATCGCTATTCTTTTGATGATACCATTAACAGCAAGGTGTTGTGTTTCGCGTTCGGACTGGTGGCCGAGATCGAGCGAAACCTTATATCCGCTCGCACCAAAGAGGCTCTGGCGGCACGACGCGAGCAGGGCGTCATACTCGGGCGAAGGAAGGGAAGCTATACCAAGCTCCAACGCCTGATCAACGCGGGGGAAGAAATAGCCGGCCTGTTAAATGACGGGAGAAGCATCGCCATGATATGCGAGCGGTACAAGGTGGCACGAAACACGTTCGATCGTTTCAGGGCGATATTTCTGCAATTTACGGTAAGAGAGGGCAAACGAAACTACAGTTTCGATCCCGAAAACCGGACAAACGCGTGAAATACTATATTAACTATGGGGAACGGATCCGACACGCAATAACCAAAATATCATGTGAAAGTCTCTCTTGCCATGCCGAACGGGTGCAGTCAACATAAAAAACGTTCGGCAGGGCAAAAGATTTTCATTCTGATAAAAAACTCCTTGAAGCAGAATATCGTGTAATTTAACCAAAGAAAAAGAAAACTCCCGGTTAACGTTTCCGTTTTTATCGATTGTACTATTGTGTTTTCTGTTTGTATTACGTACTTTTGCTCACAATTAAGAGTTATTTGACAGTATTGAGAAATGCAGTGCTTCCAAACTCTTTCTAATTTCTTATCCGTTGCCATTTCTCGTGCAAGTACATCGCAATCTATTAGTATTCAACCAAATAAATCACAGTCGCATCTAAGATTCGAGGCAAAAATGAAAATAAACCGCGTTATTTCTGATTTTTACCTGAAATAATATTATATTTGCAAACAAATAAGGGCTCACCCGATAAACCTGGGGGATTAAGCATACAGCTTTGTAAGTCTGAAAAGA
>ENA-ORRR01001851-ORRR01001851.1-human-gut-metagenome-genome-assembly--contig:-NODE-1851-length-12276-cov-4.89395_pt1 | contig 12276 bp, 9 predicted proteins | sample MGYA00242182_ERZ509148 | MGnify/ENA primary metagenome ERZ509148 (study PRJEB26280, sample SAMEA2338674) | human gut metagenome | biome: human gut; feature: human-associated habitat; material: faeces... | reverse complement strand
GAGCAAAATTCCACCGCATCGCTTTCGGTTGCTTATTTATTTTTTATCATATACTCGAAATCTACAGTTGGCCAACTACAAATTAAAATTTTAAGACAACAACATTCTATCGTTTGCAAATTCTCCGCCGCTGGCTTCTTCGAATTTCTGCAATAAATCTGCTACCTTAAGCTTCTTCTTTTCTTCCCCTTTCACATCATAAATGATCTTTCCATCACTCATCATGATCAGGCGGTTTCCGATATTGATCGCATCTTTCATATTATGTGTTACCATCATTGTTGTAAGATTATCTCTGGCTACGATCTTCTCTGTGATGTCTAGTACTTTCTTCGCAGTCTTTGGATCAAGGGCTGCTGTGTGTTCGTCTAATAATAGCAGGCTTGGTTTCTTCAGTGTTGCCATAAGCAGTGTCAATGCCTGTCTCTGACCTCCGGATAATAGTCCTACTTTGGATGTCATTCGATCTTCTAGTCCTAAGTCGAGCATTTGTAATTTTTCTTTAAACATTTCTTTTTCTTTTTTTGTGATTCCCCAGCTTAGGCCTCTTTTCTTTCCTCTACGGTTTGCCATTGCCATGTTTTCTTCAATCTGCATACCTGCTGCCGTTCCCATCATTGGGTCCTGGAATACTCTTCCTAACATGTAGGCACGTTTGTATTCTGGAAGATCTGAAATATCCTTGCCATCTAGAATGATCGTTCCTTGATCGATCGGATAGACTCCTGCTACCATGTTGAGTGTTGTAGATTTTCCGGCCCCATTTCCTCCGATGATCGTTACGAAGTCCCCAGGATCTAAGTGAAGATTGACTCCATTTAATGCTTTTTTCTCATTGATCGTTCCTTTATTAAATGTTTTATGTACATTTTTAATTTCTAACATAACTTTGCCCCTCTTTCTATGCTGGTATCCTGCGGTGTGAATATTTTGATTTGAGAGCAGGAATACCGAGTGCTAATGCTACGATGATCGCTGTGAATAATTTCATATCATCGGTACTTAATCCGAAATGTAAAACAAGTGAGATGATCATACGATATACCATTGCTCCTCCGATCAGTGATGCAAGGATATAAGCAAAGTTAAAACGTTTTCCAAAGATAACTTCTCCGATTACAATGGATGCAAGACCAATTACAATAGATCCTGTTCCCATTTTGATATCTCCGTATCCCTGGTTCTGGGCTACTAAAGCTCCAGATACTGAGATCAGTCCATTAGAAATCACCAGTCCTAAAACTTTGGATGTATCCGTATTTCCCCCTAAAGCACGTACCATAAATTCATTGTTTCCTGTTGCCCTAAGTGCACATCCGATCTCTGTTCCAAAAAACCAGTACAGAGCTGCGATCACAATGGCTCCAATAATGACTCCAACTACCAATGTTGCCAATGTCTGATCTACTCCTAACAGATCCATTACCTTTGTAAATGCAGTGTCTTCTCCAAGTAATGAAACATTTGGCCCTCCCATAACTCTGATATTAACGGACCATAATGCGATCATTGTTAAAATACCTGCTAAGATCGCAGGGATCATAAGTTTCGTGTGCAGCCAGCCTGTAACAAGTCCTGCTAACATTCCTCCTACAAGTGCAAATAATAATGTTACAAATGGATTGACTCCCCTTGTAATAAGGATTGCACTGATACATCCACCGAGTGCAAATGTTCCATCGCAGGATAAGTCTGCGATATCTAAGATCCTAAATGTAATATAAACTCCCAGTGCCATGATTCCCCATAATGTTCCTTGGGCTAATGCACTATAAAGATTTGTAATTAATGCCATTTTCTACCTCTTTTCTAAATGCACAGAAGTGCCTCCCGCAAATCGGAAGACACTTCCTGATCTTCTTGTAATCTTACATGCAAGAAAATCTTATTTATTATTCTTTTTCTGTGTTGTTACCATCTTAGCTTCTTTTTTTAACTTCTCTGGAATCTTAATTCCTAATGTCTTTACTGTGTCTTTATTGATGATCAGATCCGCATTTTCCTGATATTCAATTGGCATATCTTTTGGTTCAGCTTTTCCTTCTAAGATCTTTACTGCCTGCTTTGCTGTCTGCTGTCCTAACTTGTAGTAGTTAACTCCGTATGTTGCAAGTCCTCCACCTGTACACATTCCTTCTTCAGCTACGATAAATGGAATCTTAGCTTCATTTGCTACCATGGATACTGTATTGATTCCTGCTGCGATCATGTTGTCTGTTGGTGAATAGATTGCATCAACTTTACCTTTTAAGGATTCTACAACCTGACGGATCTCACTGGATTCTGATACTGTTGCATCGATTGTTGTTAATCCTAATTTCTTTGCTTCTTTCTTCGCAAGTCCTACCTGGAATTTGGAGTTTGCTTCTGCAGAACAATATAACATTGCAACTTTCTTTGCATTTGGAATTAATTCTTTTAATAGATTCATCTGTTTTGCTACTGGTGTTAAATCTGATGTCCCAGATACGTTTGTTCCTGGTTTTTTATTTGATTTCACCAGTTTGGCATCGGCTGGATCTGTAACAGCTGTTACTAAAATCGGAATATCTTTTGATTCATTGGCCATTGCCTGTGCTGCTGGTGTTGCGATCGCTAATACAAGATCGCACTTATCTGTGACAAATTGTTTGGCAATTGTCTGACAATTTGACTGTTCATTCTGTGCGTTCTTATATTCAATCTTGATCTTGTCTCCGTCTTTATATCCAGCTTTCTCAAGACCATCCTTAAACCCTTTGTAAGATGCATCTAAAGCATCGTGTTCTACTAACTGAACGACTCCGATCTTCTTCTGGTCTGAACTGTCTTTCTTGCTTGAGCAACCAACCATTGTGGATAATGCTAATGCAGCAACTAATCCTGTTGCCATGACTTTCTTTAATCTCATATTTTTCTCCTCCTTAATATCGTTCCCGATTGCATTCCTTGGCTTTAAACTTCTGAACTTTAAAACTTCAACGCTTTTATGTACTAAATTGTAACACTATGATTGTGTGTCGTCAAGCTAATTTTATTGCTTTATATGGTACATCATATTCCATACAATCTAATATCAATTATTTTATACGCATATTTCTTTATTTCTATGCAAAAAAGGATGAAAGATTTCCCAAATTCTTTCATCCTTTTTCTTCTATCAATTTCTTCTATTGCTGTGCTTCTTCGGCTGCTTTCTTCGCATTCTCTTCTGCAACTGTACGATATTTTATTGTCAGTGTTCTGATCAGTTCTTTTAACTCATCTGTTAACTGCTCTTCTTTCACTCTCCACTCCCAGTTACCACCTACCGTAGATGGTGTGTTAATCCTTGCTTCATTTCCTAATCCAAGATAATCCTGAAGTGGGATGATCACCATATCGCTTCGACTCTCTAATGCAAGAGAAATCAAGTCTAAATGTACAGTTCCTGTTCTCTCGATCGTACTGTATTTTAAATAATGCTCTAAGAATTTCTTATCATCTTCTGATAATGTTTCGTACCATCCAACAACCGTATCATTGTCATGTGTTCCTGTGTATACAACACTATTTTCTTTGTATTTATGTGGAAGATAGATGCTGTCATCATATGCTCCAAATGCAAATTCCAGAACATTCATTCCTGGGAATCCTGTATCATCTAGAAGTTTATGCACGCTGTCTGTTAAGAATCCTAAGTTCTCTGCGATAACTTTCTTCTCACCAAGTTCTTTCTTCATTGCTTCAAAGAAATCCATTCCTGGGCCTTTGACCCATTCTCCATTAACAGCTGTCTCGTCTTCTGCTGGAATCTCAAAGTATTCATCGAATCCTCTGAAATGATCTAATCTTAAAATATCATATAACATAAAATTATGACGTAAACGTTTCATCCACCATTCGTAATCTGTTTTCTTATGATATTCCCAGTCATATACAGGATTGGACCATACCTGTCCATCTTCTGCAAATGCATCTGGAGGACATCCACCTACAACCGTTGCCTTTCCTTCTTCATCGACTTTAAATAATTCTTTGTGGTATGTAAATGCTGTTCCATCTAAGGCTACATAAAATGGAAGATCTCCTACGATCTGAATTCCTTTGTCATTCGCATATTTCTTCAGCGCAAGCCACTGTTTATGGAAATAATACTGGCAGAAGCAGAAATAACTTTCTGGGAATTTACTTTTCTTCTCGCTCATATATTCTGCATATTCCCCGATCCAGTATTCATTGTCTTTGATAAATTTCTTATAATCTTCATCTGGATGAAATCTGAAATAAGCTTTTCTTAAAAGCTTTCTGTGATCTTCTCTGATTTTCTCATAGTCAACTTTGCCCTTGTTTTCTTCCTTAATTGATTCGAGTTCTTTTTTCTTAAGAAGTCCTTCTTCCAGTAACTGTTCTAAGTCGATATAATATGCACTTCCTGCAAAACTTGAAAACGAAAGATAAGGAGAATTTCCCGCACCGATCGTTCCTAATGGAAGGATCTGCCAGTACTTCTGGCCTGCTTCTTCTAAAAAATCTACAAATTTGTATGCTTCCTTTGAAAAGCATCCAATTCCGTAATCTGATGGTAAACTAAAAATTGGCAATAATATTCCGCTTGTTTTCATTGAATGAATTCTCCTAAAATCTCCTAAAATTTTCTCACAACTCAATATAGTATATCATAAAACATACTTCTTGAACAGAAGTGCTCTTGTACTTAATTTAATTCTATCATTTATTTCTGGCTTTCTTCTGCAACAGCTTTGGCTACTGCTTTGCAGACTCTTTCATCAAATGCACCTGGAATGATATACTCTTCATTTAACTCATCATCACTGATGATACTTGCGATCGCTCTTGCTGCTGCCATCTTCATCTCTTCTGTGATCTGTCCAGCTCTTGCATCCAGAGCTCCTCTGAAGATTCCTGGGAATACTAATACGTTATTGATCTGATTAGGGAAATCGGATCTTCCTGTTGCGATAACTCTTGCTCCACCTTTCTTCGCTTCATCTGGCATGATCTCTGGTGTTGGATTTGCCATGGCAAAAATGATCGCATCGTCTGCCATAGTAGATACCATTTCGGCTGTCACGATATTTGGTGCAGAAACTCCGATAAATACGTCTTTATCTTTGATGATCGCTGTTAATGTTCCAGTCTGTTTCTCTTTGTTTGTGATCTCTGCCATATCTTTCTGTGCTGGATTCATCCAGTCTTCTCCTGGACATAATGCACCTTTCTGGTCAACTAAGACAACATTTCCTGCGCCAAACTGTAATAATAGTTTACAGATAGAGATTCCAGCAGATCCTGCTCCATTGATCACAATGTTTGCATCTTCCATTTTCTTTCCGACAAATTTTAAGGCATTTAATAATCCTGCTGCTACAACGATGGCTGTTCCATGCTGATCATCATGGAATACTGGAATATCTAATTCTTCTTTTAAACGTTTTTCAATCTCAAAACATCTTGGTGCGGAAATATCTTCTAAATTGATACCACCGAAACATGGTGCGATATTCTTGACTGTTTTGATGATATCTTCTGTATCTTTTGTATCAAGACAGATTGGGAATGCATCGATATCTGCAAATTCTTTAAATAAAAGGGCTTTTCCTTCCATAACAGGCATTGCTGCTTCTGGTCCGATATCTCCAAGTCCTAATACAGCTGTTCCGTCAGATACGACAGCTACTAAATTACCTTTTGCTGTATAACGATATACTTCTTCTTTATTATCACGGATCTTACGACAAGGTTCTGCAACTCCTGGTGTATAAGCTGTACTTAAGTCATCTCTTGTCTTTACTGTTACTTTAGAACGTACTGCGATCTTACCTTTGTTTTGTTCGTGCATTTCTAATGCCAGTTTGTTGTAATCCATTTTTTGTATCTCCTTTATGATTCTTCAGATTTTGCTTCTTTAAACAGTATACCTTATCAAACAAAGCGAGTCTAGTCCGAAGAGACAATCACAAAAAAGGAGCAGAACTTTTACTCTGCTCCTTCACAGCTTAAAATTGACAAATTGTTTCCTTTATCTGTTTAGCGGTCAATCCAAATTCCTCTTGTAAAAATTCTGCTGTTCCTACTTGTCCAAATTTTTCTTTGACACCAATTCTTTTTACTGGCACAGAAATTCCATTTTCTGCAATCACTTCTGAAACCGCACTTCCAAGTCCGCCATAAATTGAATGATTTTCAATGGTTACAATTTTGCTTTTCCCTTTTGCTTCCTTGATCAATAATTTTTCATCCAAAGGCTTAATTGTGAACATATCTATAACTTCTACAGAATATCCTTCTTTTTCTAATTCTTCAGCACAATCCAATGCCTCAGAAACTAGTTGCCCAGCTGCAATAATTAATATATCTTTTCCTTCTTTTAAAATATTTCCCTGTCCAATTTTAAAAGAGGAACCTTTTTTATATACATTTCGTACAGCCTTTCGATTACTCCTTACATAATGGATTCCTTCCATTTTCAAAAACTCTTTGATGATCCATTCCATTTGTACATCATCTGCTGGATCGCAGATAACTGCTCCTGGGATTTCTCTTATCAATGCTACATCTTCCCACGCTGTATGAGTTCCACCATTGGATGCCACACTAAATCCTGGATCTGAGCCATAAACATTGATTGTATTTCCTGCATATGCACCGGATAAAAATAACTGATCAAATACTCTTCTTGTCGCAAATGGTGCAAATGTATGCGTAAATGGTTTAAACCCTGTCAAAGATAATCCAGCTGCAACTCCCATCATATTAGCTTCTGCAATTCCACACTGAATAAAACGCTCTGGATTTGTCTTTTTAATTTTGGTAAATCCACTTGCTCCACCCAAATCAGCTTCAAGAGCTGTTATTTTGTCATCATCCTTCATAAGTTCCTGCAATGTCTCAACAACGCAATCTCTTAATTCTCTTCCTGCTTCCTGTCTGTTTTCTGCTAATTGAAACATTTTACCTGGCACCTCCCTTAATGAACTCATCTAACTCTTTGATTGCATCCTTAGTAGCTTTTTTAATCGTATCATTATTAAATTTTACGGAGTGATTTGCATCCAACTGTTCAAAATATGGGACTCCAGCTCCTTTTATGGAATCAAGAATAATACATACTGCCTGGTCTTTTACATTTTTGGCCCGGTTGATTGCTTCATCAATTGCTTCCTCGTCATTTCCTTTTACAGTCTGTGTATAAAACCCAAATGCCTTCATTTTATTTTCGATACTAAATGGATTCATTACTTCTTTTGTTGTACCATCTAACTGTTTTTTGTTATCATCAATAATCACAACACAATGATTTAATTTATAATGCGCAATATATTGAAATGCTTCCCAGCATTGACCTTCATTTAATTCTCCATCTCCAACGATCAGGTATACATACTGATCTGTTTTATTCATTTTAAATCCCGTTGCAATTCCTGCCGCTGCAGATGTTCCTTGACCAAGTGATCCAGTTGTCATATCTACTCCTGGTGTTTTCAATCGATCTGGATGCGATGGAAGTTTAGTTCCACCATCATTTAATGTAAATAGCCATTCTCTGTCAAAAAATCCTTTTTCTGCAAGTACACTATACCACGCTGGGCCTGAATGTCCTTTGGATAATACAACCATATCTCTTTCTTCCCAATCAGGATTCTTTGCATCGTATCGAAGCTGCTTTCCATAAAGTACACTCATCAACTCTACAATTGATAAAGAACCGCCCATGTGTCCGTAACCACGTTTTTCCAACATTTCCAAAACGTCTTTACGAATCTTAGCTGATAAAAGCTTCAACTCCTCTAATTTATCCTTTTCCATATTCATAAATCCCTTTTATTTTTCAAACTCTGTTCTTAATTTGTTTTCTAACTCTGTTTTGTCCATAATATTATCTAAAATAACTACTCTTGGTAATTGTTTTACAAAATTTTCTAAGTCTTTTCCTACAACAAATAAATCTGCTGCTCCTTCTGCTGCATCTGATAATGAAGAATGTGTTACACTTACTCCTGATACTCCAATCTTTTGCAGAGTTTTTTCAACGTTCATACGAACTAACATACTTGATCCGAGTCCTGAACCACAACAACACATAATTGATTTAATCATAATAAATACCTCCTAAAATCTAATTCTTATTTTTAAGCTTCTTTTTTCTTTGGCATAATAACGTTATAAATAATTGGCAGAAGGAATAATACTACACATACCGCAAATAATCCTCCACCTTTTACAAACTGAGCAATATTTCCTAAAATAATTCCTGTAATAGAAAAATCTGCATCTGAAAATGTACAGTTTGCAAAGTTCAAAGATCCCATAACTGGCATACAAATTGCTGGCAGAAATGTAATTAGTAATCCATGCAGAAATGATCCTACTAGACATCCCTTTAATCCACCTTCTGCATTTGCAAAAACTCCTGCTGTTGCTCCACAGAAGAAATGAGGAATAACTCCTGGTAAAATAAGCGCTACTGGAATTAATGCCTTATTGATTCCTCCAAGAACAAATAATCCTACAATACCTCCTAAGAATGATACAAGAAATCCCATTAATACTGCATTTGGTGCATATGGGAATACTACCGGGCAGTCAATTGCAGGTTTAGCATTTGGAACGATCTTCTCAGCAATACCACGGAATGCTGGAACGATCTCACCGATGATCAAACGCACCCCACTTAAGATGATATATACACCACCTGCAAAACTTAATCCTTTTGTAATAGCCCATACAATCCAATGTGTTTGTGTTTCACCTTTAAAGAAAGCAGAAATTGTTGGGTCACTCATTCCATCTCTCACAACAACTGCTACAAATGTTACAACAACAAAGAAGATTGTCATTGTTAAACCAATTGCTACTGTTGTATCACGTAAGAAAGAAATTCTTTGTGGGAAATTCACATCTTCTGTAGATTTACTCTTATCTTTAAATAGCTTTCCGATCTGTGCTGAAAACCAATAACCAAATCCACCAAAATGTCCAAATCCAAGTTCATCTGTTCCCGTAATTTTTTCCATAGTAGGCTGACAAAGTGCTGGTGAAATTACCATAATCAGTCCAAGGATCAGTCCACCTGAAATCCATAACATTGGACCTGTTAGATTTCCAACATTTAAAATAATTGCTAACATTGCTGACATATATAATGTGTGATGTCCTGTTAAGAAAATGTAATGTAATCTTGAAAATCTTGCTAATACGATATTAGCGATCATTCCAATACACATAATATAAGCTGTATCACTTGCAAAATCAGCTAATCCCAACGATACGATTGCCTCATTATTTGGCACAACTCCCTGCATATTAAAAGCATAATTAAAAATCACACCAAAATCATTTAAAGACCCTGTCTGCAAAAAACTTGAACCTGCTGTCAGTACCAAGAATCCAACAATTGTTTTTACTGTTCCTTTTACAACATCTTCTACTGGTTTTTTCTGCAAAATCAAACCAAATAATGAAATCAGACCTACCAAAATCGCAGGTGTTGATAATATATTAATAATAAAACTCATCTTTTATCCTCCTTGTGTATCTCCATATAATTTCTACACTGCCCCAACAAACAAGTCATAAATTTCTTTTTCATTTGAAGCATCTAAAACTCTTTGCGTACTTTCTTTGCTTTCAAATAATTCTGACATCGCCTGTAGTACTTCCATATGCGATTCCGCATCTGTTGCAGCTAACGTAACAAGAATTCTTACATCGTATCCGTCTTCTTTAAATTTTACTGGTTCTTTTAATAGTGTAATGGCAATCTGACGTTTGATAACTCCTTGTTCTGTACTCCCATGAATCAATGCCACATTTTCACACAGCACATAATATGGTCCAAGTTTTTCTGTATTTTTTATGATCTCATCACTATATCTTGCTTCACAATATCCACCATCTACTAATGGTTGAACTGCTGTATAAATTGCTTCTTTCCAGTCTTTTACTCCTGCAAGAATTTTTATATTCTCCAATTTCAACATGTCATATATCTGCTTCATTTTTCCTCCTGTAAAAGTTCATACAATACATTTTTAACATCCAAAATTTCTTTCTGTCCCCATAATTTTTCTTCATTTTTTTGTTCTGAAAAAATTGTCATTATATCATTCAATAAACGAATGTGCGATTTTTGATCCTGAGCTGATAACATTAAAATAATTTTTGCAAATCGCTGCTTACCATCTAATGTTATAAATTCCACAGGCTTTTTAAAAATAGTCATTGATAAGCCCATGCTTTGTGCTCCATCTTCAATTTCTGAATGTGCAAGAAATACCTGTTTTGTAATAAACATATAGGGACCATATTGGTCTGTTTTATAAATAATGCTGTCTATATAAGACTGTCTGATCAATTTATTTTCTAATAATACCTCTCCAGAAACTTTTATCGCATCCTGCCATTTAAACTTATCTTTTATAATGCGAATATATGGATCCTCCAATATTTCATACAATCCCTTTTGAGGTTTTTTCTTATGTTCCACATATTGTTTCAGAGAATTTTTTGAAAATAGCTCAATCAATTCTTCTTTAAATTTTTGTAAATTATCATTTGTCATATATTTTGATGCAATTTCTGTAATGTTCGAAATACTGACATTATTTTCATGCTTATACTTCATACATCTTTGCAAAACTTTCATTCGATCATTATCTGTAAGAATCGGATGTACTAAAATCAGATCTTTTTCATTTTCAATTACGACTGTCGAAATCACTACATTATAATCATGTGCTCTCTCATATTCTCTTAATGAACACACGTCAACTACATCTGCATCTGGGACAAGTGTCTGAATCTCACCCCATATCATATTTGCAGTACTGACTCCATTGGGACATACGATCAAAATTCTTAATCTGTTTTCTTTTTCCTGTCCTGCACTGATAAATGCGCCAAAATGTAATGTTATATACGCAATTTCACCTTCCGGAATCGGAAATCCAATTTCTTTTTCCAAATATTTACAGGTTCTTGCTGTGAGTTCAAAGAGATCTCCATACTCATTTTTTATATTATCTAACATAGGATTCGCAAGCTGTACTCCATATCGATATCGATACATTGATGTCTTTAAATGAGCTGCCAGTGCCTCTGTTAACTCTCTCTCCTTTGAGAATCCAACTCCTGCAATTCGTGAAAAAGCTTTTACAAGTATCCTGGAAAGCCATTGTGATTCTTGCCCAGATTCTTCTTCCATAAAATCTACCGGTATACTCTGCATTCTTGATCCCAGTAAATGTAATGTCAGATATAATTGTTCACTTTCTTTTAAATCTGAAAATCTTCTAGATACCATTTCATACTCTTTCGTATCCATAATCTCCATTTTTTCTTTTTTCGAAAATTCAACAACATCTGTACGATTATCAATGGTTGAAAAGAACACTGCAATAGTGTATAACGTTCCTTGTACATATTGAACATCCAACGCGTTTTCAATATCTTTTAATCTGTCCAAAAATTCTTGTACTTTTTCTGGAGCGTCTAACGGAAGAATTCCTTTCTTATAAAAATCTGCAATTGAACTAAAATAAGAAAAATAAATACTTCTTTTTCGTACAAGATCACCCTTAATGTGATACCCTTTTCCATTTTCGTAAATCAGCTGCAGCTGATATTCAGAAATGATTCTTCCTGCCTCTTTCACATCGCTTATCGTTGTATTTCTACTCACCTGACAAAAATCCATAAAATCATCAAGAAACAAATTTCTATTTCTTTGCAAAATAGAACATATAATGATCTTTACTCGTTCTGTTGGTGTAAACACATAAGCAAGTTCAGATGGTATCATCTTTAATCCTGCACGAATCATTGCTTTTTGTTCATCGTCAATTCGTATTCCCTTTTTTCGCTCAACGACTAATTCTGACAGATGTTGTGCCTCCATCCATTCATTGATCTTGCGTATATCATAATAAACACTACGCTTAGAAATATTCATTTCTTCTGCAAGTTGTGTGATCGATGTATAGCCATCTTGATATAATAAATATTTCAACATCTCATGACATCTTACATCTAAGTTATATACGATTGACATGTTCTTACCTCCTTTTGCTTTCCATATATTTATCATACCGAATCAACTCTTAAAATAAAAGTCCAAGAAATGTACAAAGAAAAAGCACAAATCTGCAGAATGTACACAGTGCAAAATTTGTACAAAACTACTCATGTTTGTGCATTTATCGTTTAGATGGATCCTGTACTTTTATTATTTTTATGCTTAAACATAAAAAAAGAAGAATGCATAACATTCTTCTTAATAAAAGAGCGGGTGATGGG
>ENA-ORRR01001849-ORRR01001849.1-human-gut-metagenome-genome-assembly--contig:-NODE-1849-length-12283-cov-11.2613_pt1 | contig 12283 bp, 8 predicted proteins | sample MGYA00242182_ERZ509148 | MGnify/ENA primary metagenome ERZ509148 (study PRJEB26280, sample SAMEA2338674) | human gut metagenome | biome: human gut; feature: human-associated habitat; material: faeces... | reverse complement strand
AAAGCAGCGCGATATTCTCGCGCTGCTTGAATTGAAACTGCTGCCCTAAAGGCCACGCTGATTTAAAAGATCAGCTAACCGGGAAACCCGGAAGCAGTCTCGGACTTCTTCATTGTGCTGCTGCACAGTTAATGCAGTTTTCCGTTGAACGCCTTAACAACATCGAAGGCGAACGCCTGATAGCCCGTAGTGTTCTTGAATTGAATTTCAACAGCGGGTTCTTTCGCCCCCCATTCAAATTCGTCAAGATAAGGATTCGGCGCTGACGTGAGGCCGCCGGTCTTCAGGTCATAGTTTGCACCGGCTGTGGCGGCATAGACCACTACGGAGTCTTTGTCCGGCATGTATTCGACAAGACTGGTCACAGGACTGAACCAGTCGTGGCCGCGTTCCTTGCCGTATTCCCAAACCTGTTCAACAGTGCGCTTCTTTTGATCAATCTTGTAGATCACCGCGCGCGAGTACTTCATATCCGGAAGGGGCGGCTGATCAAAAGCACGTCCGTCGCCGTTATCGAAGACGGAAACGTAGATCTCATCCTTCGTCGACTTTGAATCAATTCGCCAGGCGGTGTGCTGTGTCCATGTCCAATCGAAATCCGTCTTTTCACAGGATGCATCGCCGCACTGCAGTTTATTGCCGTGTACATCAACCGGAGTAAGGAGTGCGTCACTCCAAGGCTTCTTCCAGCCGCGTGAGCCGCCCAAAATCCACTTAACCTTCTTGTCGCGGCCGATTTTGATGACAGCGCACTGATGGCGGGAGGAAATGATGATGGAGTCATCAGTCGGGTCATAGTCCACAGAATTGACGTGAGCCCAATTGCGTCCTGGACCGGTGCCGACAATATCGCCGAAGTGTCCTTCCTTATCAAGCTTTTGCAGATCGCTCGCAGAAAGTGTCTGGCCGGCAAGCTTAGGATCAATGTTGAGGCAGACCGCACCTTGATCCAGCGCCTTGATGGCGGTATCGCGATACGGATCCAGAATATCCCACAAGCGCCATTCGTCAATAACATTGCCGTCGCAGTCAACTTCAATGATCATGTCGCGCACTGTACGAACGTGACGTCCGTCAGAACGCTTGAGGTTTGAAGAGGCTACGCGCAGGAAATAGTGACCGTTTTGAGCGGCATCCATCGTGTGGCTGAAATCGTTGTAGCCGTATGGGAGCGGACGATTCCAAATGCGGCGGCCCATGATGTCGTACTTCACATAGTGCTGACCGTAGCCCCAGGTAATCGCGCCGTCGTCGTTCTGCCGCAGGCCCATCATGATGCCGCCGTCATAAATCGAATCGACGTTGAAGATCGTTGAGCTGTCCATAAACCATCGAATTTCACCTTTGGTGTCAACGATCCAGTTGAGCGGATCAGAGGACCACTGCAGCGCACCGCCTTCAGGATTGTTCCAGACGGCATTGCGAGTGTTGTTGTTTCCGCCGATGTTGTTGATGTAATAGAGCCGATCGGCGAACTTTCCTTGAGCAGGTTTTCTGACAACGGCCTGCGGGAAATTCGGCGTTCCGATGGGACCGTAGACAGGCGGCGTCGGGATCGTATACGTTTCCTTGAAATGCTTCGACTCTCCGTGATCCAGACGGTCGTATTCGACTTCAACTTTATTTTTATACGCAGGATAGAGCCCGAATACCGGAATACCGCCATGTGTCAGCAATTGACTGTTCGAGACCTTATACGCGATTTCCTGACCGCCTTCTTTGGGAATAATACGAACCGACGCATTCTGAATCACGTAGCCGCCGTTTCGAATGATTGCGGTGAGCGGCGCAATTTTGTAGGGATTCATTTTGAGTTCGCCAATTGCGCCTTGTTTTTTGTAGATCGTTGCGGGACCGGACGGGCCGCCGAACGCAAAGGCACTCATCGGCACAGCGGCACCGGCCGCTGCCAGCAACGTAAAGCGCGAAAAATCACGGCGTGACAATTTGATCATTTTGTTTCTCCTTTAGAAGCTGGTCTGAGCGGCCAGATTCCGAAAACCTGCAGCAGTCTTTTGGCTGTACTGCCGGAACAGAAAAAGTTTAGGAGCACCGATTAAGAATCCCTGCGAGAACATTCGAGCGTAAAGTGTGAAAAATGCCAAATCGCCTCTTTCACGAATGCCGAAAAGATACGGGTTTGCTCGCGTGTGATGATGAAAATCTTTGTGATGAGAGCCCGTCTCCTGCAGTCATTGGGGAGTGCCGCTGTCGCCGCCGACGTTCTGCTTGGTTACCACATTGTCAGGAGCTCAAGGATTTGTGCGTTTTTGTTGTCAGAAAATCTAATAAATTACTCGCCCAAATACCCGCCGAGCATTCATGAAATGATCTCGTTCAAAATTCTTTGATGAAGTATTTCACTGAACGAAATTATTATCTTCAATTTAGCGCGATCGGATACTTTATCGAAATGACGCACCCTTCAATTAAGAGCAAAATGAATATCTGACAACTAAATATCCACTTATATATTCTGAACAATTTATATTTTATTGAGCAAAATCGCCTAGATAAAATCTGATTCGAATGCTCGCATTATTCCAAATGCGCTGAATAATGCCCTAGCGGCCTTCCTCGGGGTGAACAACATGTCCGCCGCTCAGCGTTTCTTTAACAGCATAAGAGATCATGCCGCGCATCCACTGCATAGCCGGATCCAGGTGACTTCTTTCATGCCAAATGAGCTTAGTGACGAACCCCTTGCTCTGGACATGCTCAAGCTCTTCGGAAACGACCGGAATGCGCCGCAGCGCTCCCAAACTGATGAACCAGTCCGCCATGATGTCCGAGAGCAGCATCACAAGATTGCTTTCGGAAATAATCTTCGCCGCCCCCATAAAGTAAGGCGTTTTAATAACGATGTTTCTCTCGCTCAAGAGCGGTGAAAGCCGGCTTTGAGTCAGCCGGTAGTACGTTGTAGGCCGCCAAGTGACCTCCACAAAACCGTACCGGATCACGTCGCTTTCCGTCACCCGTCCCGTCTTTTCGTAAAGCGCTTCAAGCGGGTGCCCCGGACGCACGATAATGCCGGTCGTTCGGCCTTCCCAGAGCGGCAGCTACGGGAACCCCTCGGGAACGGTTTCCATCGGACTGATCAGCAGATCGAGTTCGCCCGTTCGAAGCTGCACGGGCCAGTCGTTCGTGAGCTCGGTCATGTCGACCGACACGCCGGGAGCAAGTTCTGAGATTTTGGCAATTGCCGGGGCAAGAAAAATAACGCCGTGATCGACGCCGGCAATCTTGAATTCACGCTTGAGCGTCTTCGGATCGAAAAGCTTCGGTTCGAGCAGCTGATCGTAATCCGCCAGGAGCCGAATGACGTCAGGCATAGCCTGGGTCGTTCGCCAGGTTGCAGCGAGCCCGCCCGAGCAGCGCGTGAAGAGTTCGTCATTGAAAACCTCACGAAGCTTGCCGAGCATGCGCGAAGCTGTGGCCGGCGGGATGCCCAGCTGATTGGCGGCATTCACGAGATTTTTAGTCTCGTAAAGCGTCTTTAAAAACAGCAATGCAGATCTATCAAGGGTGGTTTTCATTTTTTCGGAATTCTGTGTTTCCACTCAGCCCAACTTGCCGGCGGGAACCTCAGAATAGCATGTCTACTCCTTAAGACCTACTCTTTCGGGGTCGGCAGGATATGTGCCAAAAAGGTACAGCCAGCTGAACCATGACACTTCAAAGGAGTTGTTTCACTATGAATATTAAAGCAAAGATTACCCCGGTCGCCCTCGCCATTGCGCTTGCCGCAGGTTTTGGTCTCCCGGCCGCCGTACAGGCATCGGGCGGCGGATCCGGCCCGGCCGTGACCTACGTTGCCCCGGGGCAGATTGGTGAAATCGTCGTCAACCCCTATAAGATCGCTCCGCTCACCGCTGTGATTAAGAACGGCGGCTATCAGCTTAAAGACGCCACGGTCCGCGTGGTTCCGAAGCAGGGCGGGCAGGAAATCAGCTACAAGGTCACGGACACGCTTTTGCGCACCCACGCCGGCATTCCGGTGTTCGGTCTTTACCCTGACTACAACAACACGGTCGAAGTGAGCTATACGATCGTCGACCAGGGCCAGGAACGCCGCGTTGAGAAAGAGCAGTACCGCATCTACGCGCCGGCCGTTTATACGCCGGTCAACGGCTCGATGGCTCAGCACCACAACATGTTTGAAACGGAAGTGGTCAAGGTTGATCCAGAATTCAAAGACCGCCTCTATCTGATCAACAACTTCCTTTCGACGGCTCCGAAGCAGGCCCGCGTGGTGTGGAACAACCCCACCGGCGGCGCCCTTGAATGGAATTACTATCCGCAGAACGCCATCATTGATACGACGGGCGAAGTCCGCTGGTACATGTTCGTCGATCCTATCTATGATCCGGAAACGATTTATCACTCCGGCATCATGATGGGCTTCCACATGAATCAGGACGGCTTCCTCACGTTCGGCTACGGCCAGCGCTATGCCAAGTACGACCTGATGGGCCGCGAAGTCTTTAACCGCCGTCTGCCGACGGGCTATGCCGACTTCTCACACGCACTTGATCCGGCTCAGAACGGCCACCTCTTCCTGCGCGTCTCCTCTTCGGACTACCGTCGTCCCGACGGCAAGCGTGTTCACACGGTCCGCGACGTGATCGCTGAAGTCGATCAGAACGGCAACGTGGTTGATGATTTCCGCCTCTTCGAAATTCTCGATCCGTATCGCGACGTCGTTATTAAGACGCTTGACCAGGGTGCGGTGTGCCTGAACATCGACGCTTCTCAGGCCGGCAAGACGCTGTCCGCGGAAGAACTTGCCGCCATGGACAAGAATGATACGTTCGGCGACATCGCCGGCGTCGGCCCGGGCCGCAACTGGGCACACGTCAACTCCGTCGACTATGACCCGACCGATGATTCCATCATCATCTCGTCGCGCCATCAGTCCGCCGTCGTCAAGATCGGCCGTGACAAGAAGGTCAAGTGGATTCTCGCCACCCCGACAGGCTGGAAGGAAGATCTCGCCAAGAAGGTGCTCACGCCTGTTGATAAGGACGGCAAGCCTCTGAAGTGCGAAAACAACCGCTGCGAAGGCGGCTTCGACTGGACCTGGACGCAGCATACCGGCTGGCGTATTGACTCCAAGTCTGATGAACACGTTATCTACTTGTCCGTCTTCGACAACGGTGACGGCCGTGCGCTCGAACAGCCCCCGCTGCCCGACATGAAGTACAGCCGCGGCGTGATCTATAAGATCGACCAGGACAAGATGACTGTTCAGCAGATCTGGGAATACGGCAAGGAACGCGGCCACGACTGGTACAGCCCGGTCACCTCGCTGGTTGAATACGAAACCGATAAGGATTCCGTGTTCGTCTACTCCGCCACCGCCAGCCTTGATCTGAGCAAGTTCAATACGGAAGCTCCGAATCCGTGCATCAACGAATTCCACTGGGGTTCGGTTGAGCCGAGCGTTGAAATCCGCATTAAGAGCTCGCTTGGCTATCAGGCCATGCCGATCAGCGTTGAACGCGCCTTCTCGGGCAAGTAATCCGCTTACCCAGCAGCAGCTTCACGCCGGTTCTTCCCTCGTCTGTCCGTTCTCTGAGCGGCCGACGATAAGTTCCTCGTGAAGCATCTCTAAAAGCGCAGCGCGGCTCAGCCGCCCTGCGCTTTTTGCTTCACTTCAGCAATGAGCTGACAAGCACTCCATTGCCGAGCCCGTCATTCCATGAATGAACAAGCACCTGCTGCAGAAGGCAGTTTCGGCAAACAATGGATTGGATATGATTTGGTTGATCTTGCCGGCCGTCATCCCCAGCGCGGTATTGTGAATGCCCGCACAGTTAAGCGTCCTTCTTCTGATTAGGCTGCGGATCATCGAATTCAATCTCTTCTCCGCGCCGATAAGCAGAACTGACATGGCGGGGATCAATTTCAATCTGATTGAGCCGCATCGAACGTACTTTTCTCATCACCAATGTCGAGAAGATGCCTGTACGTCCGATCACTGCCCAGTAAATTAGGATACCGACAGCCGCAACTGATGCCGCAGCAAAGTAAACAGCCGAAAAGCCGAAATACGGAACAAGAAGTCCGAGCGTATAAGGCCCAATGCCGACGCCGACATCAAGCAGTACAAAGTACGTTGCCGTTGCGCGGCCGACATATTGTTGCGGGCTGACAAACACTGCGAGGGCATGGCACGCTGACGTAATCGTAGCGAACCCCAGTCCGAGTACAAGTGCTCCAGAGAGCAGCATGCCGTTAGAACGGGCCGCACCGATCAGCACCATAGCCGCAGCGAGAAAGATCAGCGCCGGATAGACCACAACGCTGCCGCCGAATTCATCGAGCAAGCGCCCTGTCACCGGACGGCTGATGATCGAAGTGAAAGCAAAGCCCAAGAAAAACACTGATCCGGCCCAGAAGAGCGACAGCGATTGCGAATAGGCGCCGATATATGCAAGAACAGTTGAATAACACACGCCGCCCAGCATTGCGATGAAGGATATCGGCAGTGCCTCGAGCTGAAAGAATGTCGAGAACTTTAACGTACGCATTTCTTTCTTTTCGGCCTCTGTCATGCGGTGCGCCGGTGTACGAATGAGCAGAGACAGCACAAAGGCAAGCACGCCTACCGCCGAACAGATCCAGACGGACGCTTCATACATGCCATGCTGTGTGAACCATATGCCGAGAAAGGGGCCAATGGCCGACGCAATCGTAACGCCAAGCGTGAAATATCCAATTCCCTCACCCTGGCGTTTGAGCGGAATAATCGTCGCTACGATCGTGGAAGCCGCCGTAGAGGCAAGCCCGTAGGCAAACCCGTGAACCACACGAATTGCCTCAAACTCGAGCATTGACGTAATGAAGAAATAAAGCAGCATGGAAGCGGCATAAAGCGCTGTGCCGCAGCGCAGAACGAATCCGCGCCCCAAACCGTCAATAAAATGCCCAGCCAGAAGGCGGGCAACCAAAGCGGAAATGATGAAAAGACCCGCTGCCAAACCAGCTTCACTCACGTCCGCTTTCCAAACATGCATGGCATAACTCGTGGTCCAAAGCATCAGCTGGTAATAAACCACGTAGAGCAGAAAGTTGGTGACGATGACAAGCAGGTATTGCTTCGTCCACAAACGATCTTTCATTCTGAACGATCCTCCTGAAAATGTATTTCTGAGGACCGTCATTCTTGTCCCGCTCTAAAAGGCTGCAATGTAAAAGCAGCCGTGCCCCGCAGTCCTAAGATTGATCTGAAGCCTGCCCCTTACATTCCTGTACTTCTTATGGGATACGCCTTTAGTATTGAATACGCAATATTCACGTATACAAAGGAAAGAGAAATCTTTTAACCGACCATATCGAAATCGTAAGCACTGCTCAATTCAGGTTTTCCAGTTCGAACAAGGCACGGCAAGCCCAACCGGCTGGTTTAGGCTTCACCTTCATCCTTATTTTCAAGGACGCCGTCGCCTCTGGGACGAAGACCGTCGAGATCAACGATGAGCACGTCTTGGTCTTCATCAATAGCGCTGCTCTTGCCTAAAGAAAGCGGCACTTCCCCGTCCTTCCACTCCAATGCTTCACCGGGCTGCATCTGTGCATCATGGTCGAGCACGTAGCACGCGGCGCTGTTGAGCAAAATGAAAGCATCGTGGATATCGGCCTCAGTGGACGGGATTTCCATTTCGAGCTTATCGAACCTTGCGAGACCATTGGTCCAGGCTTTGAGGCGCGGCCGTCCGTCAGCGCCTTCGGGCATCCGTGAAAGACCGATCCAAAACAAGATGGGCGTAGCGAGCGCCTGCTCACGCAGGGCCAAAGCCGTTTTGCGGAAATGAACCGGTTCACGCAGCACGTCGCAGTCTAGGAATCCGATAGCCGATTCATTGTCCAGAATCGTAGCGGCTGCGCGGATGAAGAGCGCTGCCTGCGTATTGCGGTGAGTGCCGCCGCCCACGGCAATCATCAGTTCGGACTGCATGCCGCGGATCAATGAACGCCCTTCCGGCCAGAGATAATTTTCTGCCGCACCGTCAATGAAGCGTTCAATGCCCATACGTCCCGGCCGTTCGATCACATTGATGACCACACCGGTGCCCGGCAGCGCCGCAGCAAAAGGCTGCCCCGGACCGCGCTCGTCGGGCAACACCTCGAGTTCAATGCCCCAGTCTTTGGCAAAAGATTCAATGAAGTCCTCCGCATCCCAGCCGGGACGGCTGAGCGCAGCCGCACCGATAAAGGGCAGCTGCGACTTGAGCATGGCATTGATTTGACGGATTTCTTCTTGAGAATGCATGGATTCGTCGGGAGCGGTCACAGCGGAAACCTCGAACTGATAAAAAAAGAACTGCAGCAAAAATCGGACCTGCAATTTTAGTCAAACCGCAATAATGCCTTAGTCGGAGCGGCTTCGGGTGCTTCACTGCAAACATCCGCTGCTGATCGCCTTCAGAAACAGGCTGCCGCTTTCAATGGCTCTGGATGATGCTAGTCTTTCGATCATTCAATTACTCTTGCGAGATTTCGCTGCTATGACCCATTCCGCGCCTAATGTTCTCGAACGCTTCCTCCGTTATGTCCAGTTCGACACCCAGTCCGATGAGACGAGTGCGGCAGCTCCGTCAACCGCAAAGCAGTTGAAGCTCGCCGAAGCCCTCAAGGATGAACTTCATCAGCTTGGCATCGGCAATGCAGTGATTGGCCAGGGCGGCGTCGTTTATGCCCACATTCCGGCTTCCTCAGGATGCGAGGACTTGCCCGCTGTCGGCTTTATCGCCCATATGGACACGTCGCCCGATGCGTCCGGATGCCAAGTCAAACCGCAGATCATCCGTTTTGAAGGGACTGATGTGCTGCTCAATCAAACGGAAGGCATCTGCTTTCCGGTTGAGCGCTTTCCTCGCTCCTTGGCGCTGACGATAAGTCCGGCATTGCCGCCATTATGGATATGGCCGCCAAAATCACCGCTGATCCGACGATTGCTCACGCCAAACTCTGCATAGCATTCACGCCGGACGAGGAAATCGGACGAGGCACCGACAATTTTGACCTGGAGCGCTTCGGCGCAGACTGGGCTGTCACGATTGACGGCGGCGAGGTCGGAACCTTGGAGAGCGAAAACTTCAATGCCGGCTCTGCCGTCGTCGACTTTCAGGGGGTCGGCGTTCACCCGGGGAGCTCCAAAGGAAAGATGGTGAATGCGCTCCGCATGGCCGCAGCCTTTATTGACGCCCTGCCTGCGGATATGGCGCCCGAAACGACCGAAGGCCGCGAGGGCTTTCTTCACCCCAATCAGCTCGAAGGCACCGTCACGCATGCCAAACTGCACCTTCTGATTCGCGACCACGATCGAGCGCTTTATGAAGAGAAGAAAGTGATCCTCGAGCGCATTGCCGAGGACATTCAGTCGCGCTTCCCCAACGGCACAGTGACGCTTTCCGTGAAAGACAGCTATGAAAACATGAAGCCCTACATAGACCGCGTGCCGGCCGTCATGGAACATGTTCGGGCAGCATACCGAGCCGCCGGGCTCGAACCCATTGAGGAGCCGATTCGCGGCGGAACAGACGGTGCGCGGCTCTCCGTCATGGGACTCCCTTGCCCCAATGTCTTCACGGGTGGCCTCAACTATCACGGCATCTATGAATGTCTGCCCGTGAAGTCACTCGAGCTCGCTGCCAAAGTGGCCTTTGAGCTCGCTCTGCAGTCGGGCAAAAAATAAATGAATCGCTGAGGAATTCGTTCTCGGGTGTCAGATCCCTAGTTCGGCAGGAGCGATATCAGTCCTATTCGAAAAAGGCCGCTGAGTCTTCTCAGCGGCCTTTTTCTATTTTTTGGTACGCCGCTGCGCTCAGTACTGCACCCCCCCCCCATGATGGGGCATCGATGTGCCAGCCGTCCGTTCGTGATGCATAATTGTGCACCTATACAATAAGCGGATCCAACGCCCGATTTGAGTCGTGGACGTTCGCCTCTTTCTATCCAGCATTACCCAAACTCGAGGTTCAGTACATGCAGCGCCAATGGACTCCTATTAAAGAATACTCAGACATTCTCTTTGAATACTTCGAAGGCATCGCCAAGATCACCATCAACCGCCCTCAGGTGCGCAACGCTTTTACGCCGACCACTGTTGCGCAAATGTCGGAAGCGCTGATCATCTGCCGCCAGCGAAACGATATCCGCGTAGTAGTTCTCACCGGTGCCGGCGACAAGGCCTTCTGCTCCGGGGGCGACATGCATGTCAAAGGAGTCGGAGGCTACATTGATCCCACGGGTGTGCCCCGGCTTAATGTGCTCGACGTGCAAAAACAAATCCGTTCGCTCCCCAAACCCGTCATCGCCATGGTGAACGGCTTTGCGATCGGCGGCGGCCATGTGCTTCAGGTCGTCTGCGACCTGTCTGTTGCGAGCGAGAATGCCGTGTTCGGACAGACCGGACCCCGCGTCGGTTCCTTCGATGCAGGGTTTGGGGCGAGCTATCTTGCCCGCTGCGTCGGACAGAAGAAAGCGCGTGAAATCTGGTTCATGTGCCGCAAATATTCGGCCCATGAAGCGCTCGAGATGGGGTTGATCAACAAAGTCGTGCCTTTTGATCAGCTCGAAGATGAAGTGGTCGACTGGGCCAAGACCATCATGAACCACTCGGCTTTGGCCATCCGCATGATCAAAGCCGGTCTCAATGCTGAGCTTGACGGTCAGGCCGGCATTCAGGAGCTCGCCGGGGACGCCACGATGCTCTACTACATGACTGAAGAAGCACAGGAAGGGGGACGCGCATTCCTCGAAAAGCGCGTGCCGCACTTTAAATACAACACGGATCCTTCGAATCCGTAAGTGCGCTCAATCTGTATTTGAGGATGATTTCATGAAAGCCGATGAACCAGGCATTGTGATCAGCGGCCGCCGTTGGTCTGCCTCCGATTTTGTGCGTGCAGACGGCACGCCGGGGCCGTGGATGTCTAAGGCGCTTGAGGCGGATCCCCTGAGCTTTGAGGCCGAGCTCGGCCGATTCCTCACGGAATTCTTTTCGCCCGGCGCAGCCGTAACGGTGCACACCAGCGGATCGACGGGCGTTCCCAAGGCTTTCGCAGCAGAAAAAAGCCGCATGCGGGCGAGCGCTCGGGCCACCATCGCGTTTTTGGGGCTTAAACCCGGCTGCACCAACCTGCTGGCTATGCCGCTTCGCTTCATTGCCGGAAAAATGGTGGTCGTGCGCTCTGTTGAATGCGGCCTTAACCTCATTCCCGTCGAGCCGTGCGCCAATCCGTTCCTCGAGCATCGTGAGGCCGTTGACCTGTGCGCACTCACGCCGATGCAGGCAGCCACGGTGCTTGCCAATCCCGCTACGAGCCGCTTTCTGCTTGAATCGCGCGCGGTCATATTGGGCGGCGGCCCCGTTGATGAGGAGTTGACGGCAAAACTTCAGTCTGCTCAGGGTGCGGTCTATGCCTCTTACGGCATGACAGAGACGCTCTCGCACGTCGCCCTGCGCAGACTGAACGGCCCGACGGCAGACGCGGGTTTCCGCGCGCTCCCGGGCGTAACGATTTCGCTTTCGGCGCTTAACACCCTTCAGATTGAAGCGCCCGCCGTAGCGGCCCAGACGCTCATCACGCACGACCGCGCACGGTTTAATCCCGACGGGACATTCAGCCTCATCGGACGTTTGGATAATGTCATTAACACGGGGGCAGTGAAGATCCAGATTGAAGAAGTCGAAGCCAAGCTCAAACCCTTCATTTCGGGCAGATTTGCCGTCAGTGCACGAAAAAGCCGACTCTTTGGCGAAGAAGTCGTGCTCGTTCTGGAGGGCGCACCGGCGCTGCTCAGCGCTTTGGACTTCTCTCATATGCGGCAGGCCTTAGGTCGGTTTGAGCGGCCGCATTGGGTGGTTTGCACCTCAGAGCTCCCGCTCACCGGATCCGGAAAACCGGATCGTCCGGCCATCCGCAAGGCCGCTGAAACGCTCTTTGCTGAGCCTTGGACCGCCCTGGAAGCAGGTGCGGCTTCCAATATCATCGGAAGCCGCAGGGGTTCATTTTCAACGGTCAAATCACTGGCTAAGCCGGCTGAGCGGCAAGCCGCCTCTTAATAAACAAGGAGCGGTCAGAATCCCACTTGGTGCGAATTGCCGTTATTCAAATGATTCGTATCGATCTCAACGAGTTCTATTCGTTTTTGAGCCTCACCTTCCCACCAAGTGGTTGAATCGCGTTTCACACATTCTTCAATAAAGTTCTTCACTAATTCGGAAGTCGTGAGGTTGTTGCGCCGGCAGAGCGCATCTACCTCAGCTTTAAGC
>ENA-ORRR01001841-ORRR01001841.1-human-gut-metagenome-genome-assembly--contig:-NODE-1841-length-12354-cov-2.53899_pt1 | contig 12354 bp, 7 predicted proteins | sample MGYA00242182_ERZ509148 | MGnify/ENA primary metagenome ERZ509148 (study PRJEB26280, sample SAMEA2338674) | human gut metagenome | biome: human gut; feature: human-associated habitat; material: faeces... | reverse complement strand
CTGCCGTTGTAGACGATGTGGTTGTAGGAGTCGGTGTCCTCGTCATAGGCATAGAGGTAATACTCCTTGCGGTAGATCTCGTTGTTGTTGAGCCGGTAGTCGAAGCTGAAGAGCCCCTTGGCCGTGAGTCCCTGCAGGGCGGGTGCGAAGGCGCCGAAGTCGAGGTTCAGCGCAGCCGACGACTCGAAGAACTTCTGGTCGTACTTGCGGTATCCGGAGATGTCCGAATCCATCATGGCGATGGTATTCTGCTGCAGGTCGAGACCCTCGTAGTTGAGCATCGTGTTCTCGGGATCGGCATAGGCGGGGTAGAGCACGCCCTGCTTCCAGTAGTTGCGGATGATGTCCACCGAGCTGGTGTAGGGGGTGTTGCGCTGGTCGGCGATGCCGCTGATGTTCAGGTCGAAGGTCAGGCCTTTCGCGATCTTCGTGCTGAGATTCGAGCGGAGGTTGATCTTGTCGTAGTTGAGGTCGCCCGAGCGGAAGAAGCCCTCCTGGTAGAAATAGCCCATGCTGACGTAGTATTTCGTCTTCTCGGTTCCTCCCGAGATGCTGATGTCGTGCTGCGTCTGGGGTGAGAAGTCGGAGAAGAGCAGCGAGTTCCAGTCGGTGGTCCGGCGGGTGCCGTTGCGGAAAGCCTCGAAATCATCCTCGGTGTAGATGATGCTGCCGCCGTCCACCTTGTTCATCGACTGTTCGTTGTAGAGCGTCATGGCCTCGTAGGCGTTGGCCAGCTTGGGCATCTTCGAGGGAACCTGGAAGGTGAACGAGCCGTTGTAGGAGACCTTGGCCTGTCCTTCCCGGCCCTGCTTCGTGGTGACGAGCACCACGCCGTTGGCGGCGCGCACACCGTAGATGGCGGCCGAGGCGTCCTTCAGCACCGAGACATCCTCGATGTCGTTGGGATTGAGTCGCTGGAACTCCTCCGTGGTGCGGGGAATGCCGTCGATGATCACCAGCGGGGAGCCCATGCCGCGGATGTCGAACGAGTTGCTGAACGTTCCGGGTTCCGAGCTCTTCTGCCACACGCGCAGACCGGCCACACGTCCGGCCAGCATGTTCTGAGGGTTCTCATTCTTGGTCTGGATCATCTCGGAGCCTTTCACGCCGGCGACGGCTCCGGTGACCGAGCCGCGCTTCTGTACGCCGTATCCGACGACGACCACCTCGTCGATCGAGGTCTTGTCCTCTTCCATGACGACGTTGATGATGCTCCGGCTTCCGATCTCGATATCTTGGGTCTTCAGGCCGAGGAATGCGAATTCGAGGATTCCGTCGGCCGGGGCCGTGATCGTGTAGTCACCGTCGATGCCGGTCGATACGCCGGTCGTGGTGCCCTTGACGAGGACCGATACGCCGATGAGCGGTTGGTTTTCCGCATCGGTGACCCGGCCCTGTACGGTGACGGCCTGCTGCGCCGACGCCATGTACGGGACGATCAGGCATAGCAGTGCCGCGATAAGGACTCGCAGCGAGCCCGTTTTGCGTTTGTTCGTATTCTCCATGACTAAGGGTTATTTGGGTTAGGGTTATTTTTCGGCTTCATAGGCGGCCAGTACGGCATATTCCGCGGCATAGGCGAACGTGAAGAGCGCTGCTACGGCGTTGTGGCCCTGATCGCGGCTCCAGCCGACGAGCAGGTTCACCGGAAGCATCGAGTCGTAGAGGAAGTTGTCGTAGGCGTAGTCGAGGTTCTTCTGGAACGTGTCGAGGTACTCGGCCGTCTTCTCGGGGTAGCAGGCATATGCATCGGCCCAGCCGCGCATCAGCACGCCGTTGAACCAGTTGTTGTTGCCCGTGAAGGCATAGGTGTAGTATCCGGCGACGGTTGCATCCTTCTTCGCGAAGTAGGCGAACGTGTCGTCCGAGAGCTCCTTCAGGTCGTCGAGATAGACCTGCTGCTGCGTGGCACGGTAGAGGTCGGCAGCTCCCGAGATCATCGTACCGCTGTTGTACGAGTAGGCCTCTCCGGTGTATCCGGCCATGTTGGCGTGCTTGCGGTAGTAGACTCCGTCGATGAGTTCGAGCTGCACGCCCTCGCCCAGATCCTTGTCGCCGGGGTTGAGCGGCGTGCCGGGGTTATGCATCATGTCGGCATAGACGCCGTCGTCGCGGCGCAGGTGGTTCTTCTGCCAGGCGTAGACGCGCTCGGCAAAGTCGAGGTAGTAGTCGCTTTTCCGGACAGTCTTCGTCTTGCGGCTGCGGTCCGTGTCGATATAGAGGTAGGTGATCTCGTCGTTGCGGTCCTTGTAGATCTCATGCAGCCAGACGAGCGGACTGACGATCGGGCCGTTGCTGCACGAGTGCTTCGTCGAGTATCCGGGGCCCCAGGTGATTCCGCCGTATTCGACCCCGTTGTCGTCGAGCGTCGAGTCCCATCCGTCGAGCACATAGCCGGTCAGGTATTCGGCCTCGGTCAGGAATTTCTCGTCGCCGGTGAGCCGGTAGGCATTCAGCAGCTCGCGAATGAGCCACATCTGGTCGTCGTATACGTTCATGATTCCCGACACGTCGGCTGTCCCCATGTCGCCGCTGCTGCGGTTCACGGCGTAGACGGTCCACTCCTTGGTCTGGGTGTAGGAGGTCAGCGTGAAGGTGCCGCGGTAGAATCCGGCGTTGAGGTAGAGTTTGTCGAGCAACTCCGCATAGCGGGAGTAGTGCTGGTCGTAGAGCGTTGCGTCGCCCCGGTCGCGGAGGGTTTTCAGACCGTCGATGACGGCATTCACGGCCTCGATGCAGCTCGTGTAGACCCAGACGCTTCCGGTCCCTTCACGTGCGTCGGTGTAGGGATTGTACTTCTCGGCGAGGGTCATGTTGTTGCCCTCGAAGTAGTTCTCCACGGCGGCATCGGTCAGCTGCATGGCGCGCAGCAGGTTCTGCTCCGGGAGGTTGTCCGCCGATACCGGGTTGTGGTTGCCCTTGTAGTTGTAGTTGCTTTTGAACTCCTCCTTGCTGCAGGCCGTTGTCAGCAGCAGCGAGCAGAGAACGGTGGTAACGATTTTTTTCATGGTGGTTTTTTAGGTTTGTATCCCTCCGCCGCCGGCCGGACCGCAGGTTGGGGCGGTCCGGACGACGTACGGTTACGGGATGCGGAATTAGTTCAGATCGATGCTGTAGAGGCAGAGCTTGCTCTCGTCACCGTTGGCCTCGCCCTTGTAGACGCCGAGCACCAGCACCACATCCTCCCCGTCGAATTGCGAGAGATCGTAGGTGAAGGTAGCATAGTCGTTCGGTGCGGAGGTCGTTCCGGCGTTGTTTGCAAACTTCCAGCAGCCGTCGGCAGCCGCCTCGGCCGTGGTGGCGGTGTATTCGGACGGGGCGATCGCCGTGGCGTTGCACGACTCGTCGATGGCCGTCAGTTTGAAGTAGGTGCAGTTGTCGCTGAACGTGCGGGTCTTCAACGTCAGCCGGTTCTGCCCGGCTCCGATGGCGAACTTGGCATAGAGGTAGGCCTCCGGCTCACGGGTGTTCACCGAGGCATCGCTGCCGCGGGTCTTGATCAGGTAGCCCTCCGAAGGGAATACCTCGGGGTCCTTGTGGAGCGGCACAAACGACCATTCGGCGGCCACATGCCCCGTGTTGCGCCAGTCGCGGTAGGCATCGACGTAGTTGTCGCGGCTGCCCGAGATCTTGCTGATTCCGGTGAACGACCTCTTCGTATGGGGCATCGTCGAGCGCACCATCTCCTCGGTGAATTTCCAGTTGTCGAGTCCGGCTACGGGCGTTCCGGGGAGCCAGTCCCACATGTTGCCGTCTTCGATCTGCGTCTTGGCGAAGGCGATGCGGCGCAGGACGAGCTGGTTGTAGAAGTCGCCGGTCTGGGGACGGAAGATGCCGATGCCGATCACGATCTCCTTGCCGATGTACTTGCTCAGGTCGAATACCGAATTGACATAGGCCTCGGAATTGACCGTCCGCACGTCGTCCACCGTTTCACGGACGGGCTGCGCCGCCGAGAGGTCCACGACCTGTACCCCATAATATACGGGCTTTTCGGCTGTAGCTCCGTGGGTACGGATCTGGAGCGTCATCGTGCAGTTGTCCTCGGTGATGAGTTTGCTGCCGAAGACCCACGAGTCGAAGTTCTCGAGGTCGGCCGGGTTGCTCTGGTCGTCCGTCGAGTTGTGGATCTGGAGCGTCGTTCCCTCGTTCTGCTCCTCCCACTGTCCGCGGAAGTCGAGCGTACACATGTAGTCGCAGGCCCAGTCCCAGTGGGGGTACATCTCGGCGTTGCGCCCTCCGCGGTATTCGTTGTAGTACCACTTGTCAGCCGAACGGAGGTCGTAGGCCGTCAGGTCGCCGATCAGCGCCTCGCCGCCGATTTCGATGTTTATGGTCGCCACCTCGTCCACGAAGTCCGAGGTTGTGATCTGCACCGTCTCTGTGGGGTATCCCTGCTTGGCGAAGGTCACCGTATAGTCCGAAAGGGCGAGGTTCTCGAAGAGGAACGCACCGTCGTCTCCGGTAGTTGCCGACTGCTGGTTGCTCAGCGTGACCGTTACTCCGGCAAGCGGGGCTCCGGCATTCCGGCCGTCGGTCACCGTTCCCCGGATCGTGGCGTTGGCGTATTCCATCTCGGCATTGAGGTTTGCGGCGACGCCGTCGGTAAAGCGTGCTTCCGTGATGGTGATGCTCACGCTCTGGTAACCCTCCTTCATGAAGGTCACGATGTGCGAGCCGCTGGCCGGAGCCTGTTCGAGGGTGTAGGTTCCGTCATCGGCGGTTTGTGTGGAGAGTTCGGTCTTCTCCACGCGGACGGTCACTCCGGCAAGCGGTTGGCCGAAGTTGTCGGTGACCGCTCCGGAGAGGGTTCCGGTCTTGCCCGTGTCGCCCGCTCCGTTGGAGTCGTCGTCACTGCAGGCCACAGTCCCGGCAGCCAGGCTTCCCAGCGCGGCTGCGCATACGAAATTCCGTAAGAGTCTTTTTAGCTTCATGCTTGGGTTGGTTTTAATGGTTAATGATCTATTTCGAATCGTAGAAATTCGCAGGTTCGGACTCCGGTTACTGAAAATTTTAAGAACCGCCTCGGAGCTTCAAGGGGCTCCTTCCCGGTTTCAGCAGTCAAAATTAAAGAGTACCCGGTTAGTTAAAAGGTTAAAATCGGGTTAAAACCGGAAAAAAATCATTAATCCGGCAAATTTTAATATTTTGGCGCGTGCTTGATTTTATTGTTGTAAATCAATATATTAAGCTGTTTGCGTGTCGTTCGGCTCTCTGCTTTTGCCTTTTTTGACCGATGCCTCTTGGTTGTATTGTCCGTTGTCGGATGTCGGAAAAACGTAGTCGGAAGCATCGATGGAGTGGGTCCGATATTTTTATTTTTCCGTTTATTGAGTATCTTTGTGACGTTGTGGATCGGACTCCGGAGGTTGGATGCCGTCCCAGGACATACCCCATCAGGAAGCGTATGAGACCCGCGAGGTTTGTTTTTACCATTATATATTTATTGGGCGTGGTGTTGTCGCCGGCTCTTGTCCGCGCCCAGGGACTGCGTTTTCGTGACAGCGAGGCTCCGATCGACCAGCGTACCTCCTATACGGTCTTTTCGCGACGGCCTCCGACCTATTCGGGCCGTTTCGATCTGGAGTTCGACCTTTCGCTCTATCCCGAGAAGAAGATCGGCTATATCCTCCGTGTCAAGAACGACGCCGATCACCGAATCTACAATCTCTTCTACGACGGACAGGGGTCGCAGATCCTCTTCCGGCTCAACGACGAGGGGCGCAGCAGCCTGATCACCGCCTCGATCGACCCGCGGGAACTGACCGATGTCAAGTGGTTCCGGATGAAACTGACGTTCGACCTGGAGCGAGATTCGATCGGGCTTGCAATCAATAACCGCACGTTCGGGGCTTCGGGTGTCGCCATGAGCGACCGCTGTCGTCCGGCGGTGGTTTTCGGACGCAGCGACCACATCATCGACGTCCCGTCGTTTGCCATCCGCAACCTCTCCATCGGTGACACCCGCTGCATGTTCTTCGCCCTTTCGGAGAGCCGCGGGGAGGTGGTTCACGATGAGCGGGGTCGGGCCGTCGGTCGGGCCGTCTGTCCCCTGTGGCTCATCAACGACGCCTATCATTGGCGGTTCCTGGCATCGTTCTCCTCTTCGGGCGTGGCCGGTGCGAACTACAACCCCCGCAACAAGGAGTTTTACTATTTCAATCGGGATACGCTTTTCATCTACGACATCCGTACCGGCCAGACGCGGCAGCAGCTCTTTTCGGAACGGTGCCCTGTCGATCTGAAGCTCGGTACGAATTTCATCGACCCGGGTCGCGGCCAGCTTTATGCCTATGAAGTCTATACGGAAAACGATCCGGCCTCCCCGGAGGGGGAGTGCTCGGTGGCAAGCCTCGACCTGAATACCGGTCGGTGGAGCCGCGAGAGCTCGGCCCGTCTGCCGATGCAGCTGCACCATCACGGAGCCTGGTTCGATGCCGAGAAGGGGCAGTACACGCTTTTCGGCGGCTTCGGCAACATGCGCTACAGCAAGTCGTTCTATGCCTACGACCTCAATACGCACGAGTGGTCCGTGCTGGATGGCTTCGGCGGTGATTCGCTCTGCCCGCGCTATTTTTCGTCGGTGGGCTACAGCCGCAGCCACGATGCCGTCTATATCTTCGGCGGCATGGGCAACGAGTCGGGCGAGCAGGTTGTCGGCCGTTACTACTTTTACGACCTCCACCGTGTGGACCTGGCCACACGCCGCATTCGCAAACTCTGGGAGCTGCCCTGGGAGGGCGACAACGTGGTCCCGGTCCGCAGCATGGTGATTCCCGATCCGTCGGCATTCTATACGCTGTGCTATCCCGAGATCTATTCGGACTCCTATCTGCGGCTGTACCGTTTTTCCATCGACGACGGCACCTGTGAGATCCTGGGCGACTCGATCCCGATCCGTTCGGACAAGATCACGACCAATGCCAACCTCTACTATGACGCTTCGCTCCACAGCCTCTACGCTGCCGTGCAGGAGTTCGACGACGATATCCGTTCGCGTCTGAAGATCTATGTGCTGAGTTTTCCTCCGATTACGGCCGAAGAGCTGGATGCGCTCTCCGAGGAACGGCGAGGTGCTACGGTGTGGGTCGTTGCGGCGGGAGCGCTGTGCCTGCTGATCGGCGGGAGCGTGTGGTACAGAATGCGCCGCAGGGCACTTCTTCGCTCGGGAACCGGTTCCGGTTCCGGTTTGCCCGCGGATGCCGCACCTGAAAACCCGGCGGGGCCGAATTCGGTCTGCCTGTTCGGCGATTTCACGGTCTACGACCGCCGCAACCGCGATATTACCTACCTGTTCAGCGTGCGGCTCAAGCAGATGTTCTGTCTTGTCCTGCAGTACAGCGACGGAGAGGGAATCCCTTCGCCGAAACTGAGCAGCCTGATGTGGCCCGACCGTCCCGAGTCGAAGACCAAGAACATCCGGGGCGTGACCCTGAATCACCTGCGCAAGATTCTCAACGAGATCGACGGAGTCGAACTGCTCTACAGCAAGGGGTGCTTCCGGATCGTGCAGACGCCGCCGTTCTATTGCGACTATACGCGCTGCTTCGAGTTGCTGGAGTCTTCGGGCGGAGGTGAGCGCCGCGAGGAGCTGGTCCGCATCCTTTCGCGCGGCAAGTTCCTCAAGTCGGCCGACCAGCCGATCTTCGACTCGTTCAAGGCCGACCTCGAACGGCGCCTCGAACCGTCGCTCACGGCCGAACTGACCCAGGCCTTCGATGAGGAGGATTATGCCTCGGCCTGCAGCCTGGCCGATGCGGTGTTCCACATCGACCCGCTGAACGAGCTGGCCCTCTCGTGTCTGATCCGCTCCCTGCTGCGATTGAAGAAGACCGACGAGGCCCGTCGCCGCTATCAGGCCTACGTTTCCGAGTACGGTGCCGTGAACGGATGCGACTATCCGGTTCCCTTCAAGAGCTTCTGAGTCTGTGCACGGCGGCCGGAGCCGTGTGCCGTTCTCGAAATCCCTTGCGGGCTTTTTTCTTCGATAATTTCGGGGCTTCTCTTTCGTATTCCAATTAAAATGCTTAATTTTGCGAGCAACAAAAATCCACGTTCATTATGTCTTTTATCAATGAAAGGGTTCAGCCCGAAGGACTTACGTTCGACGATGTGCTGCTTGTACCCGCCTATTCGGAAGTGTTGCCGCGAGAGGTTGATGTCCGCACCCGCTTTTCGCGAAATATCAAACTCAACATCCCCATCGTCTCCGCCGCGATGGATACCGTGACGGAGGCTCCGTTGGCCATCGCTCTGGCGCGTGAAGGCGGCATCGGTGTGATCCACAAGAACATGTCCATCGCCGAGCAGGCTGCGCAGGTGCGCCGGGTGAAGCGTGCCGAGAACGGCATGATCTACGATCCGGTGACCATCTCGAAGGACAACACCGTGGGCGATGCCCTGAATCTGATGAAGGAGAACAAGATCGGAGGTATTCCGGTCGTGGATGCCGACCGTCGGCTGATCGGTATCGTTACGAACCGCGACCTGCGCTTCCAGCGCGACATGTCGCGCCTGATCGCCGAGGTGATGACCCCGGGCGACCGACTCATCACCACGCATCGCACCGATCTGGCCAATGCCTCGGAGGTGCTGCTCAACAACAAGATCGAAAAGCTGCCCGTTGTGGACGACGAAGGCCACCTCGTGGGGCTCATCACCTATAAGGATATTACGAAGGTGCAGGACCATCCCAACGCCTCGAAGGACGACAAGGGCCGTCTGCGCGTGGCTGCCGGAGTGGGTATCACGGCCGACGCCATGGAGCGTGTCGCCGCACTCGTTGCCGAGGATGTCGATGCCGTGGTGCTGGATTCGGCACACGGCCATTCGCGCAACATCGTCAAGACGCTGCGCGAGATCAAGGCCAAGTATCCGTCGCTCGACGTCGTCGTGGGCAACATCGCCACGGCCGAGGCTGCAAAGTTCCTCATCGAGGCGGGTGCCGACGGCATCAAGGTCGGCATCGGCCCGGGCTCGATCTGCACGACGCGCATCATCGCCGGTGTGGGCGTCCCGCAGCTCTCGGCGATCTATGCCGCCGCCAAGGCCGCCGAAGGTTCGGGTGTCCCGGTGATCGCCGACGGCGGACTGCGCTATTCGGGCGATATCGTCAAGGCACTGGCTGCGGGCGGCGACTGCGTGATGATCGGTTCGATGTTCGCCGGTACGGAGGAGGCTCCGGGCGACACGATCATCTACAACGGCCGCAAGTTCAAGGCCTACCGCGGCATGGGTTCGATCGACGCCATGAAGGCGGGGTCGGCCGACCGTTATTTCCAGAAGGGCTGCGAGGGCAACATCAACAAACTCGTTCCCGAGGGCATCGTGGCCCGCGTGCCGTTCAAGGGTGCGTTGAGCGAGACGGTCTACCAGCTCATCGGCGGCCTGCGCTCGGGCATGGGCTACTGCGGAGCCAAGGATATCCGGACGCTCCAGAAAGCTCAGTTCATCCGCATCACCTCTTCGGGCATGCACGAGAGCCATCCGCACGACGTGACGATCACGAGCGAGGCTCCGAACTACTCGAGCGAGCGATAGGAAATGAAACCGGAAATAGCAGCCTGCGGACTCTTTTGCGAAGCCTGCCGGGCTTATGTGAAGGGGCGGTGCCCGGGATGCCGTGCGAATGAAAAGGCGGCATGGTGCAAAGTCCGGGCCTGTTGCCTTGAACATGGCTGGCAGTTGTGCCGAATGTACGTTGATGCCGCTGCCGGAATGCCGGAAATTCAACAGCTTCGTCGGAAAGGTTTTCGGCGTGATTTTCCGCTCCGACCGCAGGGGTTGCATCGAGCGGATCCGGGAAGTCGGTCCGGAGGCTTTTGCCGCCGAGATGCGCAAGGCAGGCTGTTATAACCGTCCAGTGAGAACTCATAAAACCTACACAACAGAATGCAGGAAAAAATAGTGATTCTCGACTTCGGGTCGCAGTACACGCAGCTTATTGCGCGGCGTGTGCGTGAGCTGAACGTCTATTGCGAGATCCACCCCTTCAACAAGATTCCGCCGATCGACGCTTCGGTGCGGGGTGTGATCCTCTCGGGCAGCCCCTCTTCGGTGCGCGATGCCCAGGCCCCGACGCCCGACCTCTCGCAGATCAAGGGGCGGTTGCCGCTGCTGGGCGTCTGCTACGGCGCACAGTACCTGGCCCACGCCTTCGGCGGCGAGGTGCAGCCGGCTCCGAGCCGCGAATACGGACGCGCGATGCTCACGGTGAGCGATCCCGAGGATGCGCTCATGAAGAACCTTCCTTCGCCCACGCAGGTGTGGATGTCGCATGGCGATACGATTACGCGGGTCCCCGACTCCTACCGGATCGTTGCCAGCACGGAAGATGTGCGCGTCGCCGCCTTTTACATCGAGGGCGAGCAGACGTGGGGTATCCAGTTCCACCCCGAGGTCTACCATTCGACCGACGGCAAGCAGCTCCTGAAGAACTTCGTCGCAGGCATCTGCGGATGCTCCCAGTCGTGGACCTCGGAGAGCTTCGTCGAGACCACCGTGCGCGAACTGCGCGAGAAGCTGGGCGATGACAAGGTCGTGCTGGGCCTTTCGGGTGGTGTCGATTCCTCGGTGGCCGCCGTCCTGCTGCACAAGGCCATCGGCAAGAACCTCTACTGCATCTTCGTTGATTCGGGCCTGCTGCGCAAGAACGAGTTCGAGGAGGTGCTCGAGTCGTACAAGAACATGGGGCTCAACGTCAAGGGCGTCAAGGCCGGTGCGAAGTTCCTCGGCGACCTGGCTGGGGTTACCGAGCCCGAGAAGAAGCGCAAGATCATCGGCCGCGACTTCGTCGAGGTATTCAACGAGGAGGCCATGCAGATCCGCGACGTGCGGTGGCTGGCGCAGGGGACGATCTATCCCGACGTCATCGAGTCGTGCTCGGTGAACGGACCGTCGGCCACGATCAAGTCGCACCACAATGTGGGCGGCCTTCCCGAGAAGATGAACCTGAAGGTCGTCGAGCCGCTGCGTCTTCTGTTCAAGGACGAGGTGCGCCGCGTGGGCCGCTCGCTGGGTATCTCCGACCAGCTCATCGGCCGCCATCCCTTCCCGGGTCCGGGCCTTGCGATCCGCATCCTGGGCGACATCACGGCCGAGAAGGTGGAGATCCTGCAGAACGTGGACCGGATCTACATCGATGCGCTGCGCGCGTGGGGCCTCTACGACAAGGTCTGGCAGGCCGGCGCCATCCTGCTGCCGGTCAAGAGTGTCGGCGTGATGGGCGACGAGCGCACCTACGAGAGTTGCGTGGCCCTGCGTGCCGTGACCTCCACGGACGGCATGACGGCTGACTGGGTGCACCTTCCCTATGAGTTCCTGGCCGATGTCTCGAACGAGATCATCAACAAGGTCCGCGGCGTGAACCGCGTCGTCTACGACATCTCCTCCAAACCGCCCGCCACGATCGAGTGGGAGTAGGGCGACGGAGCCACCTGTTGAAGCCGCATCCCTTGCCGGGGGTGCGGCTTCCCTGTATCCGAAGGGTAAACCCGGCGTGTCCGATTTGCTTTTCAACTCCGGAATGGTTACCTTTGCCGGAGTGAAAACGATCCGGGAATGAACGATTTTGCAGCCATAGATTTCGAAACGGCCAACGGCCAACGCACGAGCGTCTGCTCGGTCGGCGTGGTGGTGGTCCGCGACGGGGAGATCCGGGATACGTTCTACAGCCTGATCCGTCCGCGCCCGAACTTTTACAGCCGTTTTACGACGGCAATCCACGGCCTGACCTATGAGGATACGGTCGATGCCCCCGATTTCGCCGAGGTCTGGGACCAGGTGGCCCCGCGTATCGAGGGCCTTCCGCTCGTGGCACATAATTCGCCCTTCGACGAGGGGTGCCTGCGTGCCGTCTTCAACCTCTATGGAATGCCCTATCCCGACTATCGGTTCTATTGCACCTGCCGAGCTTCGCGCCGGGTCTTCGGGCGGAGCCTTCCCAACCACCAGCTCCACACCGTCTCGGCTGCCTGCGGCTTTGACCTGGAGCACCACCACAACGCCCTGGCCGATGCCGAGGCCTGTGCCCGGATTGCACTCCGGATCCTCTGATCCATTCCGGTGCGACGATACGGAAGTCCCCGGAAGTTCCCATGCAGGAACTTCCGGGGACTTCTCTTTTTTCGAGCGGCGCCTGCCTGCGGCCGACCGGATCGCCGGCTGCAGCGGTCTTTCCGGTCAGAGCCCGAGCTCGAGCTGGAACCGGATCTCCCAGCGGTTGTAGTCGGGCGTTGCCGATTCGCTGCGGTAGTTGTACGAGGCGTCGGCCTGTACCTTCAGGCTGTGGCCGATGATGTAGCGCGTCACGCCGATCGTGGTCTGGTTCCAGTTTCTGTACCCGGCCAGCGGCTG
>ENA-ORRR01001838-ORRR01001838.1-human-gut-metagenome-genome-assembly--contig:-NODE-1838-length-12376-cov-2.67081_pt1 | contig 12376 bp, 10 predicted proteins | sample MGYA00242182_ERZ509148 | MGnify/ENA primary metagenome ERZ509148 (study PRJEB26280, sample SAMEA2338674) | human gut metagenome | biome: human gut; feature: human-associated habitat; material: faeces... | reverse complement strand
CGCGGCGCCCGCGTCCGTGTCCGCGTCCGTCACCGCCCTTGCTGCGGCCGCCGCGCCCCTTGCCGCGTCCGGAGAAGGCCTCGGGATTGTATTTCGGGCCCTCGCCCACACTCTCCGGCAGGTCGGCCTTGCGGATCTCGCGCTCGATGAACTTCTCGATCTGGTGGAACTTGCCCTGCTCCTCCTCCGAAACGAAGGTGATGGCGCTGCCCGTCGCTGCGGCGCGCGCCGTGCGGCCGATGCGGTGGATGTAGTCCTCGGGATCGTGCGGCACGTCGTAGTTGATGACCAGGCCGATATCCTCGATGTCGATGCCGCGCGCCACAATGTCGGTGGCCACCAGGATCTTGACCTTGTTGTTCTTGAAGTTGAGCATCACCTCCTCGCGCTGCGGCTGCTCCAGGTCGGAGTGCATCGCGGCCACCTCGAGCTTCATGCGCTTGAGCGTATGGGCCAGCTCCTTGACCTTCATCTTCGACGACGAGAAGATGATCGTCTTCGAATCGGTCGGCTCGGCGAACAGTTCGCGGATGATCCCCAGCTTCTGGTTCTCGTAGCAGACATAGGCCGACTGGTCGATCGCCTCGTTGGGTTTCGAGATGGCGATGTTCACCTCGGCCGGATTTCTCAGAATGGTCTTCGCCAACTCGCGGATCTTCGGGGGCAGCGTTGCCGAGAACATGATCGTCTGCCGCTCCCGGGGCATGTAGGAGACGATCTTCATGATGTCGTCGCTGAAGCCCATGTCGAGCATGCGGTCGGCCTCGTCGAGGATCAGGTACTCGACATGCGAGAGGTCCACGCCGCTGTTCTGCAGGTGGGCGATCATGCGTCCCGGAGTGGCGATCACCACGTCGGACCCCATCAGCATGCCCCGCTTCTGCACGTCCCAGCCCTTGCCGTCGCCGCCGCCGTAAACGACCGTCGTCGAGACGGGCAGGTAGTACGAGAAGCCCTGGAACTGCTGGTCGATCTGCTGTGCCAGCTCGCGCGTCGGCACGATGATGACCGACTTGACCACATTGTCCGGATTGCCCTCGATGAGCAGCTTGTTCAACAACGGCAGCGTATAGGCCGCCGTCTTGCCCGTTCCGGTCTGGGCACAGCCGATGATGTCGCGCCCCTCGAGGATCACCGGAATGGTGTGCTCCTGCACGGGGGTCATCTCGTGAAAGTTCATGTCTTCGAGTCCGTCGAGGATCTCATCCTCCAGATCGAGTTCGTCGAATCGCATAATTCTCTTCTCCTTGCCTTTAACTTGTTGTACCAAAAACTACTGCTGCGCGACCTCCTCGCCGAAGAGCGTCGCAGGCGTGCATCCCGTGATTCGCACACGCACGTAATCGCCCACGCGGTGCGTGCCGCGGTCGAAGACCACCACCTTGTTCTGCGACGTGCGGCCCGACAACTGGTCGGGGTTGCGCTTCGACGTGCCCTCGACGAGCACCTCGAACTCCCGGCCCACGTCGCGCAGGTTGCTCGCATGGCCCAGTTCGTTCTGCAGGGCGATGATCTCGGACAGGCGGCGCGACTTCACCTCGTCGGGCACGTCGTCCGGGAGGTGCTTCGAGGCGAAGGTCCCCGGACGCTCCGAATACTTGAACATGTAGGCGAATTCGTAACCCACCTCGCGCATAAGCGAAAGGGTCTCGAGATGCTCCTGCTCGGTCTCGCCCGAGAAACCGGCGATCAGGTCGGTCGTGATGGCGCAGTCGGGCAGGTAGCGGCGGATGGCCGCAATCCGGCCGAGATACCACTCGCGCGTGTACTTGCGGTTCATCCGCTCGAGCATCGACGTGGCGCCCGACTGGGCCGGAAGGTGGATCGTCCGGCAGATGTTGGGCATCGAGGCCATGACCTCCAGCAGGCGGTCGCTCATGTCCTTGGGATGGGAGGTGGCGAAACGCACGCGCAGCAGCGGCGAGATCGACGCCACGCGCCGCATGAGCTCCGGGAAATCGACATCGCCCGCCCGATAGGAATTGACGTTCTGACCGAGCAGCGTGACCTCGCGGTAGCCATTCTCGAAGAGGCTCCGGGCCTCGGCGACGATGGTCTCCGCATCACGGCTCCGTTCGCGGCCCCGCGTATAGGGAACCACGCAGTAGGAGAAGTTGTTGCATCCGCGCATGATGCCCACGAAGGCGCTCACGCCGTTGCGGTCGAGGCGCACCGGAGCGATCTCGGCATAGGTCTCCTCAGTCGAGAGCAGCACATTGACCCCCTTGCCGCCGGCCTCTGCCTCGCGCACCAGGCGCGGCAGGTCGCGGTAGGCATCCGGCCCGGCCACCACATCGACGGCATTCGGACCCTCGACAAGCTGCTCCTTCAGGCGCTCGGCCATGCAGCCGATGATGCCGATCACCAGACCCGGACGTTCGCGGCGGTAGCGTTTCATCTCGGCCAGGCGCCCCCAGATCCGCTGCTCGGCGTTATCGCGGATCGAGCAGGTGTTGATCAGGATGACGTCCGCCTCGGCGATCCGCTCCGTATAGACATAACCCTCCTGCTGCATGAGTGCGACGACGATCTCCGTATCGCCGACGTTCATCTGGCAGCCGTAGGTTTCGACAAAGAGTTTGCGCCCCTCGCCCGCGAGCGGCCGCAGTGTATTCACGTTCAGTTTCAAATCCAAATTCAAATCCATTCTTTTATTCCGCCTGTATCGAGTTCTTGTCGGGGAACTGCTTGAAGCCCTCGCCGAAGGTCTCGTAGGCATCCGTCACGACCACGAAGGCCCGCGGATCGATCTCGCGGATCTGGTGCTGCACCAGATGCACCTCCTTGCGGCTCACCACCAGGAAGATCATGTCGCGCGGCGCATCGGTGTACATGCCCTTGGCCTTGATGTAGGTCGCGCTGCGGTCCAGATCCTCGATGATGAAGCGCTTGAGGTCCTCGTGCCGGTTGCTGATGATGAACAGCAACTTGTCGTACGAGGCGCCGTTGAGCATGTAGGCGATCACCCGCGAAGTGATGTAGATCGTGATGAGCGAATAGAGCGTCAGCATCCACCCCTTGGGGTCGGCGTCGCCGGTTCCCAGTCCGAAGCCGATGACCACGAGGCCCGACAGCACGACAAAGCCGTCTGCCAGGAAGATGCCCGTCGAGAACTTGATCCCGGCATATTTCTGCAACAGCATCGCCACGATGTCGGTGCCGCCCGTAGTGGCCTGCTGCCGCACGACGATGCCCTGTCCGACGCCGATCACCACGGCGCCGATCACGCACGTCAGCAGCAGGTCGTTCGACAGATCGAGCCGGCCGCCCAGCAGCAGCGAGGGGTCGAGCGACTCCACGGCCGCGGCATCGGGATAGACCAGCCGCGTGAGGATGTTCATGAATCCCGGCGTGAAGAGCGCCGCCAGCACCGTGCGGGTGCCGAACTGCCCACCGAAGACGAGCATGGCGATGATCATCAGCGGGATGTCGAACATGTAGCCGAACGTTCCGACCTGGATCGACGGGAAGATGTTGTGCAGGACGATACCCATGCCGTAGACGCCGCCCGGCACGAAGTTGTAGGGATTGACGAACAACACGAACCCGGTACCCATCACCGAACATCCGAAAAAGATCAGGATCCACGAGCGCCACCACGCCCACGACCCCATCGGCTCGAGAAATGCCTTCGTTTTCATCATATAGTCAGATAGCTTTAGTTGGTTCTTCGTCGTACCTCGCTCCGCACGGGTTCCGGAAACCGTCCGGAAGCCTTCGCGAAAAGCCGCGGAGGAACAAGTGTGCAAAGATAACAAATTCTTCCGAAAAGCCCTCCGGCCGCTCCGTTTTTTGCATTCGGGCTTCGCGATCCGGAAAAATTCATTATATTTGCCAATAAAACTTACCGGACAAACGACCATGATACTGACGTACTATACCGCTACCACCATGATTATCATCGCCTATCTGCTGGGCTCGATTCCGAGCGCCGTGTGGATCGGCAAGAAATACTACGGCATCGACATCCGCGAATACGGCTCGAAAAACGCCGGAACGACCAACATGCTCCGCGTGCTGGGCCGCCGGGCCGCACTGCCCGTCTTCGCGCTCGACTTCCTGAAGGGATTCGTCGCCGTCACGCTCATCGAGATGCTCAAGTACGACGAGAACGTCAGCGACATGTGGCTCATCAACCTCAAGATCATCGCCGTGTTCGCCGCCGTGCTCGGACACATCTTCCCCATCTTCGCCGGATTCCGCGGCGGGAAGGGCGTCGCCACGCTCGTCGGGGCCGTCACGGGAATCTACCCCCCAGTGGCACTGCTCTGCTTCGGCGTGTGGTTCGTCGTGCTCATGATCACGCACTACGTCTCGCTCTCGTCGATGATCGCCGGATGCTGCTTCCCCGCATTCACGATGATCTCGCCCAAGGTGAACGAGTCCGTCCCGTTCGTCGTCTTCTCGTTCGTCATCGCCGTCCTGCTGCTCTACACGCACCGCAAGAATATCGAGCGGCTGCGCGCCGGCACCGAATCGAAGATCTACATCTGGAAGCCCCAACAGGCAAAGGCCCCCGGAGCCCCGGGTGCCGCACCCGGAGCCGCCGCCCCGGCCGGAAAGGAATCGACCCGAAAGGACGACGCCGGGAAGGATGCCGCCGGGAAGGATGCCGCAGCCGGCAAAAGGGCGGAATAGCCTGCCGACCGTCCGCCATACCGACCGAAACACACACAGACCAACTGCCATGTTAGAGGAGAATCTGATCAAGATATACGAAGCCAGTTTCCGGGAGAACCGCGAAATGTCGGCGCTGACCGACTACTTCAAGAACGAGACCTTTTCGTACTACGAAATGGCCAAGGAGATTGCCAAACTCCACCTGCTTTTCAAGAAGGCGGGAATCAAGCAGGGCGACAAGATTGCACTGATCGGCCGCAACAATCCCCGCTGGTGCATCACCTACATCGCCACGATCACCTACGGCGCCGTCATCGTCCCGATCCTCCAGGACTTCACGCCGGCCGACGTGACGCACATCATCAACCACTCGGAGAGCCGACTGCTCTTCCTCGGCGACAACTTCTGGGACGTGATCGACGAGGACCACATCCGCCAGATCGAGGCGGTCTTCTCGCTGACGGACTTCCACGTCATCTTCGAACGCAACGGAAAGTCGCTCACCAAGTTTCAGCACGACATCCTGAAGAATTACCGGTCGAAATACCCCCGCGGGTTCAGCGTCAGCGACATCAAATACCCCGATATCCCGAACGACCGCGTCATCCTGCTCAACTACACCTCCGGAACGACCGGATACTCCAAAGGCGTGATGCTCACGGTGAACAACCTCACGGGCAACGTCCTTTTCGCCAAGACGGCGCTCAACACCCAGACCGGAACCTACTATTTCCAGCGCGGCGGCCGCACCCTCTCGTTCCTCCCGCTGGCCCACGCCTATGGATGCGCGTTCGACTTCCTCGCCCCGCTGGCCGTCGGCGGCCACGTCACGCTGCTGGGCCGCATCCCCTCGCCGAAGATCCTCATCGAGGCTATGGCCGTCGTGAAGCCCACGATCATCTGTTGCGTGCCGATGATCCTCGAGAAGATCTACCGCAAGCAGGTGCTCCCGATGCTGGAGAAGGGCCCCATGTCGATCGCCATGAAGATTCCGCTGCTCAATACGGCCATCTATTCGGTCATCCGCAAGAAGCTCATGGACGCTTTCGGCGGGAACGTCACGATATTCATCGTCGGCGGCGCCCCGATGAACCAGGAGACCGAATCCTTCCTGATGAAGATCCACTTCCCGATCACGATCGGCTACGGCATGACCGAATGCGCCCCGCTCATCAGTTTCACGCCCGACAACGAGTTCAAGCCCAGTTCGTGCGGCCGCTACCTGAAGGGGCTGCTCGAGGTGAGGATCGAATCGTCCGATCCGGAGCATGTGGCCGGCGAGATCCTCGTGCGCGGCGAGCACGTCATGAAGGGCTACTACAAGAACGAGAAGGATACGCAGCAGGTGCTCGACGACGAGGGGTGGCTCCACACGGGCGACATGGGCACGATGGACCCCGACGGCACGCTCTACATCCGCGGCCGGTCGAAGACGATGATCCTCTCGGGCAACGGACAGAACATCTACCCCGAAGAGATCGAGGACAAGCTCAACAACATGTATATGGTACTCGAATCGCTCGTGCTCGATGCCGGCAACGGCCGCCTGCGGGCCCTCGTGGTGCCGGACTATGAACAGGCCGACGCCGAGGGCATCGACAAGTCGGAGCTGCCGCAGATCATGCAGAACAACCTGCAGGAGCTCAACAGGCAGCTGGCCGCCTACGAACGCGTCTCGGACATCACGATCTACCCCACCGAGTTCGAGAAGACCCCCAAGCGGAGTATCAAGCGTTTCCTCTACAGCGCCTCGCTGCTCGACAACTGACACCACGAATCAAGACTCGCGGCGGAAGATCCGGGATCGCATCGACGCCGGATCCTCCGCCGCCGTTTTCCGTCCCATGAAGATACAGCGCAAACAAGCCATAGGCGAAAACCTGCTCTACCTGATGGTCTGGTCGGCCATCATCCTCGTGCCGGTGCTCAACTCGCAGATGATGTCCGAGATGCACATCAACCTCGAGAACGTACTCATCGCCTGGCAGCAGATCGCGCCCTACCTGATCATCTTCCTGATCCACAACTGCGTCCTCGCCCCGAGGTACATGCTCCGCCGCAAATACGGCAAATACGTGCTGCTCAACCTGGCGCTCATCATCGGAGTCTTCTGGCTCGTCGAGCTCTACGAGGAGCACCTCATGCTCGACATCCGCCCGCAGGACGACGCGGAGGCGGTCGATGCCTACCGCAAGGCCTCGTTCTCGAACCTCGAGATCTACTGGAACGTCATCCTCGGCTTCTTCATGACCGGAGCCAACACCGGCATCAAGCTCATCTACCAGTCGATGCGCGACGAACAGCAGATGGAGGCGCTCAAGCGGCAGAACCTGCAGGCCGAGATGGACTACCTGAAGTACCAGATCAACCCGCACTTCTTCATGAACACGCTCAACAACATCCATGCGCTGATCGACATCGATGCCGAATCGGCCAAGAATGCCGTGATCGAGCTCTCGAAGATGATGCGCTACGTGCTCTACGACTCGGGCAGCGAGCGGATCTCGCTCAACCGCGACATCATGTTCCTGAAGAACTACATCGAGCTAATGCGCATCCGCTACACCGACGACGTGCAAATCCGCGTGGAATATCCCGACAACCTGCCCGAGCAGGTCTCGATCCCGCCGCTGCTGCTGATCGTCTTCGTCGAAAACGCCTTCAAGCACGGCGTCAGCTACAACCGCCCGTCGTTCATCCACCTGCGGATCGAATATGCCGACGGACAGGTGACCAGCACCCTGACCAACAGCCGCCATACGGCCCCGGCGGGCGGGCGGAAGAACGATCCGGGTATCGGGCTGGAGAATGTCCGCAAACGCCTCGCGCTGATCTACGGCGAGAAGAACTACTCGCTCGACATCCGCGAAGAGGAAGAGACCTACACCGTAACCCTCGTAATACCGACGCTCCATGCTTAAATGTATCGCCATCGACGACGAGCCGCTGGCTCTGCGCCAGATATCCGCCTATATCGCCAAAATCCCCTACCTCGAACTGGCCGCCACGTTCAACAACGCCATCGAGGCCCAGCAGCGGCTGGCCTCCGAACGGGTCGATCTGATCTTCGTGGACATCAACATGCCGGACCTGAACGGGGTGGACTTCGTCCGTGCGCTGACCGACCGGCCGATGGTCGTCTTCACCACGGCCTACTCGGAATACGCCATCGACGGATTCAAGCTCGACGCGGTGGACTACCTGCTCAAGCCGTTCAGCTTCGCCGACTTCAGCCGCGCCGCCGCCAAGGCCAATTCGCTCTACGAACTCCGCCAGGGGAGGCTTCCGGCCCAGCCGGACAGCGACTCGGAGGCCACACCCAAAGACCGCGAATACATCTCCGTCAAGGCCGACTACAAAGTCTCGCTCGTCCGTATCGCCGACATTGTCTATATCGAAAGCGAAGGGGAGTACGTGCGGATGCATCTCTGCGACGGATCGACCATCACCACGCTCTTCCGCCTGAAGAACATGGAGGCAGCCCTTCCTTCGGAGCAGTTCATGCGCGTCCACCGCTCGTACATCGTGAACCTGCGGGCGATCAGGTCCTACGTCCGGGGACGCATCTTCCTAAGCGACACGGAATATGTCCCTATCGGGGAGAATTACAAGGAGGCATTCCAAAACTACATCGACCGCCACTTCAAAAACCTCTGAAAAGCCCCTCAGAGAGAGGACGGGCATGCGCCGCAGGCCCGGAACGGACTAACCGGCCGTAAGGTCCGGGAAGGAGCCGCAACGGACATACGTTCCGTCGCGCCATTCGCAGCAGTAGTGCGTCAGCCCGTTGGTCAGGATGAGGTAGCGCGCCGCCAGCACCGAGTTGTAGCGTACGGCCTGCGCCAGCGTCTGCCGTCCGATGCTGACACCGGGAGCCTTGCATTCAGCCAGCAGCAACGGCCGCGCATCGTCGCCCACGACCACAACGTCGGCACGCTGGGGCTGCCCGTTGAGCGGCACGGCATACTCCTCGACGATGCGCGTGGGTTGAACGCCGCAATGCGAGACCAGATAGGCGATCAGATGCTGGCGCACCCACTCCTCGGGAGTCAGCACGAGGTAGATGCCCCGGACGGGGTCCCAGATCTCGACCTCCTCTCCGTCGCCGCGCCGCCGCGCACGGAGCCGGATGGGCGGAAAGTTAAGTTTCGGAAGTGCAGACATCGTGTTTGTTGAAAAAATTGCCTATCTTTACCCGACAAATATACGAAAATTATGCGACGCATCCTTCCGATCATAGCTCTATTTTCCCTCTGCGGCGCCACGGCGCAGGAGTACATCCCGTCGTACGGACTCGAACGCCCGCGCAGCGAGATCCGCATCTACCCCACGGCCGAAGAGGCTGCGGCCGCAGGCCGCGGGGCAGACCGCTACTGCACGCCGCTCACCGAATGGTCGCGCGAGGGCAACACCTTCTCCACCCACTTCACCGTACCGTTCGCCTGGATCCACCGCCTCGAGCGGGCATCGTGCGACTACGAGATCCGCGTGAACGGCCGCACGGCAGCCTACAACGCCGACGGCAACGCCCCGGCCGAAGTGGATCTCACGAAGCTCGCCAAGGAGGGACGCAACACCCTCGAAGTGGTGCTTTCGGAGCCTGCGGCGGCAGCCGTGCTGGAGAGCTGGAAAGAGCATCCCGCACCGGAGATCGGACAGGCGTGGGTCATGAGCCAGCCGACGCTGCGCATCCGCGACATCCGCTCCCGCACGCGGATCGGCGAAGACGGCGACGCCACGGCCGAAGTGGCCGTGGTGGTCAAGACCGGATCGCTCAACCCCCGCACCTCGCGCCTGCACTACACGCTGCTTTCGCCGTCGGGCGAGACCGTCACGACCGGCACCCGCTCCGTGACGCTCGGCATGCGGGGCGAGGACACCGTACGGTTCCTGGCACGCATACCCTACGACTCGCTCTGGAGCGACGCACGGGCCACGCAATACCGACTGCTGCTCAAGACGCAGCACGAAGGACGCTACGTCGAGTACATCGACCGTCCGATCGGATTCCGCAGCATCGCAATGCAGGAAGACGGCACGATGGAGATCAACGGGCGGAGCGTTACGCTGCGCACGCGCGAAGTGCCCGGCAACCTCACCCCCGAACAGGTAGCCGATCTGCGGCGCACCGGATGCAACACCATCCGTCTGCTGCCGGGCCCCGTATCGGAACAGATGCTCACCGCCTGCGACACGTGCGGCATGTATGTCATCGCCCAGACGCCCGTGGATACGCGCCGCAGCGGAGATTCGCGCCGCGTGGGCGGCAACCCGTCGAACAACCCCGCCTGGAGGGATGCATACATCGAGCGGGCCGAGAACTGCTACTACACACTGCAGGGACATCCGTCGGTGGTGGCCTTCTCGCTGGCCACCTGCTCGGCGAACGGAATCAACCTTTATGAAAGCTACCTGCGGATGAAAAAACTTCCGGAGCAGCGTCCGTTCATCTATCCCGAAGCTGCCGGTGAATGGAACAGCGACCGGTTGAAAACGGCCAATTAGGGGCAAAAAACAGTTTTTTTCACTTTTTTTGATTTTTTTCTCGATTTTTTTTGGAGATATCAAAATTATAGCTACCTTTGCACTCGCAATCAGGAAATGATTGATGCCTCTCTAGCTCAGTTGGTAGAGCACGACACTCTTAATGTTGGGGTCCAGGGTTCGAGCCCCTGGGGGGGTACCAAAGAAAAAGATCCGATAAGAATCGGATCTTTTTCTTTTTTTATCTTTCCCGAACTCGTGCCACCGTCGGAATTTCCCGAATCCGCCCGGCCCCGCACGAATCTCCCCGCAACACCCCATCGCAAGAAACCCGAACCGCACGGATCCCTCAAATTTCGCATCACCGGCGTTCCGAAATCCCTCCCCCGAGAAAAAGGAAATCCGTGTACGGATCGCCGCACATCCTGCACCCTCTACATTTCGTGCGCCGCGCGCGGGTTTGCGCAGCATGCACGCAAGCGACAACCGCCGCAAAATTTACCGGAGGGTTTGATAATCCGGATATTTTTAAATAATTTTGTGTCCGGAAATGAGGCGCTTGACGACAGAGCGTCGGGAGGGTTGTGTGCCGACTCCTCCGACATGCTGTGACCGCCCGGCACTCCTCTCCCGAACACGATCAACCGAAAAACATCGCAACATATGTACAGCTACGACAACCGGGTGGTCATCACCCTCGATGCAGGCGGCACGAATCTGGTCTTCGGCGCCATGCAGGCCAACAAATTCATCGTGGAGCCGATCACCCTCCCCTCGCATGCCGAGGATCTGGACCGGTGCCTGGCGACCATGGTCGAGGGCTTCACGGCCATCATCGACAAACTCGACACCAAACCCGTGGCCATCAGCTTCGCCTTCCCCGGCCCGGCCGACTATCCGAACGGCATCATCGGCGGCTACCTGCCCAACTTCCCCTCGTTCCGCGAAGGTGTGGCTCTCGGCCCCTTCCTCGAGGCCAAGTTCGGCATCCCGGTCTTCATCAACAACGACGGTGACCTGTTTGCCTACGGCGAGGCCCTCGGCGGCGCACTGCCCGAGGTAAACGCCCGTCTCGAGGCGCTCGGAAGCCCGAAAAAGTACAGGAACCTCGTCGGATACACCTTCGGCACGGGATTCGGCGTCGGCATCGTCGTGGACAACCGCCTCAACCGCGGCGACAACTCCTGCGTCGAAACCTTCTGCCTGCGGCACAAGAAAATGCCCGATGTGATCGTCGAGGAGGGTGTGGCCGTGCGCGCCATCAAGCGTGTCTATGCCGAGGCTTCGGGCGACGTGAACCACACGTTCGAGCCCAAGGAGATCTGCGAGATCGCCGACGGCACGCGCCCCGGAGACCGTGAAGCCGCCAAAAAGGCATTCGCCGAACTGGGCGAGATCGCCGGCGACGCCATGGCTACGGCCGTTACGCTCATCGACGGACTGATCGTCATCGGCGGCGGCATCACGGCAGCCCGCAAGTACATCATGCCGAGCCTGCTGAAGGAGCTGCGCGGCAAGATGCACACGATCCAGGGCGAAGAGCTCAACCGCGTGCAGATGCAGGTCTATGACCTGGACAACGAGGAGGAGTTCCGCGAATTCGCCAAGGGCGCACAGCGTCCCCTGAAGGTCTATGGTACGGACCGCTACGTGGCCTACGACCCGCAGAAACGCATCGGCGTCATGATCTCGAAGCTGGGGGCCAGCCAGGCCATCTCGGTCGGCGCCTACGCCTTCGCGCTGAGCCAGCTCGACGCACAGAAACAATAGCACGAACAAACGAATAGCACAACCATGTACAAGTTCAAACCCATTCTGAAATCGACCATCTGGGGCGGCGAGAAGATCGTACCCTACAAGCAGATCGCTTCCGACCAGAAACAGGTGGGCGAAAGCTGGGAGCTTTCGGGCGTCAAGGGCAACGAATCGGTCGTAGCCGAAGGTCCCGAAGCCGGAACGACGCTTCCGCAGCTGATCGCCCGCCACGGCGCCGCGCTTCTGGGCAAGGCCAACTTCGAACGCTTCGGCGAGGAGTTCCCGCTGCTCATCAAGTTCATCGACGCACAGCAGGACCTCTCGATCCAGGTACATCCTAACGACGAACTGGCCGAACAGCGCCACCACTCGAAGGGCAAGACCGAGATGTGGTATGTCGTCGATACGGCCGAGGGGGCACACCTCCGCTCGGGATTCTCGAAGCAGGTAACCCCCGAGGAGTACGCCGCCAGCGTCGAGGACAACACCATCACCGACATCCTGGCCGACTATGCCA
>ENA-ORRR01001829-ORRR01001829.1-human-gut-metagenome-genome-assembly--contig:-NODE-1829-length-12433-cov-5.39821_pt1 | contig 12433 bp, 18 predicted proteins | sample MGYA00242182_ERZ509148 | MGnify/ENA primary metagenome ERZ509148 (study PRJEB26280, sample SAMEA2338674) | human gut metagenome | biome: human gut; feature: human-associated habitat; material: faeces... | reverse complement strand
TATGGGCCGAGATAATCAAATACGGAAATGGAAAAGAGGAAGCATGGCAAAAGCCGTGTTTTTTGTCATATAAAAAAGCGGATGCTGAGATGATTGCACAACTGTATTGAATTATGGAATCATCTAAACATTAATCAAGTCAGAACAGGAAGGAGTTGGTCTGCGGTGGGAAGGAAAAATAAGAGTTACAGCAAAGACTTGCATCAGCAGGCTTATGAGAAATTGAACGGAATGCAGCACTTTGGCGAGAGTAAGAAGGCTGCGGTTTTGGATGGAACGGAAAAGGATAAGATTTTTTCTTATAGCACTTATGGAACTTACTGGAAGCACACAAAATATTTCGTGAAGTGGATTCAGGCGACGCATCCGGAATGTACGACTTTAAAATCAGCAAAAAAATTTGTCAACGAGTGGTTACAGTCTCGTGTTGATCAGGTAGACAGCAAAGGGCAGCATCTATCAGCGTGGACAATACAGACCGAAGCAGCTGCACTCAATAAGCTGTATCAAATTGATAAGGCAGATCCGAACAGGTTTCAGCCACCTAAAAGGAAGCGTTCTGATATTAAGCGTAGCCGCATTCGTACAGAGCGTGATAAGCATTTCAGTGTAACGAATAATGATGAGCTGATTCGCTTTTGCAAAGGTACGGGGTTGGAACGGCTTGAAGGAAGGGATCTGTGGACGAGAGATGATATGGAAAAAGAAGTATCTGCTCTATCCGGCAGAACGGATCTTTCCGATAAGGAAAATAAGCATTTAGTTGTACTAAAGGACGCTCTGGAAGTATTTCCGGATCATGATACATTCATTCATCACCGCAAGGATAAAAATGGACGTTATCGTTTCGCTCCGGTAATCGGACCGGATAAAAATGCGATTATCGAGAGAATGCGCAATACAGCTCCTGGTGAGAAGGTTTGGCAGTATGTTAACAGTAATGCGGATATTCATGGATACAGAGCTGAATATGCGACATCAATGTATAAGTCCTACGCTCGTCCGTTAGATCAGATTCCATATGATAGGGTAAATAAAGGAACCGGAAAGAGATTTCAGGGCGATATATACACTTGTCGGAAGGACGAAAGTGGAAAGAAGCTGGATCGTCAGGCAATGAAGAAGTGTAGCAAGGCGTTAGGACATAACAGGATCAGCGTCGTTGCGGACAATTATATCAGGGGATTGTAAAGGAGGTGCTCCAGAGTGGGCTATTTTGCGAAGAAGACGTTCGCCGGATATAAGGAAGTTCCCGGTGGGCAATCGGATCCGGAAGCCGAGTATTATATCGAAACAATAGCTGAATATTGTAAGAACGAGGAAACCATTCGGGAAGCGGAAAGTGCGGTTACTCGCATTGAAAGAGAGGCCAAAGAGGAAATTCGGAAAGCTAACGTTCATGCCAATGAGGAATTTTTCAAGTACAAGAAAGAGATAGATGACAAGGTAGAACGTAGGGTGAATGATATTTGTAAGCTTCTTGACGAGAAAGAAAAAGAAATTGAAGATTTAAAAATACAGCTGGAGAAGGCAAGGAAGGAAGCTGAGACGGAAAAACATTTGCATCAAAATATGGTTCGTATTATGAAGGAAAGGGCGAATCAGAGGAGGGGAATCAGTCCTAAGAAACAACATGACGGGTATGTGGTTTTAGAGAGTCGCCAGTGGACTCAGAAGTATACAGAAGATATTTGGGATAGCGTGATTCATCAGTCCGAATACGAAGACAAACGCAGCGTAGCTGTTAAGAATGGATATCTGCAGGTTGAGCATAAGGAGGCAAAGGTGTGGAAATCAACATTACAAACACCATATGATGCAAGCCTTCCTTTGAATCAAATCCGAGAGCGGATTGAAGAAGATTTCGGCTCCGTATTAGAATCTATAGGATGTGAGTCGCGGCTTCTATCGGAATTCAATGGACAATTTTATGATTTTGGTAAAAACGATGAGGGATACGAGAAAAATGGAATGTATAAATGGCAGTATAAAGCGAATTATAAAATGGGGCTTTGGGAGGTAGAAATCTATACAACAAAAAGCCTTCGGGTTCCGGAATATAGAAGACCGGTATCAAAATCATTAAAAAAAGAAGAGGAAAAACGAAAAAAAATGGACAGTGAGACTGTGCTTAAGTCATTGGGGATGATTTATTTAGATGATTGATGCGAGTGTTTCCGGAAGAGCTGACTCGGCTATGGAATGTAAAATCAAAAGAAAAGATAACAAATTTAGGGGTAGTTTCTACCCCTAACGATGTATGATATCGTAATGGCTTGTATCAGAATCATTTTATCAGCAATTACCCCTAAATTTGTTATTTTTGAACCGGTAATCTGATCGAAATTTTTGATTAAGGAATGGAAAGGGGCTGTATGGGGGATTTGTCCCCCTATTTTTGTTATCATTATTGTGGGATATAACAGTAAGAAGTCATATTTAGTAAGAAAAAATAATGCTTGAATACAAATATTAATGAAAAAGTGTCGATAGAGTATTTTGAGGATTGTCACCCCTAAATTTGTTATCTTTGATCGAAAAAGAATCTAAAAAAAGCTTGAAAAATGTTATAGATAATTGATACATAAGTATATGATTTTATGGATGATATTAAAGATAATAAGTGCATAAGTATAATATACACGAGAAAATATTATAGATAGGAGAAAATATATATAACATATTTCTGAAAATGATATATATAATAAAAAATATCTATAGTATTTTCGAAAATATGTTATATTTAAAATACAAAAAAAGAAAAATGTATATATTGACAGATAATAATATATATGTTATATTGTATGCACAGGTGCAGGAGATTCGCACCGTTGCAGTCGCATCCTATAAGGGGTGTGTGGATTTAAGTGTGCAAGATTGCAGTCGCACTCTATACAGAGTGCGTGGATTTCAGTACGACGGGAGTGGTATGCATCCAACCTCTATTCATGCCTCATTTTGTATGGAGTGCGTGAATTGAAATTGAAGAACTAATATGTTAACACACAAAGAAATCTTCCAAAAAGAAATATCCCTGATTCTGTCAGGGGTATTTCTTTTTGGAAGAAGGAAGGTAATACAATGTTTATTCCAAAAAAATTTTTTGAAAACAATTTAAAAAATTTGGAAGGTGATGCAATCAAATTATATTTGTACCGGATCTATTTTGGGCAAGATGAAATTAATCAATTAAGTAAAGAACTAAAAATGAACGAAAATAAAGTGTATAAATACATAGAAAAACTTAACAAGCAAAATTTGTGGGATAATGTATTGGTAATCCAGAACTATCTAGATGACATAGAATTTCCACATTTTTTTTGCAGGGAAGAGTGCGAAATAAGTCCACGAACCAAAGAATGGATATCTGCCATGTCTATGCAAAAATGGCAAGACCTAAAGTCTATAGCTATCCCAAAAAACGAATCCTTGATTTTAAATATAAGTACAATGTGGAATCATTGCCTATCAGCCGAACAGCTGTTATTAATACTGTACTGCAGCGAACGCTTATCTTTGTCTACAGAAGTTATTGAGTATATATTTATAACTTTTGGGAAAAATACAAAAATTGAACAATTAGAGGCTTTAGCAATTGTGTGTGCGGATTTTGAGCTTAATGATGCGGATACAATTGCACGATATTATACGCATTATCACTTATACAATAAAGCAATAACTCAAATTATTTTTAGACAATTATCGTACAAAGATAAAAGATTTGTTGCAGATTGGTGCATCCACAAAAGATATGATCTAGAAGTGGTTGTGTTTGCATGTCTGTATGCAAAATGCTGTATTGGGAAATTTGCGTTCCCGTACATAGACAAAATATTGACCAATTGGGCAATACAAGGTTGTTATGAGATAGATGATATAATTCAATCTAAGCAGATCCGTAATATATCATTTGCAGAACAATGTGCAATGCAAGACCATGCAGAAGAACTGTCTAGATCAACAAAAAATTTTTTTTGTGAAAATTTGAAATAATTAAGTGGACAGGACCGGCATTTGCCGGTTTAAAGAATACTGAACAATATTTGAAAAATAAAAAAATCAGCGTTTGGAAATCATTAAACGAACGAATGAGTATAAGAAATGTTTGAATCCAGATGTAATTAGGACGATAAAGATTTGTTTTATTAGGATTGTTTCAAAAGGAGAAGTTGGTATGGAACAAGTGAAAGGTTTTGAGGAAATTATAGATGATGAAAATGCTCCTTTGCTATGGAAGATGATCTCTCAAGCAAAAGATTCTGCCATAAAATTATGCTGGGAAAAGGGAATGTATAGTTCACTTGCAAGAGATTTGTATATTGATGGATATGTGGCAGGAAGAGTGGGGAGACAACTTGGCTTTCCAGAAGGAGAAGAGGTTGAGATACTTGGGCGGTTAGAAGACAAATTAGAATCATATCGCCAGAAAAAACTTTTACAACTTCCGACATGGAATAGTTGTTATCAAACAGATGGTGTAGTTATTTTTCCGTCGGATGATACGTGGGAACAGGATCTGGATTGGGATATATTGAATGATGTTATAGAAAAAGAAAAGAAAATGGGAATCTATTCAGATTTGATAGTACAGGATGAGTTTTCTTTTGATCCGCAAACTAGCGATCTATAGGCATATGTTAAACAGAAACAACGTGATACAATGATGCAGATTACAAGAAAAATGATATTGGAAGGTCGTTTGACTTGCAAAAATGAAATTAACAGATGTACTGGGATGTCAGAAGAAGAAGCAGAGATTTTGCTTAAAGAGTGTGAGATACGGAAGAAAATTAATGATGAGCTAAATGACATATATATCTGTAAAGCAATTTATGGGTTATCTATTTTTATAAAAAATCATGCATCAGAGGATGAAAAGACAAGAATGTGGATTTCATATATTGCAGGAATCAGTTGGGGAAAAACATTAGAATGGGAAGAAGAAACGGAAAAGGAGATGATAATTGAAGCATGTCGTCATCGAATAAAAGAGACAACAATTGCAAAAAGATTGAGGATTCCTGAAAAAACAGTTGACGCATATTACATTGATCCTTCCATATATGAAAAGACGGAAATTATGATGTATGAGAAACGTGCAATTCCGGATATTCATATGTCAGATGAATGTCGAAAGGGCATATACAAAAAATACGTGAAAAGTTTTTCGGGGGAATTTCATTGCTGCGATTCAAGTAAATAATGTGAACAGGTTTGGAGATAGGAAACGATGAAACAGTTGAAAGGAGAGGTTGAAGTGTGTGAAGCATTTAGAGAGTTGATGAAAGATGAAATCGAAGAACTTTTATGAGGAAGAAAAAGAAAAAGCTGCCGAAAAAGGTATTAAAGTAACAAAAATGATTCTTTCCGGAAAGTCAGATGAAGAAATCATGGAGTTTACAGAGCTGACAAAGGAGCAGTTGGAAAAACTGAAAAAGAAACTGGAAGAGCTTGAAGAAACCGAGAAGTTATCAGAGCAGAAAATATATAGAGTAAATCCATTTTGTCCACATTGTAGGGAAGAACATGTATGGTTTAACATTATTATTTCTGATGAAGAGCAGAAAAAGATGGATCTATATTACAAAGAAAATGAGAATAAATCAGAATTTGCTTTACTGTTAGCACCACCACCACTTTTTGTAGAAACTGAGTTTCGTTGTCCTTGCTGTGGAGAGGTTTTTGTGGCAAAAGTAGGAATTTATAGAGAAAATGATTTAGATTATAGAAGCGAAAAAATAGTTCCTATGGGGAGAACGACAATTTTTTGAGAAAAATGACGTTTATAGTGATAATTGCTTCAAGCGGAGGTTACTGATATGGAAAGAGAAAGTAATATTCAAAAAAATGCAGATACGAAAGAGCATGATGAAAAATTTGAACCAACAGTTAAAGATCCATTTTTTTCAGAAGAAAATATTCGTTATTTAGAAAAGATCGTACGCGATATTCAAGATGGTAAGGCTCACTTCACAGAACATGACCTATTGGAACTGGACGAATAGGATTTCTATGGGAAGATCGGAAACAATGATATTGCCACATAATGTTGCTGTCATTGGTGGTGATAGTGTTTTCTGTAAGATGGTGTCGGAAGAATAAGCAAATATAATGTGATATGGAAGCTGGAAGAGTGCAAGGGGCAGCGTGTGCAATAGCTATTGATAGTAAGGATTGAGAGTTAAAAATAATAAAATATACTAACGAGGAGTTTAAACAAAATGTACTTAAATTTGGAAAATGTATATAATGATATTAGTCTTGCCTGTATTTTGATGTTAATGAAAAGGCGAAAAGATTTGACCGGAAAAGAAGTGGCATCATTGGCGCAAGAAATAATAAAAATGATATTTGATGGGGTTTCGGATGAAGAAATTTTAGAAAAGTCGAAATTAGACGAAACATCTCTGGAAAAATTAAAAGAGGATGTAAATGCGCTTAAAAAAGTGGCGTATGAAAGAGAAATGTTGTATACAAGAATAATGGAGAGAATAATATCAGGAGAGTCAAAGCATCAGATATTAGAAGCAGAAAAAATGGAACAGGAAGAATTAGATGAAATTAAAGCAGTGTATCTGGAATATAAGGAAATTTATGAATACATAGAAAAAATAGCAATAAAAATGATTGATGACGGACAATATGCAGAACTTGGAATAATAGCAACAAAAATGATTGATGACGAACAATATACAGAACTTGAAATTTTGAATGATAAGATCGAAAAAAGTGTTTCGAAACTTGCAATAAAAATAATTGGTGAGAATATTCCAGTTGAAGAAGGTATATTAACTAGTTTAGTAAATGAACAATTGGATGTTTTAGTAAAAGACTTAAAAGAAAAATAATAGGAGAGCTGAATGAGTGAACAGAAATGGGAAATTGAATTTACGGTAGCATGTGTAAATGAATTTGCTCATCAATATCATTTAAGCGCACAGGAAGCATTCCATTACCTTTTTCAGTTTAAGGGGATTGAATTTATCAAAGAAAACTATGAAATAGAGCACACTCTGGATTTTGATACAATCATTGAGGACCTAAGATTAGTATGTAAAAATAATGGAGGTATGCTATAAAATTATATAATGGGAGATGTCTGAAAAGTATTGTACTAAAAGAACCTTATAGCTTTGACTTTCAGAAGAACCTTCTAAGAAGGGATAGCGGAGCTATCCGATACGCACTAGAATGCTTCCAAAAATAAAAAGACTAAAGCCTTTAGACGGGTTTATGCTGCAAGTTGTTTTTGATGATGAAAAAAACGTTCTTTATAATGTTGGAGAAGATATTGAGTCTATTCCAAGTTATCAGGATCTAAAAGTAATTCATGGTTTATTCAAACAAGTTCAAGTGGATAAAAGTCGTACTTGCGTATTCTGGAATGATATGATAGATATATCAAGTGATACAATTTATGAATATGGAGTAGAACATAAAAACCTATAAAAATAAGGAGAGGGGAGTTGTCAATGATAGTTTCCCTCTTGCTTTCTGTGCGGGAATATCGAAGATACCTGAAATCGTATCGTGCCGTAGGTGCTATACAACAACAACTCTCAGGATTTCACTCTGAGAAGGATAGCGAGCTATCCGATACGGATTGAAGGAATAAAAGAGGGGAAGACATGCGTAATATTATAGAAATTGCAGACGCTGCGGATATGATTGTAAATGGATATGCATTTACAAAAGATGGAGAAAATATAAGAGTACTTAATTTAAACAATCCTAAAAAGGCAGCTTATTTAAACAAAAATGGAGATGTATTGGAAACTAGTATGGACGATATAGAATTAGATATTGTATCGGAATACTATCAGAAAAACCGTGAATGCATGGAAGATGATTTGGACGAATAAGGTTATAAGGGAAAAACACTCTGTTTAAAAGCAATAGGAGAGATCCAGAATGTCATTAGCCAGATTGGAAGAAAAACTCAGTAAAAAGAAAGCTGCTGAACTCTTTGAAAAGGGATTACTTGATACATTTGAAGTGGGGACCTTTGCGGGACTTGCAAAGATTCATAAATATTTGTTTGATGATATTTATGATTTTGCCGGACAGCTCCGGACTGTCAATATAGCAAAAGGGAATTTTCGATTTGCTCCATTAATGTATTTACAAACAGCTCTCGAAAATATAGACCATATGCCACAAAGTAATTTCGATGAAATTATCGAAAAATATGTGGAAATGAATGTAGCGCATCCGTTTCGAGAGGGAAACGGAAGAAGTACCCGCATCTGGTTAGATGCAATGCTGAAAAAAGAAATTGGACAAGTTGTGGATTGGAGCCAGGTGGATAAAGAGGATTATCTTTTGGCTATGGAAAGAAGTCCGATTAAGGATATTGAAATCAAATTCCTTTTAAAAAATGCACTTACAGATAAGATTGATGACCGTACAGTGTACATGAAAGGTATTGATGCAAGCTATCACTATGAAGGCTACAATGTTTTTAAGACGGACGAGCTTAGTTAAAAAGAGAGGGGAGTTGCCATTGGCAGCTCCCCTTTTTTAAGTGATTGACAAGAACAAAAAGCAATAGTAATATGGTACATATAGAACAAAAATTGTTAGAGATTTTTACTAGGGCGGTGCGTGCATTAAACTAGATTTGAGCTCATGGAATAAAAAGGTTCACTAGAAGAGATGTTATTTATGTATTTTCTGGTGAACCTTTTTTTCGCTTTGAGCTTCTTCAATCAAAAGGGGATTTTCCGATTTCCTTTCCATATCCTTTGGCAGTTTTATCGTTGCATCTATCGCCTCTCTTGATAAAAAAACAATCGAAAATATAGAAGTGATTTTTTATTAACCTCAAAAGTAGCCAGGTAAAGAAAAGTAAAACTCTGTCATAAGCCAGAGTTTTACTTGTATTTAAATCCTGAACATTTATAAGTCGCATATCAGGAAGCGACACTATTTTTGATTGTACTATTATATTATATCAAAAATTTTTGAAATGGGAAATCTGTAGAGGTAAGAAAAACAGAATAAAATAACAAAAGAGAGAAAAAGATTGGTTAAAATTCAAACCAGATTTTAAGAGGGATTTAGGATAATGTGTTATCTGATTGCTAAAAATGTTGACAATATTAGATGTGTCGCTTTAAAAATGACGCATGGAAAGCATCTTTCAGAATTAAAAAGGGGGATTGAAGCTAAAATTGGATATGAAAAAATTCAGCTTGTAACGATTAGCAGACCTTCTGCTTATGGGGAGTATGAACCGTATCATTTCGTGGATACAGAAGAAGAGTTTGTACACGCAATTGGAGCTGTATAAAAAGGAAGGTCAAAGAGATGTGTAATCTAAGTGATATGCTTGTGGAAGAAAACCTGGAAAAAGGTGTCAAAGCAACAAAGATGATTTTGGCTGGAAAGTCAGATGAAGAAATTATGAAATCAGCAGACTCGGGAGTATCCCAAAGTTTGTGTAAACCTTCAAACTGATGTAAGATAGACTTACCAGTTTGGAGGTTTATTTTATGGCAAGAAAAAAGGATACCCCACAAAAAGCAGCTCTTCGGGAAATGATGGGCAACTACCTGAAAGAGAACAATGTAACGGTCAAGGATGGAACGGATGTCAATTCCATTATGCGGGATATGATGTCCATCATCCTGGAAGGTGCCCTGGATCAGGAAATGGATGAGGAACTGGGATATTCCAAGTATGATTATCGGAACAAGGAAACAGATAATTCCAGAAATGGCCATTCCCAGAAGACCATGCATACCAGCTACGGCGATATGGAGATTGATATCCCAAGAGACCGGAAAGGAGAGTTTGAACCACAGATCGTCAAAAAGTATCAGAATACGGTCACTCAGGACATGGAAGAAAAGATCATCTCCATGTATGCCAAAGGAATGACTACGAATGATATCGAAAGCCATATGCGGGAACTCTATGACATCGAGATTTCTGACAGCACCATCAGCAGGATCACGGATAAAATCCTGCCCATCGTAAAAGAATGGCAGGAACGGCCTTTGGAGGAAATCTATGCGGTCGTTTTCATGGACGCTATCCATTACCATGTCCGTAATGAAGGCAGGATTGTAAAACGTGCGGTTTATGTCGCTATCGGAATCGACATGGAAGGGCATAAAGACGTGCTCGGCATGTATGTAGGGCAAAATGAGAGTGCAAAGTTCTGGCTTTCCATTTTGAACGGACTGAAAAACCGTGGCGTAGAAGATATCCTGATCGCATGCGTAGACGGCCTGACAGGCTTTCCACAGGCGATTGAAGCCGTTTTCCCGGATACTGAGATCCAACAGTGTATCATTCATCAGATCCGGAATACGACAAAGTTCGTTTCTTATAAGGAACTCAAGCCGTTGATGGCTGATCTGAAACGTGTATATGCAGCTCCAACGGAAGAAATCGCACGGGCTGAACTGGATAGTTTTGATGAGAAATGGAGCGGGAAATATCCCAAAATCGCAAAATCATGGAAGGATAACTGGGCGAATCTTTCAACGTATTTCAAGTATCCGGAAGCGGTCCGCCGCTTAATCTATACCACGAATACCATCGAGGGATTTAACCGGCAGCTGCGGAAGGTCACGAAATCCAAGACGGTATTCCCTTCGGATGAGAGTCTCCTGAAAATGCTGTATCTGGCCATGGTGGATATCACGAAAAAATGGACTGGACACCGACAGGATTGGGGACAGATCCATTCGCAGCTGGAAATATTTTTTGAAGAACGATTATCCGGATTATAAGCTGTTTCTGGCCTTTCAGGGCTGGCCCAGCCAGCCCTGCTTGACATGTCTGGAAACTGCATTATAATACAAGCAAGGGCAGAACCTCAAAAAATCGGCTCTGCCCAGAATAACTAATGACATATCTTATATCAGTTTTTTGAGTTTACACAAAACTTGAAACGGTCTCGCAGACTCCCACATTTCGAAGGAAGTGAAGCTCCATCGTGTAAGCGATTGGTATCATAAAAGGAACCTTCTTTAACGCTCACAACTTCTGCGTTCACAGATATCACTGCAGAAAAACAAAATGTATGCAGAAAAACTTTGGGATACTCCCTTTCATATTGCTATTTCTTCTTTAACACTAATCTTCATAATGATATTTACATGAGTATATAATCAGATTTTGGTTACTATCTATATTATAAACTAATCTGTGTTCATCTGTAATGCGTCTGCTACATGCTTTACGATGCTTTAACGGCTCCGGCTTGCCTATGCCACTTAAAAGCCCATTACGGTCGATATTTTTAATAAGTTCATTGATACGCTTTACCGTCTTTTTATCTTCCTTCTGCCAATCAGTATACTGTTCCCAGGCAGTAGGTGTAAATACAATGTTCATTTATTCATATGACTCCAATTCTGTAATAGTTTTTGTAATGAATCCACCCGCTTCGGCTTCTGCCATAGATTTATCTATCATAGCGAGGTAATCGGCGTTTCTTTTGGCTTTCATCAATTCATTGTATTCATTTTCGGATAACATGACGATATTTTCATTTTTAGGTCTTGATATAATTAAGGTTTCACCATTAAAAACCTTGTCGCATAAGGCTTTGAAATTATCTCTCACATCCATACTCCGCACTGCTAACATATAAAAACGCTCCTTTCTGTACGAAAAATCGTATGTGTTTTCGTACTTTCATTATATGATTTTTTTGTCTCTATGTCAATATGAGGATAAATGCAAAAATATCTTATTTGCATTTAAAACATAATTATACTATAATTATGCTATTTTTAGGAAATGTTGACATAATAGTTATAGAAGTATTAATGTCGCTCCCTGATATGCGGCTGATAAATGTTCGAGATTACAAATAGTACCGCTTCCTGATATGCGACTGATAAATGTTCAGGAATAAAATGTATGTGTAAAGCCCTGTCACAAATGGGGCTTTACTCTTACTCAATATGAAAAATTCAAGAGATAACCGTATAGCTTCTGATGTAATAAAAAATGCACGAGAAGTCTTAGCTATGGCAAAGCATGGCACAAAAGTTATTTTTTCTAATGTATTTAAAATATATGACGCTCTTGAATAACTTATATCGAAACGTATTGTTCCATTGGAACTCTACAGCTCTGGCTCTCAGGATTCCATCCTGAGAAGGATAGCAAACTATCCGATACGTTAAATCTTGCTATCTGAGAAAATAACTGTTATTATAGTGCATAAGATGGTGTGCAAGATGAAGGAGAGTTTAAAGATTGTGTTATCTGATTGCTAAAAGAATTGATGATGTTGGATGCGTTGCTTTAAAAACAGCACATGGAAAGCATCTTTCAGAATTTAAAAGAGGAATTGAAGCCAAAATTGGATATGAAAAAATTCAGCTTGTAACGATTAGCAGACCTTCTGCTTACGGGGAGTATGAACCGTATCATTTCGTGGATACAGAAGAAGAGTTTGTACACGCAA
>ENA-ORRR01001827-ORRR01001827.1-human-gut-metagenome-genome-assembly--contig:-NODE-1827-length-12435-cov-2.71575_pt1 | contig 12435 bp, 9 predicted proteins | sample MGYA00242182_ERZ509148 | MGnify/ENA primary metagenome ERZ509148 (study PRJEB26280, sample SAMEA2338674) | human gut metagenome | biome: human gut; feature: human-associated habitat; material: faeces... | reverse complement strand
CCGATGTGCCACAATAAAGCTGGTACGTCCCCTCATCATACTCTGAAACGCTTCCTGAATCTTCATTTCTGTACGGGTATCGATCGAAGAGGTTGCCTCGTCCAGAATCAACATATCCGGAATTCTGAGCATAACTCTGGCAATACACAAAAGCTGCTTCTGCCCCTGTGACAGGTTTCCGCCCTCTTCTTGAATCAGCGTATCATACCCCTGCTCCATTCTCCGGATAAACCCATGCGCATGAGCCGCCTTTGCCGCCGCAATGATTTCTTCCCTTGTGGCATCTTCTTTTCCATACGCAATATTCTCTGCGATCGTTCCTGCTTTCAGCCAGGTCTCCTGCAGAACCATTCCAAAGTTGGCCCGCAAACTGTCTCTTGTAATATTCTGAATTCCGGTATTGCCGACACGGATCTCTCCACTTTGAATATCATAAAAACGCATCAGAAGATTGATCAGCGTCGTCTTTCCGCATCCCGTCGGTCCTACAATCGCAATTTTCTGACCCGGCTTTACATTCAGGTTCAGATCCTGTAAAAGCTTAATCTCCGGATTATAAGAAAAACTGACATGTTCCAGTGTCATACTGCCGTCTGGATTTTTCAGTTCGATCGCCGATGCCGCATCCGGCTCTTCCGGTTGTTCCTCAATAAAGTCAAATACCCGCCGTGCGCATGCCAGTGCATTCTGAAGCTCTGTGACCACACTTGAGATTTCGTTAAACGGCTTTGTATACTGGTTTGCATAGCTTAAAAAGCAAGACAGCTGCCCCACCGTGATCCCGCCTCCGATTGCGGTAAACGCACCTGCAATACTAACCCCTGTATACACCAGTCCGTTGACAAACCGGGTACTCGGATTCGTAATGGACGAAAAGAAAATCGCCTGCAGGCTGACTTTCTGGAGCTTTTTGTTGATCGTATCAAACCTCTCCACTGCCCGGTCACCGTATCCAAATGCCTGCACAACCTTCTGATTTCCCACCATTTCATCGACAAGGGATGTCATCTGTGCTCTGGTCTCTGACTGTGCTTTAAAAAACACATAGGTTCTCTTCGCAATAAAGCTTGCCACAAACAAAGATACCGGCGTGATCAGGATTACAACCAACGCAATCTTCACATTGATCAGGAGCATAAATACCAGGGTTCCCAAAATCGTCACCACACCGGTAAAGAACTGAGTAAATCCCATGAGGAGTCCATCCGAAAACTGCTCCACATCGGTGATGATCCGACTGATGGTCTCTCCATATGCATGGCTGTCTACATATTTCAGAGGAAGCTTCTGCAGCTTTGCAAATGCCTTTGTACGGACATCCTTAACTACCCGATACGTAATGTGGTTGTTGCACAGATTCATCAGCCACTGCGCAGCGCTTGTTATAACAATAATCCCTGCCAGCCTGAACAGAATCCTGCCGATCGCGTCAAAATCCACACTTCCTTTTCCAATAATCAGATCCACAGCATTACCGATCAGAATCGGAGCATACAATGTCAGCAACGCAGAAATACCCGCAAATACGAATGATAGCATCAAAAAATGCAGATAGGGCCGAATCAGCCAGAGTATCTTTTTCCATACACTTTTTTTCTTTTTATGCATACTGAACCCCCTCCTCTTTCGAAAACTGAGACCGACAGATTTCCTGATAGACACCGCACGCTCCAAGCAGCTCTTCATGATTGCCGTATCCCACCATCTTTCCGTCATCCAATACCAGGATCTTATCGGCATGCATGACAGAGGATGCTCTCTGCGATACCAGAAATACGGTCATATTTTCCGTATCCTGGGACAATGCTTTTCGAAGTGCCGCATCTGTAGCGAAATCAAGCGCAGATGCACTGTCATCCAGAATCAGTATCTGTGGATTTTTCACCAGTGCTCTTGCGATCGTCAGCCTCTGTCTCTGCCCTCCCGACAGGTTTTTTCCGCCTTCACTGACAGGAGCATTCAGCCTTCCCGGCTTCTCCTCCACAAACTCCAAAGCCTGTGCGGTTTTTAATGCTGCATACATCTCCTGTTCAGATGCCTGCTCATTTCCCATTTGAAGATTACTCTTTATGGTACCGGAAAACAGCACTGCCTTCTGCGGAACCACTCCGATCTGTTTTCGCAGAGCCTCTGTCCGGTATTTTGAAATCTCCAGTCCATCGATTTCGGCTTTTCCCTCTGTCACATCATAAAACCGGGGAATGAGATTGACCAGAGTTGTCTTGCCGGAACCTGTCCCTCCAATGATTCCAATCGTCTCTCCTGCTTTCGCGGTAAAAGAAATATCCTCCAGCGCCGACTCCTGACTGCCCGGATAGCAGAATGTCACGTGTTCCATCTTTACTTTCACGGCTTCCGCTTTCGCCTCTGCTTTCTCCCACTCTCCGTCCACAAGCTCGGATCTGAGTGCAAACACCTCATTCAGACGGGCTGCAGATGCTACTGCTTTTGTAAAGGAAACAACCAGCGCCAGAAGAATCTGGGACATATAATTGACCAGGGCGATTACCTCTCCCTGTGTCAGCAGCCCTTCATATACCTGTCCGCCCCCATACCAGACAACCGCAATAATCCCGGCGTTGACGATAATATATGTCATCGGATTCAACAGCGCTGAAATCCGTCCGGTCAGAAACTGTAGCTTCATCAGTATCTCACTCTTTGTATCAAACTCTTCCTGCTCTTTCTTCTGTGTACAAAACGCACGGATCACACGGATTCCCGCCAGATTTTCTCTGGTAGAGACAAGCACCTGATCCAGTGCTTTCTGTACTTTTTTATACAGCGGGATCGTCACGATCATAATACCGTAGATCACAAGCGCCAGAAGCGGAACTGTCACGACAAAGATCAATGCGGTCTTTACATTGATCGTAAATGCCATGACCATTGCACCTACCACAATAAACGGCGATCGCAGGAACAGACGAAGCACCAGATTGACACCGGACTGTACCTGATTGATATCACTTGTGATCCTGACAACCAGCGTGGCGCTGCCAGCCTTATCTACTGCCGCATAAGAAAGCTGTTCAATGTGGCAGAACAGATCATGCCGAAGTTCTGTTCCGAAACCGACAGCTGCTTTTGCCGCAAAATACTGCGCCAGCAGGGAACACAAAAGTCCCATTACACCAAACGCCACCAGCAATGCCGCCATCTTCCAGATATACGGGATATCCCGGTTCTGAATTCCGATATCAACAATTCTTGCAGTGACTAATGGCACAATCAATTCAAATACCGCCTCTAAAAGTTTAAACAGCGGTCCGATAATACTTTCCTTTTTATAGTTTTTCAAATAAGGAATCAATTTTCTCAACTTTTCATCCTCCTTGTTCTATGGTTACTGTTCACAGCAATCTAAATTTTAGCAGATTTCAGGTTCTGTTGACAAGGTGCAAATCTTCTTTGACAGTCTGGCGTGAAGCAACTATAATAGGTCTATCATCAGAATCGGAGGAATCCTGTTATGTGGACAAGAAAACATCTGAAACATCAGGCAAAAAAATCACTAAAGAGCAACTATCAGAAAATGGTATCTGTCTGTTTTCTGATCGCATTTTTAACGACCTCATTTGCATCTTCCACTTTTATTTTCCGGCAGTTTCGCCCGGGACTGCAAACAATTTTTGTTCAGACACATCTGAATTTTCCAGATGCCTCCAATTCCTCGATCGCAACAGACACGCTGCAGCACGTATTTCAGATTTCGTTTTCCGGTGCACCACTGGCAACTCTGTTCGAACACATCCTCAATATATATACCAGTGGAAGATCTTTTATCTTTGCCACTTTAAAGACTGTCAACGAGGCCTTCCTTGATCCGTTTTCCACCTCGTTTTTTCTGCTTCTCCTGGGGGTATTGCTCTCTTTTCTCTACACTGTCTTCATTCAAAACGTGCTGCTTGTCGGAGAAGCCCGTTTCTTTCTGGAGGCACGCACTTATCAGCAGACAACGATCAGTAAGCTTTTCTTTCTTTACAAAGTGAACTTCTTTTCCCACCCTGCATGGATCATGACCTGCCGTTGTGTTTTTCAGACTTTCTGGAACCTGACGTTCATCGGCGGCATCATCAAAAAGTACGAATACAGCATGATTCCTTATATACTGGCTGAGAACCCGACGATGGGACGAAAGGATGCATTCTTTTTATCCAGACAGCTGATGCGCGGAAACAAATGGCGGATGTTTCTTCTGCATCTGTCTTTTATCGGATGGAGCATTCTTTCTCTCCTTACATTCGGTATTCTGGATTTTCTGTTTGTCAATCCTTATCAGACAGCCACCGATGCTGAATTATATATGACCCTGCGAAAAAATTATATCCGGTCCCGCGCTCCCCGTTACGAACTGTTTAATGATCCACTTCTGGAACAGGAGCTTTCTGATGACGAGCTACTGATCCGCAAAGCGCTTTATGACGATTCCGAAGGACCTTATACAAAGATTGCCTATTTTGAACCACATCAGTATCCGGCCTTTCTGTTTTCTGTCCAGCCGCCGGTCCGTGCTGTGCATCAGCCTCTGGCTCCGACCGGTTTCTATCACCCGCTGACACTGGCCTCGCTGTTCTTTCTGTTTTCCATTCTTGGATGGATTCTGGAAACACTGAGCTATCTCACAATGGAAGGGGTCTTTTTGAACCGTAGTATTCTGCTTGGTCCATGGATTCCTCTTTATGGAATTTGCGGTGTTCTCAGCGTAACGATGCTGCACCGATTTGCAAAAAATCCGATTCTGGCATTCTGTATGAACGGGTTATTATACTCTGTGATTGGATACCTTTCAGATTTTACAGTCCAGATGATCTGGCACGCAGACCTGCACAAAATTTCTCAATACTTTCGTCCATCTCTGCTGCCTCCGTTTTTTTCGGATGCACCTGCCAGTATTTCATCGCACCAAAATGGAAACAGGTTACCAGAAAAATCCCGCTCTGGTTCCTGCTTTGCGTATGTGTTCTGCTGGGAATGCTGATGTTGCTGGATGTCTTCTTTGCCTTTTATCGATAATCCACAACTTCTGCGTGGAATAACGTTGCTTTTTTGTACGAAAAATAATATAATTTACTCATCACAATTATTTAACGAAAGGGATATGACTATGAAGAAAAGAGTTGTCGTTGCACTGGGACACCGTGCTCTTGGAACTACATTGCCGGAGCAGAAAGTCGCAGTAAAAAATACATCAAAAGTAATCGCAGATTTGATCGAAGCCGGATTTCAGGTTGCGATCACCCACAGCAATGCTCCACAGGTAGGGATGATCCACACTGCCATGAATGAATTCGGACAGCGTCATGAAAATTATACAGCTGCACCGATGTCTGTATGTTCTGCCATGAGCCAGGGCTATATCGGATACGATCTCCAGAACGGAATCCGGGAAGAACTGATGAACCGCGGAATCTACCGTACAGTCAGCACTGTATTGACACAGGTGATCGTAGATCCTTATGACGAGGCTTTCTATACACCAACCAAAGTTCTCGGACGTTACATGAGCGCAGAAGAGGCCAACGAAGAGCGTAAAAAAGGAAATTATGTGATCGAAGAAGCCGGAAAAGGATTCCGACGAGTCGTTTCCGCTCCGCATCCTGTGAAGATCGTGGAACTGGATGCAGTCAACGCACTTCTGGATGCTGATCAGGTCGTAATCGCTGCCGGTGGAGGCGGAATCCCTGTACTGGAACAGGATAATCACTTAAAAGGCGCCAGCGCAGTCATTGAAAAAGACCTGACTGCCGGAAAACTTGCAGAAGGTGTGGATGCCGATCAGTTGATCATCCTGACAAGTGTAGAGCAGGTATGTATCAATCTCGGAAAAGACAACGAAGAAAAACTGGGAGAAATCTCAGCTGCACAGGCAAAAGAATATATGGAACAGGGACATTTCGGAGTCTACAACATGCTCCCGAAATTCCAGGCTGCCGTTGAATTTGTAGAAGAAAGGGAAGGACGTACCGCTCTGATCACATCTTATGACAAGATCAATGATGCACTCAAGGGTAAGACCGGAACTACGATTCATGCTTAAGTAAAATAACCCCCAGGAGAATCATGTTGATTGAGATTCTCCTGGGGGTTTTGATTTTGAGACTCATCTTCTCCCAGATATTATCTTCCACACAGTCGGAAAATATGTTTTCATAAATAATTCCATAAAATAACAAAATACTACTACCACAACAGGTATGAACAGAAATATAATTCCACCTACATACATACTATTTCCAAAAAGCAAATTGGTTAGTTTATTAATAAAAAGTGCCATTATCTGATGAACTGCGTAAATAACAAATGTATTTTTCATCCATCCCGGAGCTTGTGCCAACTCTATTGCTGAAATGAAGTACCATAAAAAAGCAGCCCCACACATTTTATATATATAAATCCATCCATTCTCCCCGTAGACAAAAGATAATACAAAGCTGAAACACATACCAATCCCCAAAATCACTACAGGTAAATACTTCTTCTTTGGCATTATAATTTCTGTCCAGTGAATTCCAATATAGCCACCTGTCAAATAGTAGAAACTCCATCCCAAAATGTCACCTGTTTTCACTGGAATATAAGATACAAGTACTCCGGAAAAATTGATAACCAGAACCAGTATTACTACAAATAATCCCACCCATTTCTGCCGCAAAACCCCATAAATAATGGGACTCATAAATGAAAACAAAATCAAATATAACATAAACCAAAATACTGGATTATATTTGTAACAGAATACTGCATTTATGAATTCCTGTAACGAAAACGGTACTGCGGTATCGAACAATTGTCCAAAATACGGAATTCGCCGTGCTACAAAATGCAAAATATAGTATAAAAAATTCCATATCAAAAACGGAATGACAAGGCTAAACACTCTTTGTTTCAGTTTTTCTGTAACTTTTTTCCATGTCAAATTCCTATAAAACAGATATCCTGAACACATAAAAAATCCCGGAACTGCCAGACAGGCAATTCTCTCAACCAAAAACCAGATTGCATGATTAATCCACGCTACTGGTTCTATAAAAATATGCATATTCTGTGCATGAATGCACACAACAAGAATGCATAAAGTAAAATTGTACCATAAAACGTTATTCTTAAACTTTTCTTCTTTCATTTTTCTATCCCAGAATTATTCTCACTACTGCTGATATGAAGAAAGATCTATTTCTTCAATTTCATAGTTATCTTTCAGACTTGCTATCTCCTGTGTGTAGAATGAATCGAAATAGGCATATCCATTTGAAAATTTCATAGTTCCTATATCAAATTGTAAGTCTCCATCTTTCGTTAATATCAAATCTTCACAGGCAATGCGAATATAACAGTTCTGGTAATCTTCTTTCGGACCAAACACGTGCATTCCCGTCACGTTAAAAGAATACGTGATATACATCTTATTCTTAGTTTCCCACAAGGATGTAATCCCGTCTTTCATATGGCAAAAATATGACTTCTCTAATTGTAGCTCACTAATTGAATCAAACCGTTCCATTGTACCAGCCAGTTCATTCCCTTTGTAAAAGGACGTACTTAATTTACCGGTTTTTAAATTAGCTTCTACCATATCTTTTGCCTGATTCATTATTTTCTTTAAATCTTCTTCTGGCAAATCTTCAAACTTTTGCACATAGGAGTCTACTTTTTCCACCTTATATTCTTTGCTTGTATTCTCAAATACATATCCCTGCTCTTCCAATTCGCTTGGAATTGTTGCGGTCACAGTAACCGTGTCTCCTTTTTGTATATCACTTGTTTTATCTGCCTGAAAGCTTATTTCTGACAAAATCTTGTCTTTAGACATATTTCTGATTTGTACTGCGGCATCTGGTGATGCACCTGTAAATTCTACAATCACATCCTTAAATAACTCTTCTTGACTGATAACAATTGCTGTCTGCAATCCACTGACTTCCTTTTTTATTTCACTAAATTTAAATTTAATACCTAATTCTTTTGCTTTTTCCTCATCAATTATTGATTTTACTGTTATTTTATCTCCATTTTTTAAATTATCTGCCGGCTGCACCTGAAAATTAACACAATTTTCTGCCTGATCTATCTTCGATAATCCATCTACCGCACTTCCCAAATCTTCTATATTTTCTATATCCTTATCTTTCACCTCAATATTCAATTCTTTTGCAAGCAAAGTTTCCATCTTGTCATAATCAACTGTGACCTCAGCTTTTCCTTTCCCATCAATTCCGGAAACTTTCACCTCTACACAATCGTTTAGATCAACCGTTTTCCCACAACCTCCTATTACGAATGCACTTAAAATAATTCCTGAAATAAGCCCCGCTCTTTTCACTATTTTTTTCATACCCTTTTCTCCTTTTGTATTATTGTATTTTTATGATTACATCCTCTTAGACGTATCATTCTTTTCCGAGGTTTTATAATTTCCCATCTTTTTTATATTATTATTTAGCATATATTGCTTAATAATACAAATTTAGCATACATAGTTAAAAAAAGCAATACAGGAACAAAAATAGCTGTGAGGCATACTCCACAGCTATTTTTGTTCCCGTATTGTTTTTTTCGTCACCTCTAATATTCTGAGCAATAATTTTTTCTCTTGCACTGTACAATCAGATAACAACTTTTCAAAATCTTTGTCTAAATAGGACGAGGATATCGCCGAAAGACTGTCACAAAGAAGTGCATCAATCCCTATTTCTAAAACATTGCAAATCTTTATCAGTGTTTTGAGCGAAGGACTATGTGTGCCATTTTCCAGATGGGAAATAGAACTTGTGGCAGAATCAATTTTTTCGCTCAATTCCTCTTGCGTCATGTGTTTTTTTATACGTGCTTCTTTTAGTCGCTCCCCCAATTTGGTATAATCAAGTTCATTCTTCAATATCAATCCTCCTGCAAATGTTCTGTTGTTATTCTACAGCACATTATGCTATTATTTTAATATCTTATACAGCATAACATGCAGTATACTAACATTAAAATAATTTACTTTTTAAAACCTGTTGCCAACATCTATCGTCATCATTATAGAACGGAGGTAATAGGAATGAAGGATGACTATTTTACAATACTTTTTGCAAAATTAGTAGAAAGCGGACAACTAGATTCCGAAACCGCAAAAAAGCTCTTACAACAAATTTTAAAAATCCTTAATGAAGAAAATGAAACACCTGACAAACGTTAACAGAAATACACTATGCTATGGGAAGGAGAACTTATGAACTGTTATAAATGCGGAGAAAAGGTAAACGATGAAATCACTCTATGTCCAAACTGTGGTACATATTTACAAGCCACTCCTGAATTGATCCAACAGGCTATTTCTAATGATCAGTCTGCTATTGAATCACTTTATCATATCGCATACAGCAACGTATATTACACTGTACATGCTATGATAAAAGATCCGGACACTGTTCTTGACCTGGTCCAGGACAGTTTTATCAAAGGATTCAACAATTTATCACAATTAAAAAATCCTGAAAAGTATTGTTCCTGGATGAAAAGAATTGCACATAATCATACAATTGACTATTTAAGAAAAACAAAATCTGTTGCTTTCTCTTCTATCACTTATTCCAATTCTGATGAAATATTGGATTTTGAAGATGATAGAATTGAAAATATTCCAGAAATAGCCATTGATCAAAAAGAAACAGCTCGTCTGATAGACAACATTCTCAATTCTCTATCAGAAGAACAACGAGTTCCAATCGCCTTGTATTACTATGAGCAAATGTCCATAAAAGAGATTGCCCACTTGCTCAATTGTTCAGAAAACACCGTGAAATCGAGGCTTGCTTACGGACGAAAAAAAATTGAACTGCAAGTCAGAGAACTGGAAAAAAGAGGAACTAAGCTTTATGGTCTTGCACCACTTCCATTTTTCCTCTGCCTTTTCAAAAATGCAGCTACTCCAATACCACCCACGCTTTCTAGTGAGATCTGGCAGGCATTATCAATGGCAGATAAACCAACCGCCCTCAACAATGTAAAACCAACCACCGCATCTCTAACTGCTACTAAAGGCTTCATCACCAAAATCATTTTGGGAATTACAGCAGCTGTTACCATAGGTGGTGGTCTCTTTGCATCTTTTCAAAATAAGGAAACTCCATATGATTGGGAAAAGTATGTAAATGAGACAATGATTCCCTCTTATGGAACAATAGATGACGGAACCTATCAAATTGATACTATGGAACATGAGCGTTTTTTAACATGGGAAAAAGAAATACACGGTCTTTTGAACTACAGTATTTTGGACTTTGATCATGATGGAGAAAATGAACTTCTTGCCGTTTTTCTGGAACCATATGCAAATAATAACAGTGGAGTACAAACTCCTCAGAAGCAGCTTATACTTCGTATGTACGAACATGAGGATGGTACTATAAAAAATACTGCTGAGTATAAAACATTTGCTGACCCTGTTGATATCGGCGGTAGTATTACGGAAAATGGAGTATTTTTAAAAGAAGATAAAGATAAAACATATATTTGCATTAGTATTTACCGATATCAGTATAGAACAGCCTGGACAATTGCAGAAACTCACATTTTAACATATGATCGCTCATTCCAAGAATACACCGGAACTCAGGAACCTATCTGCTTCATAGGGGATAAAGCGAGTACTCCCACCGGGGATGTTTATTCCGAATCCCAACTCGCCGAGATGAAAAATGTAGTAGACCAAATGGCTCGCAAACTTGAGGATATCGGTCTTACAAACTCGGCCAAACAGATGCATGAAACATTTATGCAAAGATTGGATCTGACAGATGCATCCGATGATTTGCTTGTATATATCACCGGTCGTGATGACCGTGCTTATAAATACTATGGCCCTTACGAAGGAAATGAGTCCATAGCCTCTGAAGATGTGGAATATTACACCGCAATTTTTACTTACTCTGGTCACTAACAACCGCACACCGGCTAAACCATAGTCGGTGTGCCTAAAAATAATTTTTCTTATCCTTATTCCACCTCTTGTCTGCCCATTATTTTATTGGAATCGGATGATAAAAACAATATTTAGAAGCAATAGAAAACCCCAGATGAAGAAATTCATCTGATTTCTCCATCCAGGGTTTCACATTTCTCTATTTCAAATTTTGACTTCTTCTGTTTTTCTTACAATCTGCAGCATCCCGCTTTTTAACAACACCGGACGCAGTGCATTATACAGAACTGCCACCAGAATCGTAGATACAACTGCATTCACAAATGTGGTTGCTGTACTCCATTTTGCAAGTACTTCTGCCATCTGCTGCGGCTGTCCTAAAATATACTGTTTGTAAAAATATCCTACCAATGGGTCCGCGATCACGTTAAATCCCAGTCCTGCAACGGATGCAAGGACACTCCAGCGAAATACATATTTCTTATCTGTACTTTCATTAATTTTCCCGATACGATGTGCCACAAGTCCTACGATCAGACCAATACAGAGCTTCAACACAAATGTCTTTGGTGCTCCTACGATATAAATCGGATCCAGAACATCTGCGATCGTCATCCCAATTGCGCCGGCCAGTCCGCCGTACCAACCGCCTAAGAGCAATGCTCCCAGAACACAAAATGCATTCCCGATATGAAGGGATGTAGCATCTCCACCCGGCATCGGGATCTTAATCTGCAAAAATGTAAATGATACAAAGCAAAGTGCTGCCAAAAGTGCTGTCTGTGCCAGTTTTACTACTGTCTGCTTTCTCTTTTCCATCGTTTTCCCTCTTTTCATTTTTGATGGTCTTATCCTACCACCAAAGTGGATAGATGAAAATGTCCAGTTATTGTATTTTTAACCAGTCCAGTTTGATTATTTCTGATTTGCCGGCTCTACCGCAACAGATTTTCCTTTGATTTTCGTATGATTCATTGCATTGAGTACATCCCGTGCATATTCTCTCGGAACTTCTACAAATGTATACTTATCAAACATATCGATCGTTCCGATCAGTTTTCCCGGAATTCCGCTTTCACCGGCAATTGCGCCCACGATATCTCCCGGTTTTGCTTTGTTTTTCTTACCGATATTAATAAATAGACGAACCATTCCGGCTTCTTCTGCCCCGGTATCACCAAATTCCATATCTTTTTCTTCTGTCTCCTGCTGTCCGGAACAGTATTTTAAAAATGCTGCTGCCAGATCCATTGCAGTATAATCAGATTCATTGACACGTTCTTCAATGATCTGAAGGAATTTTGTCAGATCTTCATTTTCAATGATCTGTTCAATCTCTTCCAGCACATTTTCCATCTTTGTATTTGCAACATCGTTTAAAGACGGTACTTTCTGTGCATAAATTTTCGTCTTGCAGTAACGCTGAATCTCTTTCAGCTTATAAACTTCTCTTCCGGAAACAAAAGAGAACGAACGTCCCACGCGTCCGGCACGTCCGGTTCTTCCGATACGGTGCACATAATATTCAT
>ENA-ORRR01001821-ORRR01001821.1-human-gut-metagenome-genome-assembly--contig:-NODE-1821-length-12493-cov-3.97106_pt1 | contig 12493 bp, 10 predicted proteins | sample MGYA00242182_ERZ509148 | MGnify/ENA primary metagenome ERZ509148 (study PRJEB26280, sample SAMEA2338674) | human gut metagenome | biome: human gut; feature: human-associated habitat; material: faeces... | reverse complement strand
GTTACCCGGTGTGATCTCGTTACGGAAGGATTTACCGATCTGGCCGATACCAAACGGGATCTTTTTACGGGATGTTCTCTGTACGTTCTTGAAGTTTACGAAAATACCCTGTGCAGTCTCCGGTCTTAAATATACAGTATTCTTGGCATCTTCGGTAACACCCTGGAATGTCTTGAACATCAGGTTGAACTGACGGATATCTGTGAAGTTGTGTTTACCACAGCTCGGACATCCTACCTCGTGTTCTTTGATGAAGTCCATCATCTTCTCCTGGGACCATGCATCTACGCTTCCCTCAATGGCAATGTCATGCTCTGCACAAAAGTCCTCAATGAGTTTATCTGCACGGAAACGCTCATGGCACTCTTTACAGTCCATAAGAGGATCAGAAAATCCGCCAAGATGTCCGGAAGCGATCCATGTCTGCGGGTTCATAAGGATCGCACAGTCAACACCTACATTGTACGGAGACTCCTGAATGAATTTCTGCCACCATGCACGTTTTACGTTATTTTTAAGCTCTACACCGAGATTTCCATAATCCCATGTGTTTGCCAGGCCGCCGTAGATCTCGGAACCCGGGTAAACAAATCCTCTGGCTTTTGCAAGAGCTACGATCTTTTCCATTGTCTTTTCCATGATTTCTCTCCTCTTGACTTGCAGCTGTTCCGCCAAATGCGTCCGGAAAGCTCCGGAAAAAGCTGCTTTTTTACATTTTTGGTCTTATTATACTAGTATCCTCATGATTTTTCAAGGATATTTCCATTTGCATTGCTTCCTGTCCTGCTTTTGAAAAATAAATCGTTACGGTTATTCCGCAGCCGGCAGTGATCTATCTCATCAATTCCAGGATCTCCAGACTTTTAAACCGCTTGTCTGTATTCAGCTCCGTATACCGGTAAATGTGGCGTTCCAGTTCCCGCAGCACATCATCCCGCACTGTAAACGTATACAGCTTTGCCAGGGGGGACACGGCTATGTAGCGCATGGCATACAGGGCTGCCTCTGAGATCCGTTTCCGGTCCATGGCCATCCTGCTGCAGTCCGCACACAGGATCCCGTGCTCATCCTGGGAGAAAAAAAGCTCTCCATTTTCTTCTTCCGTAAGCTCTCTCCCGCAGCCTGCACACTGAAACAGCTGCGGCATCACGCCCTGGATCACCATAGTCCGCAGTTCATAGATACAGCGCACCAGCCGGTCTTCTATATGAGGATTCAAAATGGCTTTGATGGTCACATAGAGAAGATTCATCATCTCCTTCTCATCCGTTCCCTCTTTGCCAAAATAATCTGCCAGCTCCAGAAAATAATATCCATAGTAAACCCCCGGCTGCCGGGTGGCCAGCTCCACAAAATGATGCTGCACGCTGACCTGGTTCAGATTATAGCTTGTCCTTCCCTCATAAAGAGTAAAGCTTCCGAATACAAACGGGTTAGCTGCTGCCATGAACGGACTGTTCTGCCGTCTCGCTCCCTTGGCAAAAGCGGAGATCTTCCCCCTCTCTCTTGTGAGAAGGACGATCCGCTTGTCATAATCCCCTACCGGCATGGCAGAAAGTACCACTCCCTGTACGGTAATCAGATCACTCATTTTCAGATTTCTTTCTTATCATATCCAAAGTTCTTGATCAGGAAATCACTGTCTCGCCAGTTCTTAGTCACCTTGACCCAGAGCTTTAGGTTTACCTTTGCTTCCAGCATACGCTCCAGCTCATAGCGGGCATTGCTTCCGATCTTTTTCAGCATGGCACCCTGTTTTCCGATGATGATGCCTTTGTGGGAATTACGCTCGCAGATGATGGTCGCATCAATATCTATGATGTTGCTTCTTCCCGGACGTTTCTTCATCCGGTCGATGGCAACGGCGATTCCGTGAGGGATCTCCTCATCCAGTGCATGCAGAGCCTTCTCACGGATGATCTCTGCGGCGATCTGGCGCTGAGGCTGGTCGGTAACTGTATCCTCATCATAGAACATCGGTCCGTACGGAAGATATTTGAAAATACTTGGAATGATATCCTGTGTGTTTTTTCCGCGGAGGGCAGAGCAGGGAATGATCTCTGCAAAATCACAGATCTTACGGTAGGTATCGATCGCAGGAAGAAGCTCTTCTTTTTTTACCGTATCGATCTTGTTGATGATGAGAATCACAGGAACTCCAACCTTCTGCAGCTGCTCGGCAATGTGGCGCTCTCCCGCACCTACGAATGTGGACGGCTCCACCAGCCACATAATGGCATCTACTTCCTTCAGGGTTCTCTCCGCAACCTGTACCATGTATTCTCCAAGCTTGTTTTTTGCCTTGTGGATACCCGGTGTGTCCAAAAATACGATCTGTCCCTCATCACAGGTATACACGGTCTGTATCTTGTTTCTGGTTGTCTGTGGCTTGTTTGATGTGATGGCGATCTTCTGTCCGATAAGATGGTTCATCAGCGTGGATTTTCCAACATTCGGTCTTCCGATGATCGCAACAAGGCCTGATCTAAAATTATTATCCATTCTTTATCCTCTCATAATCCTTTCACAGCCTGCTATCCCATTTAACGGATAGCAGGCTTTGTTTCTCCTCAGCCGATCAGTGGCTTCACTTCCATGAATACATCTTCCGCCTTCTCTATTGCAGTCTCACTTCCTACTACGCAGATCTGATCATCGGAAAGTACTGCTTCTACAAGAGCTGCCAGTTTCTGGATATCCTCCTTCTGCGCTCCGAGGATCTGATTTCTTTCCTTCTGGAGCATATCCTCTGTAACATTGGAGAAATATGCGGTTTTTGAGATACTTCCCTGCATCTGCGGAGTTCTCGGCACATCCTTGTTGCTGATCGTTCCGATGATATATTTTGTCATCTCACGCTCGTCTGCCTCAAAGGCACGGATATAATCCGGCACTCCCTGGTATACTTCCAGGGTTCTCTTTAGATGGGGATCACGGTAGGATACCAGGAAGCTCTCTCCGTTTCTCTTAAAGCCGCTCATGCAGCCATACGCTCCACCCTTTACACGAAGGTTGATCCAGAGATAATCGTAGCTTAAGATCACTTTCAGGATCTCCAGTGCACCGGTATACTCCAGGCCTTTTTTGCGGAAGTTTCCGTTCTGTGCCACATACTGGACCTGGCCGGAGGTCTTGAAGGCTTCGTTTTTCTTTATGCAGGGGGCCTGCTTCACAGACTCCGGCTTCTGTCCATGAAACAAGACTTTTTTGATCCCGGCAGCCTGTGCTTTTACTACATCCAGAGATTCTCTCTCTCCGGTATAGCTTACACAGAAATTCTCCGGACGAATGACCTCTTCCATCACCTTACGGAGATTTTTCACGATCTCATCCTTGCAGCTGTCAAAATCCTTCTCCAGTTTTTCGATAAACTGATAATATCCGATTCCTGCCATCTCATCCTGGAATGCCGCCATCGGAGATGCGTAGGAAGCACCACGGAGAACGGCGGTGGAATGGCCTGCACTTGCAAGGCTGGCCTGGGCTCTGGATCTCACTCTGGCAATGATCTCGTAGAGACGTTTGGTGTCATCCAGCTTCGAAGTTGTAAGAACCTCCCGGATCATGGAAAACATGAAATCCATCTCCGGATATAACGCTTTTCCTCTTACGGCAAACATGGCACGGAATGCATCGGTATCCTGGGCATCATCAAAAACCTCTATCCCATAGGCAATACCACCGGTTCTCGCATTCACTTCATTAAACAGCTCGCCATACGTGTAATTCTCCGTATCCACTGCACCAAGCACAGATTTCAGAAGTCCCAGATAATGGACTGTATCAGCATCAAAGTCATGGATCTCAAAAAGAAGATCCGCATAACCGATACCATTGGTGCACACATCATGATACAGAAACAAGCTGTCCTCCACATGGTGCTCCTCGTTTGTCAGCCCTGCGATCTCTTTTTTGATGTCTTCTCTGGAGAGCATGGGGATGCAGGTCAGCGCTTCCGGAGCTTCCTCCGCTTCCTGATAAGCCTCCAGCGCTTTGGTATTCTCTACCATCCGGGTAAGCTCTTCATCAGAAAGGCTCTTTCTGTAATTCTCCAGCTTTTCTTCCAGTTCCTTATCCCTCTTTGCTGCAAGGCCCTTCTCCGGTACCAGGGAAAGGATCGCACCATGAGTGTTGCCCAGAAGATATTTTCGGATCAGCTCCTCAAAATATCCCTCTTCCAGGGCTTTCTTAAGGAACTCAAAGCCCTCCAGAAGCTGCACCTCACAGAACGGCTTCGTATCATCATAAAGCCAGCTGCTTAAAATATCCAGGCCATACATCAGCCCCTTCGGATAGGAAGAGAAGTCTGCTTCACGGAAACGGAATTCATAGTAATTGATTCCGGCTGTTACCGCCTTTTTGTCGATGCCTTCCTCTGCGATCTTTGTGAGGGTGTCACGGATCACTTTGACAAATTCCTCTTTCTGGCTTAAGTTAGCTCCCTTTGCCACGATGGAGAAATAGGTCTGTTTGATGCCATCCTCAAAAGAACCATAGATATCTTTGCCGATCTTTGCATCCAGAAGTGCCTGCTTCAGCGGTGCACCAGGTGCGCTTAAAAGTGCGTAATCCAGAACCTCGAAAGCAAGACTTAAGTTGATATCTGCTGCCTCGCCCACAACCATATTGTAGGAAAGATAGGTGTTATCCTCTTCTCCCTCATCCTCTGATACCGGATAAGGCTTCTGAATGTCCTTTACCTGAGCAAAGGCTTCCTGATCCCGGATCTCGGAATCAATGACAAGAGAATCAAAGGCAGACAGATAATGGCTGTCAAGAAATTCCAGCTTCTCCTCCATATCCATGTTTCCGTAGAGATAGATAAAGCTGTTGGACGGATGATAGTACTGTCTGTGGAAATCCAGAAATTCCTCATAGCTGAGATCCGGAATATTTACAGGATCTCCGCCGGACTCACAACCATAGGTTGTATCCGGGAACAGCGAATTCATGATCTCTCTCTCCAGAACATCATCCGGTGAGGAAAAAGCACCCTTCATTTCATTGTAAACGACACCGTTGTATTTCAGTGGGCCTACTTTTTTCTCCAGATGGTAGTTCCAGCCTTCCTGACGGAAGATCTCTTCTTTTTTGTAAATATTCGGATAGAATACCGCATCCAGATATACATGCATCAGATTCTGGAAATCCCGGTCATTACAGCTTGCTACCGGGTAGCAGGTCTTATCCGGATAGGTCATAGCATTAAGGAAGGTATTAAGAGAACCTTTTACCAGCTCCACAAAAGGATCCTTAAGCGGAAATTCCCTGGAGCCGCACAGTACGCTGTGTTCCAATATATGAGCAACACCTGTGCTGTTTTTCGGCGGTGTACGGAATGCAATGTTAAAAACCTTATTCTCATCACTATTCTCGATGAGCATCACTCTGGCTCCTGTTTTTTTGTGTCTCAGAAGCCATCCTTTTGAATGAATATCCTGAAGCTCCTCTTCCTTCAGGACTTCATATGCTTTCAGATGATTGGGATTCATAAAATAGTAACCTCCTGAATGTTTCTCTTCACACCCGACATGGATCTTCGTTCAAAAAATCTCAGAATATTTTATCGGATGCATGGCAACAAAAGGCTGCCTGAGTAGTCAGACAGCCTGAAACGGAAGCTCTCCGGCCTCCTAAATGTTTCCTTCGTTGGGATAATACTGCCTGTAGATTTCTCTGGCAGCTCTTGTGATGATTCCAAGCTCAGCTTCCATTCCAAGATTAGCCGGAAGCTCCACAGCTGTTTCCCTGATGTCTCTCTGGACCTTGGCCTTCGCACTGTCCTCCTTGATGTGGATCAGGCCGAAAATCGTTGTGTTATAGGATTTATCTGTCTGACAGAGATCCATGTAGACCAGAACCAGATGACAGCATTCCCGGTAAAGAAGCTCCTCATAAAGGCCGCCCCTTTCCTGGAGCTCCTGAAATTTCAGCTTCTTAAGATACTTGCCTATCTCTTTCTTCGCACTTCTTGTACCAAAGAATCTGGAAGCGGAATTCCGGTTAAACTCCATGGTCATCCAGAGACCGAGATAACCGTCTGCCCTGGTATCACCAGTCTCAGCTTTATCGCTGTAACGGATCTCCCAGAGTTCCTTGCGGATCCTGTTTTCTTCTGGTTCTTCTCCTGCTGCAATGGACTGCTCCAGAAGCTTCAGGCGCTCCATGGGATCTTTCTCTCTATAGTATTTCGCAATTGTTGGTGTATCCATTCATTCTTCCTCCTGATATCTGAATATTATATCAGACAACCTGCCAAAAATACACCCCTATCTGTGATTTCGAAGCTTTTTCCCAGGGCTTTTCACTTTTTTTCCGCGGTTATCACATAGATATACATTGCGGATATACCACAGGGTCTTATCCTCTCCGTATTTATCCAGGATTCGGAGAAGTCCCTCCAGCTCTTTCTTTGTCTGTGGATGGATAAACCACAGCTTCTCCTTGCTTTTCAGAAAATACTGCAATGGTTCATGATAGGTATATTCCTCGCCCAGATAGTTTCTGGATGCACTGATCCGGTCCATGACCATTTCCGCCACATATTTTCTGGGCATTCTGGCTCCCATGATCACATGCTCACCGTCAAGGGAATAGTCTACCCAATGTTCAAAATGGTGTCTGTTTCTTCCCTTATGGTGCAGCCAGGACATGGATACGCCGGTTGCCTCACGTTCTGCGTTGTTGGGGCTTCTTGTCCCCTGATAATATTTACAGCCTACCAGAAATTCCGTCGGGGAATATTTGGACAGGTCATGAAGCAACCCCTGCTTATATAACCCGATACGAAAACAATATTTCATCACCAGAAGCTTATGCCTCGTGATGGTCCTGAAGTGCAGCCACGGGTGCCATGATCGCATCTTTCTCCGCCTCCTGTCTGCCCAGCAATACCACAATGGCGCGGGGGCCTATTTCGATTGATTTTTTATATTCTTCTTCCTCCTCCAGACAGAATCCTGTTCCGTGAAGAGAGGTATCTGCGATTTTTTTCCAGCACATGCCTTCCGGGAGATTGGGCAGAGCAAGGCTCCGGTTTTCCCAGTGGAAATTATAGCCGATGTAAATAAAATCATCCTCTGCAGCCTCCAGATCCTCTTTTTCCCTTGCATAGGCTCCGTAGTACATCATACCAAGAAGCCTGCTGGTATTCTCATAGCTCAGATACCAGGCACGTTCCCCGTGAAGAGACACATCCGGGAACCCCTTGGTCAGATAATCTACCCCTTTCAGTTCCACCGGCATATGAAGAACGGGATGGGCTTTACGAAAAGCAATGGCATCCTTTACAAATTCCCTCAGTCCCTGGTTTCTGGAAAGGCCCTTCCAGTCTGTCCAGCCGGTAGCATTATCCTGACAGTAAGCATTATTGTTTCCGCTCTGGGAATTGCCGAATTCATCGCCGTGATAGATCATGGGAACACCCTGACTCAGCAGCATCATCAGAAAGGCATTTTTAATCTGACGCTCCCTCATCTGACGGACGGAAACCTTACGGGTAGGGCCTTCCACACCGCAGTTCCAGGAATAATTATAGCTGCTTCCGTCCTGATTGCCTTCGCCATTGGCCCCGTTATGTTTATAATTGTAGCTCACCAGGTCATTCATGGTAAATCCGTCCTGGCAGACCATGTAATTGATCACTCCATGATTCTCGCTGTTATGACGGATATGCCATGCTGCAGCCTCCACCATACCTTCATCGCTTTTCAGGAAACGGCGCATATCCTGAAGAAAATTCATATTGCTCTCCGCTCCGCAACGTCTGGCCGGAAGCTTTCCTCTGTAAAAATGATCAAAATCAAAGCCCTGGAAGATCAGTTTTGCTCCAGAAAGGATTCCATCCCGAAGAAGCATCTCCCGGTTAAAGCCCTCTCCCAGCACATGAAATCCATCTACATGGTAAAAATCTCTCCAGAACTGCAAAGCTCGAAGAGCCATCAGGCTGTCTGTTTCCTCCGGAAAATAGAATTCCATGATACAGGCAATGCCGTTCTTGTGCAGCTCCCGGATCATATACCGAAATTCCTGCTCCGGTTCCCTGGTGCTGCAGTAAGCACTCTTCGGGCTGAAATAGAAGCCGGATGCATAGCCCCAGTAATTCACTACATTTTCCTTTCGACGGGTCTTGATGTGTTCACTGCCTTCCTTCGGTTTACTGATCGGAACCTCACAGAATTCATAGGCAGGCATCAGTTCAATGGCATTGATCCCAAGTTCTTTCCAGTAAGGGATCATCTCTGTCAGGCCAAGAAAAGTCCCCTTATGGGAAACCATCTTTCTGGCAAGCTTCGTATAACCACGGACATGAAGCTTGTACAGGATCATATTTTCATATTCTACTGCCGGTGCAGTTTCATTTTCCCAGCCGGAAACATTCTCATTAAGGAAGCGACAGCGGACCTCCTTTTCCGGATCGTAAGGTACTCCGAAATGCTCTCTCCCGTGAAGTCCGTATGCATACGGATCCTGCACGATCTCTCCGTCTATTTTATAATTATATTCAAAATCCCTCAGAGAAGCACTGCACAGCTTTAGTGCCCACACACGTCCTGTATGGAAATCCTTTGGAAAAACGATCTCCACCGGTGCGGCAGCTCCTCTTTTTTTATATAAAAGCAGGGATACTTCAGAATCCTCCGATGCCTCCACTGCAAAATTATAACCGCCCTCCATTTTGTTGGCTCCAAGTATCAGCGGCTGACCTTTCTCCACTCGACCTAATCTGCGGCTTGCCAAGGCAACTCCTCCTTTTCTCTTTTTATTATTCAAATCCATAGAAATCCTTTTCACCGGATCCGTCACAGATCAATATCCAGCTCAACCGGGCAATGGTCGGATCCCATGATCTCTCCGTGGATCTTCGCATCCTGAAGCTTTTCTTTCAGAGAAGGGGAAACAAGGAAATAGTCGATACGCCAGCCGGCGTTCTTCTCTCGTGCACGGAAACGGTAGGACCACCAGGAGTAAACGCCCTCTTTATCCGGATAAAAATAGCGGAATGTATCAATAAAGCCACTCTCAAGGGCTCTGGTAAAGCAGGCTCTCTCTTCATCCGTAAAGCCTGCATTTTTGCGGTTGGTCTTCGGGTTCTTGAGATCGATCTCCTGATGTGCCACATTAAGGTCACCACAGCAGATCACCGGTTTCTTCTCCTGCAGTTTCAGGAGATAAGCCAGGAAATCCTCTTCCCATTTCATACGATATTCCAGACGGCGGAGCTCACTCTGGGAGTTGGGAGTATATACAGTCACAAAATAATACTCATCGAATTCCAGCGTGATGACACGTCCTTCTTTATCATGCTCCTCTATCCCGATCCCGTAAGCCGCAGATAATGGCTCCCTCTTCGTAAAAATGGCTGTACCTGAATAGCCTCTGCGGTTTGCGTAGTTCCAGTACTGATGATATCCGGGAAGTTCCAGTTTCACCTGTCCCTGCTGGCATTTCGTCTCCTGCAGACAGAAAATATCCGCATCCAGCTCATGAAAGCGTTCCTCAAAGCCCTTGGTGATACAGGCCCGGATCCCATTTACATTCCAGGAAATAAATTTCATATTTTTATATTTTCTCCTCATTTTTTCGTCATATTTTTATTATATCTCACATTGTCGGATTAAGCAAAAAATATTTTGAAAGTTTTCTCAGGCTCTCAAATATTTTGTTGCTGTTCTACGTCATATCTGTTAAAATGTTCTTTATATCATGCAGAGTTGCCCTCTTATTTACAGGCAACAGCAGAACGGAGGATTTTTTATGAGTGATGAATTTAACAAAAGCGGATGTGCACCAAGTGACTGCGCTTCCTGCACAGCTAACTGCGAAAGCAAGGTAGATGAGGCACATCATACCATCACCCTGACTATGGATGATGATACTGAGGTAGAATGTGCCATCCTTACTATTTTCCCTGTAGAGAACAAAGAATATATCGCACTTCTCCCACTGGATGAGAACGGCCAGAATGAGACCGGTGAGGTTTATCTCTACAGCTTCTCCCGCACAGCAGACGGCGATCCGATGCTGGCAAACATTGAAGATGATGAAGAGTACGACGCTGCCGCAAATGCCTTTAACGCAGTCGTGGAAAAAGCACGTGCAGACGAGGAGACAGACGCACCTCTCAGCTAAACAGTGCATTTATCGGAAAGCAGTAACTACACAAAACAAGCCCGGAAAATCGGATGTATGTGGTCTTCACACCTCCGCCTTCCGGGCTTTTGTTTTATTTTGTGGTACTTCCGAAGCCGCCGTTTCTTACTGCATCTGCATCGTCATCCACGGTGATTCCGTATTCCACAAAGATCCCCTGCATAAAACCGGTTCCTGCCGGGATCTGGATCGTTTTATCTTCTCTTGTATCGTTAGTCAGCTTGGCAAAGATATGACCTTCGTTGTCGGAAAAGAAATAATCGCTGTCAATGATTCCCACTGTGTTATTCAGCTGCAGCCGGAATTTAAATCCCAGTCCGCTTCTCGGATAACATTTCAGAACCCAGCCCTCTTCCATCTCTACACGGATACCGGTCGGTATCTTTACGATCTCACCTGGCTTCATGGTCACATCCACAGGTGCATAAAAATCATATCCTGCACTTCCGGTCGTAGCTCTCTTCGGAAGCTTCAGACTGTCGTAGATATTCCGGATCTCCTCTTCTGAATACTGTTCAAAGGTATCCTTCCAGTCCTTTGCAAACTGTTCAAAACTTACCTTGTGAAATTTCGCAATTCTTTTCATTTTTCGTTCCACTCCCAATAGGTAATTTCAAAAAAACCTCTGATCACTCCGTGTACAGAACCACACGGTTCTCACGAAGTGACGCCTGTACATCGATCACCCTCTGATTTGAGGAGCCTTTCCATTTCAGACGAACCTCTTTCTTGTCCACCTGAAATTCCCCGTCCACGCATACATCCAGATAATGGATGATCTCGTACTGCTGGATTTCTTCCCAGAGAGAACCCGTATACAGCCAGATCGTCTTATCCGGATACTTCTCTCTGATCTCTCTTGCAAGAGCTGTTACCTCAGCGATATTGGAAGGATGCAGAGGATCGCCTCCTGAAAAGGTGATCCCGCTAATATAATCCTTGTCCAGCTCTGCAAATATCTCAGCTCGCTCGCTGTCCGTAAAGGGCAGACCTCCATTCGGATCCCAGGTAATGGGATTCTGGCACTCCCGGCAGCCGTGTGAACAGCCGGCTACCCAGAGCACTACACGAAGTCCGTCTCCGTTTAACATATCGTCCTTGGTAATATTGTGGTATCTCATCATTTATGCTTCTTCCGGTACATCCTTCATGCTGAAGCTGATTCTTCCCATCTTGTCCTTGCCAAGGCAGATAACCTTAACTTTGTCGCCAAGTGTGAGAACATCCTCAACACGGTTGATCCTCTGTTTGGAGATCTTGGAAATGTGTACCATTCCCTCCTTGCCCGGTGCAAACTCAAGGAATGCGCCAAACTCTTTGATGCTGACTACGCGTCCTGTAAAGATCTGTCCTGCCTCAAACTCGGTAGTGATGATCTCGATCATACGTTTTGCTTCATCCATACCCTTCTGGTCTGTTCCGCAAATGGAAACTGCGCCGTCGTCTGTGATGTCGATCTTCACACCTGTACGCTCGATGATCGTGTTGATAGTCTTTCCTCTCTGTCCGACTACATCACCGATCTTCTGCGGGTCAATCTGGATCTGGATGATCTTCGGAGCAAACTCACCAACGCTTGTACGAGGCTTGTCGATACATTTCTCCATAACCTCTGTCAGGATATATTCTCTTGCCTCTTTTGTTCTGCGGATCGCTTCCTCAACGATCGGTCTTGTAAGACCATGGATCTTGATATCCATCTGGATCGCTGTGATTCCGTCATGTGTTCCGGCTACCTTGAAGTCCATATCTCCGAAGAAGTCCTCAAGGCCCTGGATATCTGTAAGAACGATGTAATCATCGTCTGTTTCACCTGTAACAAGTCCGCAGGAAATACCTGCAACTGGTTTTCTGATCGGTACACCGGCAGCCATCAGTGACATGGTAGATGCACAGATACTTGCCTGGGATGTGGAACCGTTGGACTCAAATGTCTCAGATACGGTACGGATTGCATACGGGAACTCCTCTTCTGTAGGAAGTACCGGTACCAGTGCTCTCTCAGCAAGTGCTCCGTGGCCGATCTCACGGCGTCCCGGTCCTCTGGAAGGTTTTGTCTCACCTACGGAGTAGGACGGGAAGTTGTAGTGATGCATATATCTCTTGGATGTCTCAAACTCATCCAGTCCGTCAAGACGCTGTGCCTCTGTAAGAGGAGCCAGTGTGGTAACGGTACAGATCTGAGTCTGTCCTCTTGTGAACATGGCAGAACCGTGAACTCTCGGGATGATGTCTGTCTCCGCTGCCAGCGGACGGATCTGTCTGATCTCACGGCCGTCCGGACGTTTGTGATCTTTGAGGATCATCTTGCGGACAGTCTTCTTCTGGTACTGATATACAG
>ENA-ORRR01001793-ORRR01001793.1-human-gut-metagenome-genome-assembly--contig:-NODE-1793-length-12622-cov-3.20132_pt1 | contig 12622 bp, 6 predicted proteins | sample MGYA00242182_ERZ509148 | MGnify/ENA primary metagenome ERZ509148 (study PRJEB26280, sample SAMEA2338674) | human gut metagenome | biome: human gut; feature: human-associated habitat; material: faeces... | reverse complement strand
AAGCCGCAGAAAGTGGCTGCGTGGTGATTGATTTAAAAGGGATTTGCTCTGCATTATCTGATGTACCCGTCGTAGTTCCTACAGTCAATGAAGAAAATCTGACTGAATTAAGACAACGTAACATTGTGAGTTTACCCGATCCGCAAGTGAGTCAATTAGCTTTATCTCTATTACCAATCGTTCAACAAACAAATTTAACGCAAGTCTTTGCAACGTCACTTTTACCGGCTTCTTATACGGACGGTGAAACCGTAAATAAACTTGCGGGTCAAACCGCTCGTTTACTGAATGGTATGCCATTAGAAGAAGGTGAAACTCGTTTTGCCTTTGATGTATTTCCACAACAAGCGGCTAATTTAAATCTGCAATTGCAAAAAATCTTCCCGCAGTTAGACAATGTGATTTTCCATCAAATTCAAGTGCCTGTATTCTACGGCATGGCACAAAAAGTGACCGCACTTTCAGATTATGAATTTGATTTCCAACCACAACAAAGCGAATTGATTAAATTACACGATAGCCTTGTTACCCCCGTGATTAACGGTGAAAATGAAAATGGTGAAGACAGCGTAAAATTGCATATCAGCCAACAAAGTGCGGTTGAAAATGGTATCGAATTTTGGACGGTAGCTGATGAGCAACATTTCAATATTGCCTTGTTAGGTGTGAAATTACTTGAGTCGATTTATCACCAAGGTTATTAATTTAAGTTAAGGGGATGACAATGCAACAATCTTTACTTGAGCGCCTTTTTTCGATTAAAGAAAAGGGTAGTACCACCAAAACCGAAATTATTGCCGGTATTACCACCTTCTTTACCATGGTGTATATCGTGTTTGTGAACCCATCTGTATTAGGTGATGCGGGAATGGATAAACAAGTTGTTTTTGTGACCACTTGTTTAATTGCTGCGCTCGGCACCATTGCGATGGGGTTATTCAGTAATTTACCTATCGCTCTTGCACCCGCCATGGGGCTCAATGCGTTCTTTGCTTATGTAGTCGTTGGCAAGCTTGGTTATTCTTGGGAAGTGGGCATGGGCACCATTTTCTGGGGCTCGATTGGTTTATTTGTTCTCACTTTATTCCAAATCCGTTATTGGTTAATGGCTTCTATTCCGCTTTCATTGCGCGTGGGAATTGGTGCAGGTATCGGCTTTTTTATTGCGTTAATTGGCTTTAAAAATATGGGATTGGTTGTCGCGAATCCCGCAACCTTAGTGGCATTAGGCAATTTGCATGATCCTAAAATTCTACTCGGCGTATTAGGTTTCTTTATTATCGTAGTTTTAGCTGCACGTAATATTTTCTCTGGTGTTTTAATTTCTATCGCAGTAGTGACTGGTTTAGCGCTTTTAATTGATGATCAAGTGACATTCAACGGTATTGTTTCTATGCCACCAAGTTTAGGTGCGGTTGTAGGAAAAGTCGATATTGCTGGTGCTTTAGATACGGCTTTGCTCGGCATCATTTTCTCATTCTTATTAGTAAACCTATTTGACTCATCAGGCACCTTATTAGGTGTAACCGATAAAGCAGGTTTCAGTGATGAGAAAGGTCGTTTCCCGAAAATGAAACAAGCTCTTTATGTAGATAGCGTGAGTGCGGTAGTCGGTTCTTATATCGGAACATCCGCTATCAGTACCTATATTGAAAGTGGTGCAGGTGTTTCTGTTGGCGGTAGAACAGGTTTAACTGCAGTAACAGTCGGTGTTTTATTCTTACTCACTATTTTCTTTTCACCACTAGCTAGTGTGGTGCCAGCTTATGCAACCGCAGGGGCATTAGTCTATGTAGGGATTTTAATGGCATCTAGTCTTATCCGTGTGCATTGGGATGATTTAACCGAAGCAACACCTGCTTTTATCACAGCAGCGATGATGCCATTTACTTATTCAATTACTGAAGGTATCGCATTTGGTTTTATTAGCTATTGCGTCATGAAGGCCTGTACAGGTAGAATACGCGAGATCAATGCCCCTGTATGGGTGGTGTCTTTATTATTTGTGGCCAAGTTCGTTTGGGTTGGCTGATTTCATAAAGGCGTAATTTATTACGCCTTCATTTTTATAGCATTGCAACAAGGAGTGCGTCATGCAAAATATTCTTTTTATCGTCAATGATTCCACATATAGTGGAGAAAAAACGTTCAACGCTGTTCGTTTCGCCATCAATATGAAAGAAGAACACAGCAAGGATGTAAATATCAAATTATTCTGCTTTTCTGATGCGATTTTATGCGGTATTGCTGGGCAAAACCCAAATGAAGGTTTCAATATCCAACAACTTATCGATATTTTAGCGGCACAAGGTGCTGAAATTAAATTATGCACCAGCTGCGTAAAAGCACGTGGTTTATTAGATGCTAAATTAATTGACGGCGTGACCCTTGGTACCTTAGATGATGTATCCGAGTGGACATTATGGGCGGATAAAGTTTTAACGTTCTAATTTCTGATAAAACTGACAAAATAAAAAGGTGTAATCAATAATAGATTGCACCTTTTTAATTCTATATAGTCGGTTTAAGTTTTTAAACCTCGCCACCAATCCCAACAAACTTCTCAACAAAGGCAACAATCTTTTGGAAAATGCTTTGTTTTTTCGTGAGATATTGCGGATTAAGCGGACTCATTTTCGGTAGGGCATCATTTAAATCCGTACCTTGTTCACTAGCATATCCGCGTTTTAAGGATACGTTAATATAACGCTTCGCGGCATCAATATTCAGCCCTTCACTGCTAATTAATTCGTCAGCTTCTTTCTGTTGCTCTTTTTGAGCAAATTGGAAGAAGGACTCAATAATACCGGCTTTATCGACAATGCTATCTAAGTCAGTTTGATTGATAAAATCTACGATTAAACTTTCTTTGGCGCGATTACCTAGGCTCGCTCGGATTGTGGTTCGAATTTCATCAATCAGCTCAGTTTTATTTTTCATTTTTTTGTTGTGTTCAAAAATCAATTCTAAGATGTAATCTAGGTTGATTTCTTGGGATTTTAATAAATCCACTTCAAACACCACATCGTCCCAATCAATAGTCGATTTTGCTTTTTCCTCGCCATCTTTTTGACGACGGAGCCAATCCCGAATATCGTTGTAAGTTGAACGGTAATTCTGAATGCTACGTTCGCTTGGCATATCAATAGGTTGCATTTCAGCAAAAGCTTCATCCGTTAAATAATATTTTTCTTTAAAGGCTTCAACGGCTTTTGCATCACTGGTATCGAGTGATTGAAATGCTTGTAAAGCAGCGAACTCATCATAGTTTTGCAGAATATTTTCAACCCGCAAATATTCACCAAATAATTTTACAAAGTCTTTCTTATCTTTGTCCGTTTGAATTACATCTGGATCAGGGAAGCGTTCTTGCAACTCAGCAATAATCTCTAGATACCCACGACGGGCTTCACCTGCATCGGTAAAGCCTTCCATATATTCTTGGTAACTTTTTTCTAATACAATATTACGTGTATTGGATTTACCGAAAAGGGTAATCGCATCAATGGTATCTTGTTCCAAATCACGGAAAGTGACGATATTGCCAAAACTTTTGGTGCTGTTGTAAATACGGTTTGTACGAGAATAAGCTTGAATCAAACCATGATAACGTAAGTTTTTATCTACAAATAACGTATTTAAGGTTGGGGCATCAAAACCGGTTAAAAACATTCCAACGACAATCAGTAAATCCACTTCTTTGTTTTTGACGCGTTTGGCGAGATCTCGATAGTAGTTTTGGAACGATTTAGTGTCTACATCATAATTAGTTTTAAAATAGCCGTTGTAATCATCAATAGCCGATTTTAAAAATTCCTTAGCAGAGGAATTCATCGCCTCCACTTCAAAACTTTCATCGACAATATCGCCAATCGCATCTTGCTCTTCATTCGCGGCAAACGAAAAGATTGTTGCAATTTTAAGTGGATTTTTGACCGCACTTTGTAACTGTTTAAACGTTTGATAATAAGCTTTGGCTGCATCCACGCTACTTACCGCAAACATCGCATTAAAACCATTGTTACCCGCATTAAAGCGATGGGTCTTTTGCTTGAAATTATCTAAAACATATTGGGCAATTTGCTCAATACGTTTAGGTTGTAAAAAGGCTTGTTTTTTCTCAAGCGCGGTCAGTTTTTCAAGATTTTTTTCAGTTTCAATACTCTTAAATTGTGGACGAACATCATTGTAATCCACTTTAAATTTCAGCACTTTTTCATCACGAATCGCATCGGTAATAATGTAAGAATGAAGTTTAACGCCAAAAACACTCTCTGTTGTTTCTGCACCTAACGCGTTAGTTAGAAAAATTGGTGTGCCGGTAAAACCAAATTGATAGTATTTTTTAAATGTTTTCTTTAGATTTTTTTGCACTTCACCAAATTGAGAACGATGGCATTCATCAAAGATAAACACGACCTGTTTATCGTAAATCGCTAATCCATTTTCCGATTTCATCAGATTATTGAGTTTTTGGATGGTGGTGACAATGATCTTATTGTCGTCTTTTTCGATATTGCGTTTTAATCCAGCCGTACTTTCCGAACCATTTACACTATCAGGTGAAAAACGCTGGTATTCTTTCATGGTTTGATAGTCCAAATCCTTTCTATCTACCACGAAAAATACTTTTTCAATAAAGTCTAATTCTGTTGCAAGGCGTGCCGCTTTAAAGCTTGTGAGCGTTTTGCCGGATCCGGTGGTGTGCCAAATGTAGCCGCCATTTTCTTTATTTTCTTTATTTTTCTGATTGTTAGCTAGATATAAACTTTTTATTTTCCATAAAATACGCTCGGTGGCGGCTATTTGATATGGGCGCATAATCAATAGGGTATCAGAAACATCAAACACGCAGTAATTTACCAACACATTGAGCAGAGTAGTTTTTTCCAAGAATGTCTTCGTAAAATCCTTTAAATCTTTAATTAGAGTATTTTTTGCCGTTGCCCAATTCATTGTGAAGTCGTAGCTGTTCTTATCGCGTTTGGTAGTGTTGGCAAAATAGCGAGTATCCGTGCCATTAGAAATGACAAAAATCTGAATATATTTGAAGAGAGAATTTTCTTTATTGAAGCTTTCTTTGCTGTAACGATGAATTTGATTAAAGGCTTCACGAATAGCCACGCCACGTTTTTTTAATTCAATATGTACAAGCGGTAAGCCATTCACCAAAATGGTCACATCATAACGATTATCATATTTACCGGTTTGTTCAAATTGATTGATGACTTGCAGGGTGTTATTGGCAAGATTTTTCTTATCTAGAAGATAAATATTCTGAATGCGTCCATTATCAAACACAAAATCATAAATATAATCATCATGAATTTTACGGGTTTTCTCAATCAGACTATCGCTCGGTTTATCTAAATATTCCTCTAAAAAACGTTGCCATTCCGCATCGGAGAAAACTACGTTATTCAAGCGTTGTAATTGTGCCCGTAAATTTTTAACCAATGCATCATGATTATTGAGACCTTGTAAATACCCATAGCCTTGTGCCCGTAAATCACGAATCAACTCACGCTCAAGGCTAGCTTCTGTTTGATAACCAGCATTGGGTTCCTCCACAAACTTATTATATTGATCTAAAACGATAAAATGGTTGGATTCGGCGATGCTTTTGTATTGAGTCATGAATGTTCCTTAATTATGATTTTTTGCATTTTCTAAATCTTCAGTATCTATCTGAAATCTTTTACTTGACATTGTTTACTATATTTGGCAGTTATCAAGTAATCCTTGATAACTGAATTTTCATCTAATTCATTGTCTTCTAATATATTTTTATATGTAAGGCGATATTTTGTACAGCGGTGTCAAAAAGTTCGGCAAGCTGATTTTGAGCTAGTCAAGCCTCATTTTCAACAACTAATAAAGCAACGTGAGATTTGACATCATCGGTGTTATAGATGATTAAGTCGTTCATATTTTTACTCTGTTGTATTATCAGTTTGTGGCTCTTTAATATTTTCTTCTATATAGAAACCATAATTATTAATTAGATGTTCAAGCAGATATTTAACAATTTTCTTTTCGGCATCTGTTGGTTCAGCGATTATTTCATTTGATAATGTAGAATGGCTAGTAAAATTAATAATGCGATCGTAGTAACTTTTCTTAGCATCACTGGGCAATAGTGTTGACCATCTTGAATAACCAAGAAAATTGGCTGTTTTTTCATATAAATTGCGTAACAGCATAAAATGGTACTTCTGAATATCTTTAGCATTAACTGTTTCAAGTAATTTTTTCAAGAAAAGATGGTAAGAAAAGCTCTTGTTAGAATCTCCTTTTTTCTCTTCAAGTTCAAATGTGTTGTCTTCGTTTTTTCTTAAAACAAACCCAGATTTTACTCCCAGCTCATTGTATAAAACATTATAAAATAAAGGATTGTGTGTTGTGATAACAAATCTAATATTGGAGCTTTCCTTGACTAATTCCGCTAAATCAACAGCTAATTGAATAAGATGATTTTCATCTAATGAACTTACTGGATCATCAATAAAAATATATTTAAGCTCATCAAATTCATTAGTAGTGCGTTCACTAGGTTCTGAAATATTTAATTCAGCAACAACCTGTTCAATTAACGTATGAAAAATACTCCAAATAAAATTACTTTCTTCCCCCTTCGATAGTTTTATATTTTCTTCAGGCGTATCATCTCCACGCGCAAAACTGAATGTAATTTGATTATTTTCAATATCAAATTTAGGCATAAGTTTTTCATCACAATAATGATGAAATTTTCCAATTACTTTACCTTCATCCCCTTGATCTTTAATCAACCAATTGATGAAAGAATTTGGTTGAATCTTTAATTTTGGTTCAATGTCATTAAGTAGATCATTATCCCAATAGAATAAATCTTCGGTAAATGCATTGAAATAAAGTATTTTTCTTTGTGTGGTCTCATCTTCACCATCATGCTTTTTTTGGGGGGCAATCAGATTTTTAAAGGCTTTTGATAAACGGGTTTTTCCAGTTCCATTAAAGGCGTAAATTAGATTAACCTTTTTCCCAGAATCTCTTAACTGTTTTGCAATTTCGTCTAAACTTTTAGTCATATTATTCTCTGCCTGGGAAATTCAATAATAATTCCCTGTAATATTCATACCGCTTTTGGTTTTGCTCAATCGCCAAAGGCAAGCCTTCAGTGATAGAGTTTGTGAGGGTTTCAAATTTATCTAGAATTGAAACGATACGTTGTTGTTCTCCGATTGGAGGGACTGGAACAATACATTTATTTAAAATATCATAGGAAATAAATGGTTGTGATGCCTTGTTTGCTTTATCAATAAAGTTTTGTGAGAGCAAAAGATAGTACGCATATCGAGAATTAACATTATCATTAATTTTATTACAAATGATACCATTGTAAGTGACGAAATGTTTGCCTTCAGCCCAATTAACTATTCCTGCATAAGCTCCAATATGTCCAATAACAGGAGCATCTTCACTGTTATATTCATAGTGAGATCCTACAATTCCATTACTCCCATAAACTGGATATTCACCACCAATGGTTGGTATTTTATTTCCAATACCATATTGAAACTTATATATTTCATTTAAATGTAACCATTGAATGTTAGAAGTACTAAAAAGTTTATCTTTATCCACTTTTTGTTGTGATGAATTCTCTGAATCATTATGAGAAAGTAATTTTTCTCTATAGTATTCATACTGCTTCCGGCGTAGTGTAAGCTCGCTGGTAAGCTCGCTGGTAAGCGCTGTTAATGCGTCCAAAATTCGAACGATTTCGGTTTGGACGGAGAGTGGGGGGATGGGGATTTTGATTTTCTTAAATCTTGCTTTAGAAATATTGAATCTTGTTACTCCACTGGCTGATTTCACAATCTCTTTGCGAATAGAGAGTGTTCTAAATAGAAATTTAGAAAATTCAGGTAACAACTCTACATCATCATTAAATCTCAATCCAAATGAAAAACTATTTAAATAGATTTTTTGTTCTGTTTTTGTTGTAACAGCAGAAGACATACCTGCTTCTTCAGCGGTTTCCGAAGAACCAGTAAACAAGACATCTCCATATTTTATGGTATATTGTCTTTCATCATCAGACACATTTACGGCTTCAAGATTATTAAAATCAACTTCAATGTTATTGAAAATATTTTTGTAAGGTACATAAAGAGCATTTCCATTTTCAAAGTCAGCTTTGCCTTTTCCTGTTAGCCCACCATAAATAGAAGATATTTCATCGAGAGTTTTCCACTCAACCTCAGCCCCATTCAATAATTTTTCTAAAAAAGTGCGGTTGTTTTTCATGGTGTTTTTATCCCTCAATCTCCGCCACAATCTTGTCAATTTCTACACGCAAGCGGTCGATATTAGCAACAGTTTGTTTAATTTCAGCGTTGAGTTTATCGATATCGATCACTTCTCGGGTGTCTTTTTGTTCTACATAAGAACTCACCGCAAGGTTGTAGTCATTTTTAACGATGTCTTCAAAGAACACGGATTTGGCTAAATGTGGTACATCTTCTTTATCGGCAAACAGTTTAAGAATTTGCTCAATATGTTCCTCTTCCAAAATATTGTTATTGGTGGCGGATTTAAATAAACCGCTAGCATCGATAAATTGGGTTTGAGTATTGGGTTTATGTTTGGAAAGCACCAAAATATTCACCGCAATACTGGTGCCGAAAAAGAGATTTGGCGCTAAGGCGATCACTGTTTCCACATAGTTATTATCTACCAAATATTGACGAATTTTTTGTTCCGCACCGCCGCGATAAAAAATGCCGGGGAAGGAGACAATCGCCGCGCGGCCTTTTGCTGAAAGATAACTTAACGCATGCAAAATAAAGGCAAAGTCCGCTTTGGATTTTGGTGCAAGCACGCCGGCAGGGGCAAAGCGTTCATCGTTAATTAGCGTCGGATCGTCTGAGCCAATCCATTTCACGGAGTAAGGCGGGTTAGAAACGATAGCATCGAAGGGTTTATCCTCACCAAATTGCGGATTCATTAAGGTGTTGCCAAGGGCGATATCAAACTTGTCATAGTTGATGTTATGTAAAAACATATTCATACGAGCAAGGTTGTAAGTGGTGTGATTAATTTCCTGCCCGAAGAATCCTTCTTCAATGATGTGTTCATCAAATTGTTTTTTAGCTTGCAACAATAAAGAACCGGAACCGGCCGCCGGGTCGTAAATTTTATTGACTTTGTCTTGTCCATATAAAGCCAGTCGAGCAATTAGCTTAGAAACGCATTGTGGTGTAAAGAACTCGCCACCTGATTTACCGGCATTAGCAGCATAATTGGAAATTAAAAATTCGTAAGCATCACCGAATAAATCAATATGATTATCTTCAAAGTCACCAAAATCTAGCTCAGCAACGCCTTTTAATACATCGGCTAGGCGGCTGTTTTTATCGGCAACGGTATTACCCAAGCGGCTGCTAGTGGTATCAAAATCGGCAAATAAGCCTTTGATATCCTGTTCGGAAGGGTAGCCAGTAGCGGAGTTTTCGATATCAGTAAAAATGCTTTTCAGATCTGTATTTAAATTGGGATTAGTATTAGCTGTCGCCACGACATTTTTAAATAATTGGCTCGGGTAAATAAAATAGCCTTTTGCTTTGATGGTGTCTTCTTTGATTGCCGCAATAATAGGGTCATTATCATTAAGAGTAGAATAATCAACGCTATCATCGCCACCTTCAATGTAGTTGGCAAAATTTTCGCTGATAAAACGATAGAAAAGGGCCCCTAAAACGTATTGTTTAAAATCCCAACCGTCAACAGCACCTCGTACATCATTAGCGATTTGCCAAATACGGCGATGAAGTTCATCACGTTGTCGTTGTTGAATTGCAGCAGCCATAAAATCCTCAGAATATTTTGTGTCATTATTAAGATATAAATGCTCCAAATTATACAAGAAATAAATAATAACTAAATGAATTTCTATGGAAATTCCTCTACAATAAGAACACACTAATGTTTCCAAAAAAATAAAAAATGAGCCAAAAATCAACCGCACTTAATTCCATTTCGTTACCCTTAAATCAAGTCAATTTAATTGAAGCCTCAGCGGGTACTGGGAAAACCTATACCATTGGTTCTATCTATCTTCGTTTACTTTTACAGGCTGGTGAGAATTGTTTTTCTCGTCCGTTGAATGTGGAAGAAATTTTGGTGGTAACCTTTACTGAAATGGCGACGGAAGATTTAAAACGCAAAATTCGGGAACGTTTGACGGCGGCAATTTCGATTTTTTCTGAATATTATGAAAAGCAAAATAAGGCGATTTTTACTGGGGAACATCAATTTTTAGCGGAATTGTTGCCTTATTTAGAGGATATTCCGACTGCACTTCGCCGCTTAAAGCTGGCCGAACAAAATTTAGATTTAGCCTCTATTTATACCATTCACGGTTTTTGTCGCCGAATGCTGATGCAACATGCTTTTAATTCAGGCGTGCATTTCAATTTAAAACTTCTCAAAGATCAGTCTGATTTACTCAAACAATTTGCAAATGAATTTTGGCGGGAGCATTTTTATGATTTGCCTTTCCATTTGGCTGCATTTATCTCAAAAGAATTAAAGTCGCCAGAAGAGGTATTGAATGATTTAGGCTCAAATATTGGAAATGATTTTTCTGTGCAACTTGATGAACCAGAACTGTTAGAACTGCCATTAAAAGAATTTTTGCAAAAAGATATTGCTAAAAATGCAGAAATTATTGAAAAGATTAAAGATACTTGGTTAGAAAGTGCGGTTAAAATCCGAGATCTTTTTGATGAAGAAGTCGTCAAAAAAGAGAAATCTTGTTTAAATGGTAGAACATATTCAAGTAAAACGATTTTATCTTTTGTCGATGAAGTAACCTCATGGGCAAAAAATAGAGCAGATATCACCTTAAATGAAACATTAGTAAAAAAATTTACACAATCGGCTTTAGATAACGCCGTCAAAGCAGATTTTAAGAAAAAAGGGGTGAGAATAACACATCCTGCCTTTGAAGAGATTGAAGCTTTAATTGAAGAAATTCAACCGAGTAATTTATTTAAAAAAATCATTCTCTATCACTATCGTCAAGGTATTCAAAAGAAACTTCTTGAATACAAAGCGAATCATCCTGAAAAATCCTTTGATGATTTATTACGCTTATTGAAAGAAGCATTACATAGTGAGGGTGGAGAACAGTTAGCGGAGTTAATTCGTTTTCAATATCCTTTTGCCATGATTGACGAGTTCCAAGATACGGATGCGTTGCAGTATCAAATTTTCTCGAAAATTTATCGTAATGAAAGTGCGTCTGGTAATGTTGGCTTTATGATGATCGGGGACCCAAAACAGGCGATTTATCGTTTCCGTGGTGCCGATATTTTCACTTATCTAAAAGCAGCAAAAGAAGCGAATGAACGTTTTAACTTAGGCACAAACTACCGTTCATCCCGACCTTTAGTGGAAGGGGTAAATCGATTATTTGATTTTAAAAATTCACCTTTTATTTATGAAAACATCGAATTTTTAAACGTCGGCGCAGCCAAGAAGAATCTTGTTTTTCAGTTGAATAATCAATCTGAACCGGCCTTCCGTTTTTACATTAATGATAAAGACGACCCCACCCAGCAAGATTATGCGAAAGCTTGTGCAACATCGATTCAGCAATGGTTAAAAAGTGCGGCTGAAAATCCGGTTGTTTTTCCGAATGAAAGCAAAGCAGAAAATCAAACATTGCGAGCAGAAAATATTGCCGTTTTGGTGCGTGGTTATACCGAAGCGGATCTTGTGAAGAAAGAATTGCAAGCACTCGGTATCGCTTCGGTTTACCTTTCGGATAGGGGAAATGTCTTTGAGAGTAATACAGCAAAAGAACTTGCCTTGATTTTGCAAGCCTGTTTGAATGTGACGGAACGTCCAATTTTGAATGCAATTGCGACCGCACTTTTCGGCTTAAATGCAGCTGAAATTCACCAAATTCATCATGATGAAATTCAGTGGCAACGTTGGGCTGAAAAATTCGCAGAGTATCAACAAATTTGGCAACGCCAAGGCGTATTGCCGATGTTGCACCATTTACTTTTAGCTGAAAATATCACAGAAAAACTCTTATCTCGACCTGATGGCGAGCGAAAACTGACAGATTTATTACATTTAGCTGAAATTTTACAGCAAGCAGCCGCATTAAATGAAAGTGAAGCAGCATTATTGCGCTGGTTTGAAAAGCAAATTCAAGATAATGGCCGTCAAGAAGCACAAATTCGTTTAGAAAGCGAACGTCAATTAGTGAAGATTGTGACTATCCATAAATCGAAAGGGTTGGAATATGATTTGGTTTGGTTGCCATTTTTAGGAAATGCAGCAAAAGACCCAACTAAAAAGAAACTATTTAATTTATATTACGATAAGAAACAAAACAAAACTGTGTGGGACATGCAAGATCAACACTTGGATGATGTAACAGAAGAAGTTTTTGCGGAAGAATTGCGTTTGCTTTATGTAGCATTGACTCGAGCAAAATATCAAATAGCCTTTGTGTTACCGAAAGCCTTTGATAAAAAATGGAATGCTTTATTGTATGTTTTAACACAAGGTGAAATTGGTCGAAAACTCGATTTGCCAAATAATTGGGACACGCAGCCAT